>Ga0105046_10015265_pt1 | contig 11816 bp, 7 predicted proteins | sample MAT03_FD_78385 | JGI IMG/M metagenome (GOLD analysis project Ga0105046, IMG submission 78385) | Freshwater microbial communities from Lake Fryxell liftoff mats and glacier meltwater in Antarctica - MAT-03 (megahit assembly) | ecosystem: Environmental > Aquatic > Freshwater > Ice > Liftoff...
CGAGACCTTGATCAGCGGCCCCGGCATCGCCCGCGACCACCTGCTGATGTGCCGCGAGCGTCTCAGCGGCGAGCAAGTCGCCGCGCGCGCTGCCGCAGGCGACCTCAACTGCAAAGCCACCATATGACCCTCAACAAACTGGCGTTTGACGCAGCAGGCATCAGCATCCCCTTTCCGCAGCGTGACGTGCACATGATCAGCGCGCCTGCGGCCAACGCAGCCAGCGTGGCTGCGCAAGCGCCACTTGCTGCGACCTGAACTGCCCAACGCCCAGGGCGCCCCTGCAGCCTGCCGCGCAAGGGTCTTGCGGCGCTGGGCTGAGCCGACCCAACCTCCAGCAGCGTCACGAAACCCGCTAACCTTGTGGGCATGCACGCCACTGCGTCACTGTCCACCAAGCTCATGCGCATTGGCGCAGCCTTGCTGCTGCTGGCGCTGGCGTCGATCGGTCTGACGCTGTGGGTGACCTGGCAACTTGAGGGTGGCGCCGCTGCGGTCAACGAGGCAGGCCGCATGCGGATGCAGACTTGGCGGTTGGCCAGTGCCTTGCAGGCGCAACTGCCGCAGGCCCACATCGAGGCGCTGGTGGCCGAGTTTGACGAGAGCTTGAATCTGCTGCGTAACGGCGATGCGGCGCGGCCGCTGTTTGTGCCTTGGGACGGCGCCGTGCGGCAAGAGTTTGCGCAAGTGCAGGGGCTGTGGCAATTGGAGCGCGCCCAATGGGTGGCAGGCGGTGCAGCCGACCCGGTGGCAACGCAGCGCCTGGCGGGCGAGTTCGTTGTCGCCACCAACCGTTTTGTGCTGGCGATCGAGAAGCAACTGTCTGGCTATACCGCCATCCTCAATTTGTTTCAGATGGTGATGATGGCATTGGCCGTCGCAGGTGCTGTGGTCATGCTCTACACAGGCTACATGTATGTGATCAACCCCTTGGATCGCTTGCGCCGTGGCTTGCAACGCGTCGAAGATGGCGAGTTCGGCACCCGCGTGGACGTCGACACGCAGGATGAATTTGGCCAAGTGGCAGCTGGCTTCAACCGCATGGCCGCCACCTTGCAATCGCTGTACAGCGGGCTCGAAGCCCAGGTACAGACCAAGACGCAGCGCATCGAGGCGCAGCGCTCGCGGCTGGAGGCGCTGTACGGCGTCAGTGCCTTCTTGTCCAAAGCCAGCAACATCGAAGAACTCTCGAAGGGCTTTGCACAGCGGGTACGTGCGGTGATGCATGCCGATGCCGTGGCGGTGCGCTGGTCTGACGAAGCCAACCAGCGCTACCTGATGTTGGCCTCGGACTCTTTCCCGGCCGAGATGCAAGAAGAAGAACGCAGCCTGATCGCCGGCGCCTGCGCCTGCGGCAACCTGCAGCCCGACGCACGCACCCGCGTCATCCCGATCCGCAGCCACGACGCTGCGCCGATGCGCCGCTGCGCCAAGATGGGCTACGAGAGCCTGGTGAGTGTGCCGGTGCGCCTGCAGCAGCGGTTGATTGGCGAGATCGATCTGTTCTTTCGCAAGCCGGTGCAACTCAACGCCGACGAGACCGAGTTGCTCGATGCCTTGGCCAGCCACCTGGCCAGTGCGCTGGAGGGCCTGCGCGCAGCGGCACTTGAGCGCGAGGCCGCAGTGGGCGAAGAGCGCTCACTGCTGGCGCGTGAGCTGCACGACTCGATTGCCCAGTCTCTGGCTTTCTTGAAGATCCAGGCGCAACTGCTGCGCCACGCGGTGCAGCGCCAGCAGCCTGACAAGGTGCAGAGCGTACTGGATGAGCTCGACACCGGCTTGCGCGAGAGCATCGCCGACGTGCGTGAACTGCTGGTGCACTTTCGCACCCGGACCAACCTTGAGCACATCGAAGAGGCCTTGCAGGTGACCCTGCAGAAGTTCCAGCATCAAACCGGCTTGCCGACCCGCCTGCACCTGCAGGGTGACGGCTTGCCGTTGCCAGCCGATGTGCAGGTACAGGTGCTGCACGTGGTGCAAGAGGCCTTGTCCAATGTGCGCAAACACGCCCAGGCCAGCCATGTCAGCCTGGAGGTCGATCGGGGTGAGCACTGGCGCTTTACCGTGCGCGACAACGGCATGGGCTTTGACACCCGGGCCGCGCTTGGCGAGACCCATGTGGGCATCAAGATCATGCGCGAGCGGGCTGAGCGCATTGGCGCCAGCGTGTCGTTGGTCTCCACACCCGGGCAGGGCAGTGCGGTCACGTTGAGCTTGCCTGTGCACCCGGTTGCTGGGCTCGGGGTTGAAGCCGGTTCGACCCAATCTTCTGCCTCTTCCACCGTCTCTTCCAACGTCACCTCCCCCGCCACCTCCCCCGCCACCTCATGAACCTTGCTGCCCCACCCGATCCCCGCATCCAGGTCTTGCTGGTGGACGACCACAGCCTGTTTCGCCGGGGCCTGCGGGCCCTGCTGGAGCAGGACGAGCGATTCGAGGTCTGCGCCGAGGCCGGTGACATTGGCGAGGCGCTGCGCTGCCTGGGTCAACAGGCGCCGACCATCATCCTGCTGGACAACCATCTGCCCGGCGTGCGGGGCGTGGATGCCATTCCGGCACTGAAGCTGGCAGCACCTGCTGCGCGTGTGCTGATGCTCACGGTCAGCGAAGACGCACAAGACCTGGCGGCGGCTCTGCATGCCGGCGCCGACGGTTATCTGATCAAGACGGTGGAGTCCGAGCAGCTGTGTGATGCACTGATCAAGGTGCTCGATGGCGAATCGGTGATCAGCCCGGAGATGATGACCAAACTGGTGTCGGCATTTCGCGCGCGCCCTGCTCCACATGCGACCGGGTTGGTGCCGGCTTCATCTGCCACCGTCACGCCCGCCGCCGCAGCGTCCATCACCGCAACGTCCACCACCGCAGCGTCTATCACCGAACAGGCAACGTCAGCGTCGGCCAGCCTCAGCGTGCTGCACTCATTGTCGCCCCGCGAGCTGGAGATCCTGGGCCTGATTGCCCATGGTCACAGCAACAAGCTGATCGCCCGCCAACTGGACATCGCTGAGACCACGGTCAAGATCCACGTGCAGCACATCCTGCGCAAGCTCGAGCTGAGCTCACGCGTGCAGGCTGCTGTCTATGCGGTCAACCACGGCCTGATGCAAGCCGGTTGAGGCTCTCGCAGCATGGCCTGCAGCAGGAACGGCTGCGCTGGCGCCTCACGGTGCGCGCACATTCGCGCGCACACGCACGTTCTCGGTTACAGGGCAGCCCGGGGGCCCGCATAGTTCTTTCTGAGCATGCGCCAGCGCGGCGCCATCGTTCTTTCGCAGCGCACCACACGTTCCACTGAAGGATGGGCAGAACCTGCCCGCCAGCCCACAGTTCAATTCGACTCCGGCCCGAACGAGGCCGCAGCGAACTGGAGGCTACCCATGGAAGTCATGCTCGCTTATGACCATTCCCGCAATGCGCGGATTGCGCTGGACGCGGTCAAACGTCTTTTTGCACACGAGAACCCCACCGTCACGCTGATCTCGGTGATCGAAGAGCCGGGTGGCACCACCGGCGCAGCCGACGAGATGTTCGAGCAACAGTTTCGCCAGCAAAAAGCAGGTGCAGAGGCCGCCGCCGCCGAGTTGGTGGCTGCCGGCTTCAGCGCCAAGGTGCTGGTGGCCGAGGGGGATGCCCGAAAGATGATCCTGCGCGCCACCGAAGAGCGCAACCCCGATGTGCTGGTGATGGCACGCCACTCTTACAAGCCCGATGGCAACTTCATTGCCCGCCGCATCGATGCGCTGGTCGAAGAGTTCGACCACATGACCTTTGGCTCGGTCAGCGCTTTCTTGGCCCGTCGCGTGCAGTGCCCACTGCTCATCATTCCTACCCAAGCGGAGTAAGGGCCATGAAAGTCAGTGACCTGTTCAGGTTCAAGAACCGCGAAGTCAAGGCCCTCCACCTGACCTGGATTGCCTTCTTCATCTGCTTCTACGTCTGGTTCAACATGGCGCCGCTGGCGTCGTCGATGCTCAAGACCGTGGGCTGGCTGACCAAAGAAGACATCCGCCTGTTTGCCATCGCCAACGTGGCGCTGACGATCCCGGCGCGCATCCTGGTGGGCATGGCGCTCGACCGTTACGGGCCGCGCCGGGTGTTCTCGATCCTGATGGTGGTGATGGCTTTGCCGACACTGGCATTCGCCTTCGGCAGCTCCAAAGAGCAACTGTTTGTCTCGCGCCTGGTGCTCAGCTCGGTCGGTGCCAGCTTTGTGGTCGGCATCCACATGACAGCGCTGTGGTTCAAACCACGTGACATCGGCTTTGCCGAAGGCTTCTACGCCGGCTGGGGCAACTTTGGCTCGGCGGCTGCCGCGATGACTTTGCCAACCATCGCGCTGTCGATGTTCGGCGGCCCGGACGGCTGGCGCTACGCGGTGGCGATGTCGGGCGTGATCATGGGCATCTACGGCGTCTTCTACTGGTTTGCCATCACCGATGGCCCCACCGCCGACACCCACAAGAAACCACGCAAGGCCGCTGCGCTGGAAGTCTCCAGCTACCGCGACTTGGTCGTGCTGGCCGTGATGACGGTGCCCATGGTCGGCATCCTGAGCATCCTGGTCTGGCGTGTGCAGCGCACGGGTTACATCGATGAGATCACGGCCTGGGCCTGTTATTTCGCCATCGCTGTGGTCATCATCTACCAGCTGGTGCAGGTCTTTCGCGTCAACCTGCCGATCCTCAAGCGGGGTGTGCCGGAGGACGACCGCTACCCCTTCAGCTCGGTGGCTGCGCTCAACACCACCTACTTCGCCAACTTCGGTGCTGAGCTGGCAGTGGTGTCGATGTTGCCGATGTTTTTTGAAGAAACCTGGGGTTTGACAGCTGCGGCCGCCGGCATGATCGCCGCCACCTTTGCTTTCGTGAACCTGTTTGCGAGACCGATGGGCGGCTTGGTGTCTGACCGCTTTGGCAACCGGCGCTTTGTGATGCTGGCCTACATGCTGGGCATCGCTGCGGGCTTTGCTTTGATGGGGTTGATGGACAGCAAGTGGCCGCTGGTGGTGGCGGTGGCCATCACGATCGGTTGCTCGTTTTTTGTGCAAGGTGCAGAAGGTGCGACCTTCGGCATCATCCCGTCGATCAAGCGCCGGCTGACGGGCCAGATCTCGGGCATGGCGGGGGCTTACGGCAACGTCGGCGCGGTGTTCTACCTGTTTGTCTTCATGCTCGTCACACCCTCGCAATTTTTCTTGATCATTGCTGCAGGTGCGCTGATCAGTTGGGTGGTCTGCCTGGTCTGGCTCAAAGAGCCCCAAGGCGGCTTTGGCGACGAGTATGTGATCTCGTCGGTGGACAAAGCGATTGCCGACGAAGTGCGCCACAAACGCGAAGCGCAAGCCCAGTTGGCGCTGGTCTTCCAGGGCAGCGAGAAGCTGGAGGTGGCAGACAAGGGTGACGGCGTCACGGTGACTGCCAAGTTCCGCAGTGTCGAAGACTTGCAGGCCTTGGTGCAGCGCTTCCAACAGCAAGGCCTGGTCCCGAAGTAGGGGCGGGCGATGTCGCTGAAGCATCAGCGCCAGGCCTGGTCGGCGCTGATCGCCAGCACGCTGGCCTTCACGGTCAGCTTCATGGTCTGGATGATGTTCGGCGTCATCGCCATCCCGATCGGGCAGGCGCTGCAACTCAGCGCCACCCAGGTGGCGTTGTTGATGACAGCACCGATCCTGGCCGGCTCGTTGGTGCGCCTGCCGCTCGGCCTGTGGGCCGACCGCAGTGATGGTCGCCGCCTGACGTTGTGGCTGCTGGCTGCGGTGGTGCCGGCGCTGTGGCTGCTGAGCCATGCGCAGGCCTATTGGCAGTTCTTGCTGGGTGGCTGCCTGGTCGGGCTGGCCGGCGGCGTGTTTGCAGTCGGCACGCCTTCCGTGGCGCGCTGGTTCCCACCCCAGCAGCAGGGCATGGCGATGGGCGTGTTTGGCTCGGGCAATGCCGGCGCTGCGCTCAACCAGCTCATCGCCCCCGTGTTGCTGGTGGCTTTTGGCTGGGCCGTGGTGCCGCAGGTTTACGCCGGCATGCTGCTGCTGACACTGCTCATCTTTTGGTGGCTCAGTGTGCCCGCGCAGCCAGCCTCAGCCGCAGCCCCGATGGCCTGGCGCGAGCAACTGCGCTTGTTGCGCGACCCGCGTGTGCTGCGTTACTGCCAGTACTACAGCGTCGTCTTTGGTGGTTTTGTGGCCTTGGCTTTGTGGCTGGTGCAGCACTACGTGGGCCAGTACGGCTTGAACATCCGCAACGCCGCGCTGCTGGCCGTGCTGTTCACCTTGCCGGGGGGGTTGCTGCGGGGTTTGGGTGGCCTGCTGGCCGACCGTTATGGCGCCCACAGCATCACCTGGTGGGTGCTGTGGGTCAGCTGGGTCTGCTTGTTCTTGCTCTCGTATCCACCCACCGATGTCACGATCCACACCGACAGCGGCAGCTTGAGCTTGCACATCGGCTTGCCGGTGGAGCTCTTCACTGCGCTGTTGCTGGTGCTGGGCGTGGCCTGGTCTTTTGGCCGCGCCAGCGTCTTCAAGTACATCAGCGAGGACTACCCCGACGCCATCGGCGCTGTCACCGGTGTCGTCAGCATGGTCGGCGGGCTGGCGGGTTTTGTGTTGCCGATCCTCTTCGGGCTGCTGCTGGACAGCACCGGCATCCGCAGCAGCGCCTTCATGTTGCTCTACGGCTGGGTCTGGTTGTCGCTGATCTGGATCTACTGGGCCGAGATGCGGCGTGCCGATGTCGTGCAGCGCCCGGATGTGGTGGTGGGTGTGCGCGTGGGTACGTCCCCTCGGGCGCATTCCAGGCCCGAATAGTTCCTTCGAACGATGCCGTGGCCGCTGCCGCATCGGTCTTTCGGAAGGCCACTTGGCGTTCGTCAGAAGGATGTTCAGAGCAGGCTGCCCGGCACACAGTCAAGCCTGTGCCATCGCCTGTGTCATCCCCTGTGATCCGGCTGCCGGCAACAAACCCACTTCACTTGGAGAAACTCGAATGAGTCACCAGAAACTGCAAGCCGTGGGTGCCGCGGCAACAGCAGGCACAACCCGCTCAGGCGCAGACATCGTCGATTGGCGGCCCGAGGACGACAAGTTCTGGGAAAGCACCGGCAAGCGCATCGCCAACCGCAATCTGTGGATCTCGATTCCCAACCTGCTGATCGCGTTCGCGGTCTGGTTGATGTGGGGAATGATCACGGTGCAGATGCTGAACTTGGGCTTTCCGTTCACGCCTGCGCAGTTGTTCACGCTGACGGCCATCGCCGGCCTGATGGGCGCGACCTTTCGAATCCCTGCGTCGTTCTTCATCCGTTTGGCAGGCGGCCGCAACACCGTGTTCCTGACCAGCGCGCTGCTGATCATCCCGGCCGTTTGGACCGGCATTGCCCTGCAAGACAAGAACACGCCGCTCTGGGTGTTCCAGGCCTGTGCCTTCTTGTCGGGCATCGGTGGCGGCAATTTTTCAGCCTCGATGAGCAACATCAACACCTTCTATCCAAAGAAGCAGCAAGGCCTGGCACTGGGCTTGAATGCCGGCTTGGGCAACTTCGGCGTCACCACCATGCAGGTGGTGATCCCGCTGGTGATGACGGTGGGTTTGTTCGGGACCTACGGCGGTGACGCGATGACGCTGACCAAAGACTCGGGCTGGTTGTTTGGCAAGATCGTCTCGGGTACGCCGACCTTCATCCAGAACGCCGGCTTCATCTGGGCCGCTGTGCTGGTGCCGCTGGTGGTGCTGGCCTGGTTTCGCATGAACAACCTGATGACGATCTCGCCCACCTACGGCGGCACCTTGGCAGCCTTTGGCAAGATCCTGTACCTGTGGTTGATTGCCGGCGGTGTGGGCCTGCTGGGCCTCTATCTGTACCTGCCTGCACCCACTGGGCTGGGCTTGCTCAACATGTGGGTGGCGCTGCCGCTGATCATCCTGGCTTGCGTGCTGTTGATGAAGGTCGCCGCCTTTGGTGAGATGAAGGGCAACATCAATGCCCAGTTCGCAATCTTCAGCAACAAGCACACGTGGTCGATGACCGCGCTGTACATCGTCACCTTCGGCTCGTTCATTGGCTTTTCGATGGCGCTCCCGCTGTCGATCACCGTGATCTTCGGTTTTCAGCACGTCGTTGACCCAGCCACGGGCTTGATGACGCACGCGCTCAAGAACCCCAACGCGCCTTCGGCTTTGACCTACGCCTGGATCGGCCCTTTTGTAGGTGCGCTGATCCGCCCGCTGGGCGGCTGGATCTCTGACAAGGTGGGCGGGTCGATCGTCACGCAATGGATATCGGCTGTGATGGTGGTGGCCTCGGCAGCGGTGGGTTACGTGATGTTGTTGGCCTATGGCTCGGCCACGCCAGAGCAGTACTTCATGCCTTTCATGGTGCTGTTCATCTTGCTGTTTGCCGCCAGCGGCATCGGCAACGGCAGCACCTTCCGCACCGTGGGCATCATTTTTGACCGCCTGCAAGCGGGCCCTGTGCTGGGCTGGACGGCAGCCGTGGCGGCTTACGGCGCTTTCATCGCGCCAGTGGTCATCGGCCAGCAGATCAAGGCCGGCACGCCGCAGTACGCCATGTACGGCTTTGCGATCTTCTACGCACTGTGCCTGGTCATCAACTGGTGGTTCTACCTGCGCAAAGGTGCGGAGATCAAAAACCCCTGATCGAGCGCTTTCCGATTCCCACTTTTCGATTGCTTGACGGAGTACCCCCCCCATGAGTCACTTTCTCGACCGCCTGACGCACTTCAACCTGCCCAGAAAAAGCTTTGCCGGCGGCCACGGCCAGACCACCGCCGAAGACCGCACCTGGGAAGACGCCTACCGCAACCGCTGGGCCCACGACAAGATCGTGCGCTCGACGCACGGCGTCAACTGCACCGGCAGTTGCAGCTGGAAGATCTACGTCAAAGGCGGCATCGTGACCTGGGAAACCCAGCAAACCGACTACCCGCGCACCCGCTGGGACATGCCCAACCACGAGCCGCGCGGCTGTGCCCGAGGTGCCAGCTACAGCTGGTACCTGTACAGCGCCAACCGCGTCAAGTACCCAATGGTGCGTGGCCGTCTGCTCAAGCGCTGGCGCGAAGCGCTCAAGCTCAGCAAGAGCCCGGTGGACGCCTGGGCGCTGATCCAGCAAAACCCCGAGGCCCGGCGCGACTACCAACAGGTGCGTGGCATGGGGGGCTTCGTGCGCTCGACCTGGGACGAGGTCAACCAGCTGATCGCTGCAGCCAACGTCTACACCATCAAGCAGCACGGCCCGGACCGCGTGATCGGCTTCTCGCCCATCCCTGCCATGTCGATGGTCAGTTATGCCGCCGGCAGCCGCTACCTGAGCCTGATCGGCGGCGTGTGCATGAGCTTTTACGACTGGTACTGCGATTTGCCGCCGGCCAGCCCGCAGGTCTGGGGCGAGCAGACCGACGTGCCCGAGTCGGCCGATTGGTACAACAGCAGCTTCATCATCGCCTGGGGCTCCAACGTGCCGCAGACGCGCACCCCTGACGCGCACTTCTTCACCGAGGTGCGCTACAAAGGTGCCAAGACCGTGGCCGTGACGCCCGACTACTCGGAAGTCGCCAAGCTGTCCGACCTGTGGTTGCACCCCAAGCAAGGCACCGACGCTGCGCTGGCCATGGCGATGGGCCATGTGGTGCTGAAAGAGTTTTACTTTCCGGCCGGCGGCAAACCCCGATCCAGTTACTTCGACGACTACGCGCGCCGCTACACCGATCTGCCGCTGCTGGTGATGCTCAAAGAGCACACGCTGGCCGACGGCAGCACCACGCGGGTGCCCGACCGCTACCTGCGCGCCAGCGACTTCAACGGCAAGCTGGGCCAAAACAGCAACCCCGAGTGGAAGACCATTGCTTTTGATACCGATGGCCGCGCCGTGTTGCCCAATGGCTCGATCGGCTTCAGGTGGGGCGAGCCCGGGCGCGAAGACGAAGGCAAGTGGAACCTGGAGTCCAAGGAAGCGCGTGGCAACAAAGAGGTCAAACTCAAGCTGTCGGTGCTGGAAGACGGCGAGCAGGCGACCGAGGTCGTCGACGTCGCACTGCCCTACTTTGGCGGTGTACACGCGCCGCACTTTCCGGCCAACGCGCAAAACGGCGACATCAATCGCGTCAAGGTGCCGGCGGTCAAGCTGCGTCTGGGCAAAGAAGGTGAAGAGCGCCATTGTCTGGTCGCCACCGTGTTTGACCTGCAGGTCGCCCAGTACGGCATTGACCGCGGATTGGGCAGTGGTGCAAGAGACTTCAACGACAACGCGGCCTACACCCCGGCCTGGCAAGAAAGCATCACCGGCGTGCCGCGCGACCAGGTCATCACCGTGGCCCACCAGTTTGCCGACAACGCCGACAAGACGCATGGCAAATCGATGGTCATCATCGGTGCGGCGATGAACCACTGGTACCACGCCGACATGAATTACCGCGGCGTCATCAACCTGCTGATGATGTGCGGCTGCGTCGGCCAAAGCGGCGGCGGCTGGGCGCACTATGTGGGCCAGGAAAAGCTGCGCCCACAAACGGGCTGGACCCCGCTGGCCTTTGCGCTGGACTGGATCCGGCCGCCACGGCAGATGAACAGCACCAGCTTCTTCTACGCCCACACCGACCAGTGGCGCTACGAGAAACTGGGCATGGAAGAAATCGTCTCGCCGCTGGCCGACAAGAGTGTCTACGGCGGCACCATGATCGACTACAACGTGCGCGCTGAACGCATGGGCTGGCTGCCCAGCGCGCCGCAGCTCAAGACCAACCCGCTGCAGGTGGTCAAAGACGCCGCCACCGCCGGCCTGGAGCCCAAGGACTATGTCGTCCAGGCACTGAAAGACGGCAGCCTGCAGATGAGCTGCGAAGACCCCGACGCGCCGCAGAACTGGCCACGCAATTTGTTTGTCTGGCGCTCGAATTTGCTGGGCAGCAGCGGCAAAGGCCACGAGTACTTTTGCAAGCACTTGCTGGGCACCGAGAACGGTGTGCAGGGCAAAGATCTCGGAGTGGACGACGCCAAGCCCAAAGAGGTGGTCTGGCACAAAGACGCACCGCAAGGCAAGCTCGATCTGCTGGTGACGCTGGACTTCCGCATGAGCACGACCTGCTTGTACAGCGACATCGTGTTGCCCACCGCCAGCTGGTATGAGAAGAACGACCTCAACACCAGCGACATGCACCCCTTCATCCACCCGCTGTCAGCGGCGGTGGACCCGGTGTGGCAAAGCCGCTCTGACTGGGAGATCTATAAAGGTTTTGCCAAAGCCTTCAGCGAAGTCTGTGTGGGCCATCTGGGGGTTGAGAAAGAGGTGGTGCTGACGCCGCTGATGCACGACAGCCCGGCAGAGTTGGCGCAGCCCTTTGAAGTGAAGGAGTGGAAGAGGGGGCATTGCGAGCTGATCCCTGGCAAGACCGCGCCACAGATTGCGGTGGTCGAGCGCGACTACCCCAACGTCTACAAGCGTTTCACCGCATTGGGGCCCTTGATGGACAAGGTCGGCAACGGCGGCAAAGGCATTGCCTGGAAGACCGGCACCGAAGTCGAGCAGCTGGGCCAGCTCAACGGCAAGACGCTGGAAACTGGTGTGACCGAGGGCATGCCACGCATCGTCAGCGACATCGACGCCTGCGAGGTCATCCTGCAGCTGGCGCCAGAGACCAACGGCCATGTGGCGGTCAAGGCCTGGCAGGCCTTGAGCAAGCAGACCGGACGCGACCACACCCACCTGGCCATCCACCGCGAAGACGAGAAGATCCGCTTTCGCGACATCCAGGCGCAGCCACGCAAGATCATCAGCAGCCCGACCTGGAGCGGCATCGAGAGCGAGAC
>Ga0105046_10015267_pt1 | contig 11815 bp, 6 predicted proteins | sample MAT03_FD_78385 | JGI IMG/M metagenome (GOLD analysis project Ga0105046, IMG submission 78385) | Freshwater microbial communities from Lake Fryxell liftoff mats and glacier meltwater in Antarctica - MAT-03 (megahit assembly) | ecosystem: Environmental > Aquatic > Freshwater > Ice > Liftoff...
GCTTAACTTAGTGCATATGGACGTAACTACTCAGCCTCTATTTGAGGGAAGAAATGATGGCTGAGTAGTTACGATGTTTTTACATTTTGCTTTAAGGTTGATAGGTTTGGATGCGCTGGCCGGGGACCCGCTGGGCGAGTCGCGCCATATTCCGGTTGACCTGATGGACGATTTGCGCCGCGTCGATATGGCGCAATTGGCGGTCACGCATCACGATTTCGCCATTGATAATCACGGTCTGCACATCGGACGCCATCGTATTATAGACCAACGAGGCCGGGATGCTGTGCAGCGGTTGGTGATGTAAGCCCGACAAATCCACCACGATTAAATCCGCCAGATAGCCCGGCTTCACGTCGCCCAATTGACCGGCCATGCCAATCACGCGGGCGCTGTCACGGGTGGCGATTAAGAGGGCTTCTGCGATGGGCAGCACTTCTGGATTGCGGGCGCGGTCTTTTTGCAGCATCGCGCATAGGCGCAGCGCCTCCCACAAATCCAGCGTGTTATTGCTGACCGCGCCGTCGCTGGCGAGTCCGACGGCGACTCCGGCTTGGCGTAACGCGGGGATGGGCGTGACATCCATGCCCAATTTGAGATAAGTCTTGGGCGCGTGCGCCACGCCAACCTTCGCTTCGGCCATCAATTCGATGTCGCTGGGCGTGACCCCGCAAGCGTGCGCGATGATCGTCCCCTCGCGCAGTAAGCCGGTTTGCTCCAAAACTTGAATCGGGGTGAGTCCACGTTTCTGGAGGCTGAGGTCGGTCTGTTCGCGCATTTCGGCGGCGTGGATGTGCGACGCCACGCCAAGTTTATCGGCTAATCGTGCCGCGCCGCGCAAAAAATCATCATCACAGGTATAGGGCGCATGGGGCGCGACTACCGTCGTGATTCGCCCATCGCCGGTGTTCTGATGCTCACGGATGAAACGCTCTGTCGTGTCGAGCGCAACTTGGCCTTGACTGCCGAACATCGCCCAGCCCAATACCCCGCGCATCCCGCTTTCGGTGATGGCTTTCGCGCCGACATCCATGTGAAAATAATGGTCGGCTACCGTGGTGACGCCGCCGCGCAACATCTCCGCCGCGCCCAGCAACATCCCCCAGTACACATCGTCCGGTTGTAAATTGCTCTCCAGCGGCCAGATGAACTCGTTAAACCAGCGGTCAATGCTGACATCCTCCGCCAGTCCCCGGAAAATCACCATCGGGACGTGGGCGTGGGTGTTGATTAACCCCGGCATGACCAGCTTGCCATCGGCGCGCACCACTTGGTCAAACTGGCTGGGGTCGGCTTGACCGGTGGGTTGTAGCGCGCTGATGCGCCGCCCTTCAATCAGGATATCGTGGGCGTACAGGACATCGGCGCGAGTCCCATCGGTGCTGAGTTGCAGGACGGCGGCGTTGAGGATGAGCAGGTTTAACATGGGCGAGTCCTAAATGTAGGGGCGGCATTTTTGCCGTCTGATGAATGAGTCCCGAGTCCTGAAATAGTACCCCCCAACTTGGATAAATCACAAAGCCATCCCAAATCGCCGCGAAGAGCTTTGATGAAAGGTTGACGTTAATTGACCCCGGCCAAGACTTGTTCATGATTGAGGGTGTGGGGGTGCATGACGGTTTTAGAGCCTATATTGACTCATCCGATGAGCGCTATACTTTCATCATCGAGAATCTGACATAGGATCACCCATTATTGCCAACCCAAGCAAGCCTACCCCCAAAGGATTGCGTTCTCTCCCGCGTAATGTGTGGGTGACGACCATCACCAGCTTCTTGACCGACATCTCTAGCGAGATGATTATCCACATGCTGCCGTTATTCCTCGCCAATGTTTTGGGCGTATCCACGGCGGTGATTGGCCTGATTGAAGGCGTCTCAGAGGCGACTTCTAGCCTCCTCAAAGGGTTTTCAGGCTGGCTGTCCGACAAAATTGGCAACCACAAATGGTTAACCGTGACCGGTTATGCCATATCTGCCTTGACCAAGCCCTTTTTCTATTTTGTGACCAGTTGGGGCGGGGTTTTAGCAGTACGCTTCACAGACCGTATCGGCAAAGGAATCCGCACCGCCCCACGCGATGCGCTCATCGCGGACAGCACGGATGAACACACCCGTGGGATGGCCTTTGGATTTCATCGTACTGGCGATACCGCAGGCGCGATGGTTGGCATGATTATCGCGCTGGTGGTCGTCTTAGCGACTCAATCACAATCGTTTGACATCACCCGTGAGAGCTTTCAGGCGTTGGTACTCATCGCCATCATCCCAGCCATCATGGGCGTGGTGATTCTGGCGGTGGGGATAAAAGAGACCCGACGGGCAGCGCCGCCGTCAGAAAAACCCAAAGTCCGGCTGAGTTTTGGCGCACTCAATCCTGAATTCAAGTTCTTTTTGTTGGTCACAAGCATTTTTGCGCTGGGCAACTCGTCTGACGCCTTTCTGATTCTACGCGCCCAAGAGCGCGGCTTGAGTGTCGCAGGCATACTGGGGATGTTGATTTGCTTTAACCTCGTCTACGCCGTGTTTTCGGGGCCGTTGGGCGCGTGGTCAGACCGGATTGGCCGTAAGCGCATCATCATCGGCGGGTGGTTGACCTATGGGGTGATTTATCTGGGATTTGCGGCTGCGACCAGCGCGACGCAGATATGGGTGATTTATGCCCTATATGGCTTGTACTATGCGGCGGTAGAAGGCACGACTAAGGCGCTGGTGGCGGATTTAATCCCAAATGAACAGCGTGGCACGGCTTATGGTCTTTTCAATGCGACACAAGGCTTGATGGCGCTACCAGCCAGCGTTTTGGCGGGCGTGCTGTGGCAAGGCATCGGAGGGTGGACAGGGTTTGGCCCCACCGCCCCATTTATCGTGGGCGCGGTTTTGGCGCTGATTGCGTCTGGATTGTTGGCGTGGCGCTGGCGCGGCAAGCTCTAAAACGGAACTACTCAGCCCCTATTTGAGGGGAATATGTTTGCCCTATGGCGATTCTTAGGACAAACATATCAAATCTCGACGGACGCCCAACGGGGCGTCCGTCTCACCCTGTACCATTTTCTTCCCTCAATTTGATGATGTAGAGCGTCAAATTGGCTGAGGCGTGGAGAAATTTTCCCCTCAGACGATTAGGCTGAGCAGTTATCTTACGGCTTACTGCTTAGGTCGCCGGAACAACAAGACCAGCGTGCCGCCGACCACCACCAAGCCCATCAGCGCCAGAATCGGCGTCAAAATATCAGACGTCACGGCGGCGCTGGATGGGATGCCGACGGTTGGCGCGCTGACTGCTGGAGTCGGGGCGGGAGTCGGGGCAGCGCTAACCGCCAATGGTTGACCGCTTAACACCATGTCCAGCGACAAACCGGCCTTGAGCGCGATTTGGTCGCCATAGGCCTTGTAGAAGTCACCGCCGATAAATTCCTCGCCCAACGGCGGCAGAGTGTCGGACTCGACGCGCATTTCCGACGGGCGAATCAGCACGCGAACCACCCCGCCCACCGTCAAATCCGTCGGCAGACTGAGCGGGTCGCCCATCGTATACGGCAGGGTATAACGCGCCGTCAGTAATTTTTGACCCCGTGGCGGCAGCGGCTGTGTGTCGATCATCGCCCGCCCGTCGGGTGCGATGAGTTGTCCCGATACCTCTGGCGGCAGCACAGTCGCGCCGTCTGGGATGGGCAAACTGAAGGCGATAGGGCGGCCATCCGACAAAAATTCGCCGGTGCTGAACATCAATGACTCCGATAGGTTTTGCACCTGTATCACGGTGATGACTTCCAATTGGCCGTCATAGGCGGTGATTTGCGTAACCCACGCCGTGGCCGTCACATCCGTCAAGGCCGTGGTGATGTCATACAGGACGACATCCAATGTCAGGGTGGGCGCATTTTCGGCCAGCATCGGCGCGCTGCCGAACGGGTAGCCCAGATAGGTTACGGCGGCCAAATACGCCACCGACGGGTCACGCGGCACATCCTCAAACCGGTATGTGCCGTCCTCGGCCACCGGCGCGGGCATCATCACGCCAGACTCGACGGATTGGCCGGTTTGCGCGTCAAACGCCCGCAAGCTGACGCTCAAGCCGGGCGGGACGGCCTGTGTGCTGAACAGCGTCACCGTGCCGCTGACATCCAATACATCCTCCGCTTGGGCGGCAGGCGCGCCGCTGGCGGTCAATGACAGGCTGCGGGCATAGGCCACCACCGCCCAGCGTTCGGATTCCGTGAAGCTGTCAGCAAACGACGGCATGACTTCCTCAAAACCTTGTGTCACCATCTTGAACATCGACTCATCGCTCAACGTGACCATCGCGCCCTGATCGGTCAAGTCTTTGACGCCCTTCGGCGCTTTCAACGCCTCTGGCCCGTCACCTTTGCCCAGTGTGCCGTGACACTCGGCGCATTCTTGATACAACATCGCGCCCAGCGCCAAGTCATCGGGAGCCGTGTGTAAGGTGTAGGTATACATCGCCACGTCCCAACGCGCTTGTTCGCTGAGGGCGTCTTTCCACGGCGGCATCAGGTTTTCGATGCGCCCGTTGGTGATGGTCGAAAACCACTCATGCGGGGTCTGACTGCGGGCGCTGGCCGGGTCACGAAAATTGCCGGGCATTAAGCCGGCGTTCAACGCGACAGGGCCGTCCCCCGCGCCCGTGTCGCCATGACAGCCCGCGCACTGTTGGGCGTAGATGCTCGCTCCTTGAGTCAGATCGGGCGGCGTGAGCGGATAGCCCAGTTCAATCACCGACGGCCTGACCGGTGTGAGGGTTGGCGGCGGGGCGGGCATCCGAGTACTGACGATTGGCGGCTCACCGCCCAAGCCCACACACGCAGAAATTGCTGCTAACGCCCCCAAAATCAACCCAAACCGTATCCAAATCCGCATCGTTTAGACCCTCAATATCGCGATAAGTAACGTAATTGTACCAATACTCGCCAGCGTACTCAGTAGCGTGGCCGCCGAGGTGAACTGGGCATCACTGCCGAATTGCGAGGCCAGCGCGTTCGCCATGACCGCCGTCGGCACGCTGGACTGCACCACCGCCACGGCGTATAAAATTCCGCTGAAGCCCATCACCCCGGCCAGCACAAACCCGATCAACGCCCCGCCGATGAGCCGAATCGCGCAGGCCAAAATCACCCAGCGCCACGGGACGTTTAAGCGGCGGATTTCCATCTGACCCAGCAGCAGCCCCAGTAGTGACAACATCACCGGCAAGGTCGCATCCGAGGCCAGAAATAGCGCCCGTTCCACCGGCTGCGGCAACGGGATATTCAGGATGTTCAGCGTGAGCGCGATGATCACGCTCCAGATTGACGGCACGCGAAACACGTTCCCAACCGACTCTTTGAACCCCACCGCGCCGCGAGAGGCCACGAATGTCCCCAGCGAATTGCCGATAATCGAACTGCTGACGTAAAATAATAGCGCGAACGCCCCGCCCTCTGCCCCGAATGCGAACGTACAGATTGGGATGCCATAATTGCCCGCGTTGATTTGCGAAATCGAAAGCGTGAAGGCGCTGGTGGTGCGTTTGTCCATCTTCAACAGCGCGCCCAAACCCATCCCTATCAGCGTCATCGCCAACACCAATAAGCCGACTTGTGCGAACGCCTTGCCAAAATCCCCGGTGATGATGTCGCCCAGACCGTCGATATCCAGTTGAATCAGCGTCTTAAATGACAGCGCCGGGACGAACAGGTAAATGAGCAAGGTCGAGGCCGAACGGGAGTCAGGCCGGAAGCGCCGCCCGATATAGGCCGTCACGCCGACCAGTATGAAAATCGGCGCAAGCACATTGAACAGGATATCGAATAATTCGCTCATGACGTTGCCATTGGATGAATACGGGGACGCGAGTGCGAGTTTACGCCCGTGGCGGGCTTGTCAGCAAGCCCCTACTAAATTTCTGGGGGACGACCTAGTAGCCCATAGGCGCGCTACCACCCTACAAAATCCACACTAGACCAACCCTTAATCCGAAAGTGTAAATTTCGGTGGTACAATAGTCGCTAGTCAGGCTAAAATCACCCTTATACATATCCTCATACTTTGGGAAACGCAATGTCTAGACAGGACAAGCCAAGCGGACAAGAGTGGGCGCTCGTTGGACTGAGGCTGGGAATCGCGCTCGCCAGCATCTTTCTCGCTTGGGGGCTATCTGGCAACGTCCCACAAAATTTTGACTCGCTCCTATTTCCCGCCATCCTGATCGTTGGATGCGCGGTAATTTTAATGGTCGCCTTTTTCATCCCGGCGTTAGGTGACGCTATATCCGCTATCATCCTCGTGACCGGTTGGGTGACGTCTGGCGGCATCGCGTTGGCGGTAGCAGGGCAGTCGATGGCGCTCGTGACAGGCTTGACGGCGCTCTGCGTGATTGACTCATTGCGAGTGCGCTGGCCGTGGAATGGGCTTGTCCCCATCGGGATTATGCTGGCGGCAGGCGGCGCGCTTTGGCTGACTGGGACAGCGGTCACGCCTGAGATGTTTACGCCCCCGCTGATGATTTTAGGCGTGGTCGGCGGCGCGCTGTGGGCATGGACGGGCGCGACCTCACAATGGGGCAACGACCCGGCCACCCGCCTCCGCAAGCACTTGGCAGAACGCGACGCTTCGTTAGAGGAAGCCCGCCAATTGATGCGCGCTGTGGTCGAGGTCTCGACGGCGCTAAGCTCGCAAAGCACCGAGCGCGTCTTGGACTTGGCGATGGATGTCGGGCAGTTCGCGCTCCGCAAAGGCACAGGCGTGGGCGGCATCGTCTCGATCATCTTCCTATACAGCGCCTATGACGACAGCCTACAAATTTTTACAGATCGCGGCCTGAGCCACCTTGACGGAGACCGCACGCCAGCGGGCAAGACCGGGATTATCGGTCAATGCCTAGCCGACGCGGCTCCGGTCATCGGCGGCTCTGGCGCACAAGACCCCGAATTGTCGGACTTCCGCGCTCTGGCACGGGTACGCTCGACTTTGGCCGTGCCACTGCGGGCGGAATATGTTAATTATGGTGTGATGCTTTTTGCCAGTAGTGATGAAAATGCCTTCACCGCTGATCGACTCGACCTGATGACAGCGCTCGGCACACAAGTCACGGTGGCGCTGCAAAACGCCACTCTGTACAACCGACTCTTGCAAGAGAAAGAGCGCCTCTTAAAACTAGAGGCCAACGCCCGCCAAGCCCTCGTCCGAGACATGCACGACATCCCCACCCAGACCATCTCCGCCGTCACCATGCGCGCCGGGGTCGCCAAATTGATGGTTGAACGCGGTCAAAAGGTCGAAGCGATCTTGCCGGAATTGACCGCGATTGAGGAGATGGCGAAACAGGCCACCGCCGAAATCCGCCATGTGATGTTCAAGCTGCGCCCACTGGCCTTAGAGTCGCAAGGCGTCAGCGCGGCCTTAGATCAATTGGCCGACAAGACCCGAAAAACTTTCAATCAAAAAGTTATCGTCAAATGCGACAGCGTGGTAGATCGACTGCTCAGTCAAGACGCCCAAGACGCGCTATTTTATATTGTCGAAGAAGCCATCTCGAATGCGCGCAAATACGCCAAAGCCGAGCAAATCCGCGTTGATGTCGCGTTGCGTGACGGGCAAGTCTGGGCGCGGATCGCCGATAACGGTGAAGGGTTCGACCTTGAGGCCACCCAAGCCGGTTACAATCAGCGCGGCAGTTTCGGGATGCTTAATTTACACGAACGTGCTGAATTAGCGGGCGGGCGGCTGACCATCCAAAGTCAAGCGGGCAAAGGCACTGCCGTCACCGTCCTCATCCCAATCAGTGACGAGGACGATTCTGGTCAGGCACGACGCTTGACCGAGATGAAATTGGGCGCAAAAATCCCCACGAATAACACGCCGCCGGGGGGCATTAGCCGCCCGACCTTGCGCCGCCCTCAAGGGCGCAGTTGAGCCAGTAAGTAAACGAACTGATCATACTCGGCGTGGGTGCGGTTGGTCACAGCGATCACCGGCTTGAACCCCTCCCCAGCGAATGCCCCCACCACCCGATAGCGCCACGGTAATCCCTCACAAACCAGCATCGTCCCGGCGGCGGGGCGGTATTTCTTGCGCCCGACCACCAAACGGCGCGTCGTCTCGGAATCTTCCGGCGGCATCAGCGAATACGGCTTAATCTCTGTCACAGACGCCCATGTCAGGGTAGACGGCTTGCCAATCCCCGGCTGAATCGTGACCCCCTCGCGACTGAGGGTGATGGGCGGGGTCGCGCTCATCATCAGGATCAGCGGCAAAATCAGCGCCAATGACAAGATGGCGGTCAGCACGAACATCCCCGCAGCTGGTATCGCCAACGCCATCACGATCTGAAACGGTGCGCTGACGGCCAACACCCCCGCCGTGATGACCAAGACAACTTGGCTGATGCGATACCCACGCGGGCTACGGGCTGGAAAATACTGGGTTGAGGCGGTCATGGGTGCTGCTCCAATGCTAACGGTGACGGATAGTCCGTGGACGAATAATCGACAGAATCCTAGTCTAAATAATAGGACTGACAAAACAGAACTTCTCAAACGCTTTGGTGTATAAATCAGGGAACTTTAGACTCTAATTCTCTCCTCCATCAGGCTTTGGTGAAGGTCGCCATAATCAGGTCATCCAAGTCATGTTTCGCCACATCTGTAGCGATTTTACCCAGCGCCGTCTCGTCCAGAAAAACGCGCAGTCGGTCAAGCATCGCCCATGCCCGCCCGCGCTGATGCGGATCAGAGTCGTGTGCGTTGGCGACATACGAGGCCAAACGCGCCACGCCTTCGATATCTCCGCGCTGGATTTCGACATCAGCGCGCATCACCAGCGATTCCAGTTGATAGCGCGTGCTGCCCAACGCCACCGCGATGCCCGCCGCTTCCGCCATCAGGTTGAGGGCGCGATCAAGGTCTGCGGCGGCCATCTCGACACGCGCCAGCCCCAACAAAGCGCTGACCACCCCGATTTCACCGCCGATGTCGCGCCGCACGCGCAGATTTTCGGCGGCGTAGCGACGGGCGTCCTCAATCCGTCCGCTGTTGGTCGCGATGATGGTCAGGCTATTGAGGGTGGACGTGACGCCGAACATATTTCGTAGTCGCCGGTACATCGACAAGACCTCGCGGGCGTGTGCCTCGGCCTGTGGGTTTTTCATCATCGATTCGACAATTGACTGGTTCATCAACATATAGGCATAGCCATATAAACCGGGTTCATCGCCCAATGCTTGGCGGGATTTTACCAGCAAATCCTGTGCGATAGTCAGGTCGATTTGTTCGCTCGACAGGCGATACCAATAGGCTCGCGACCAATTGGCATAGACCATCCCAACCTGATAGTTTTCGCCAATCGCCTCGTTGAGATGCAAGCTGTCTTCGAACAGTGGACGCGCTTTAACGGGATCGCCATAACTCAATTCGGCGTAGGCCAGCGTGAACATCAGCAGGGCGCGATGAAAGGTATCGCCGTGGGTGGTGATGGCGACGCGTGCTTCGTCCAAGATGGGTAGCGCGCCGCGTGGGTCACGCGCAGACAGCAAAATCAGCACCGCTTGCCAAATCAGCGCCGCACCCATCATCTTCTGATACTGAGGGGCGCTGGAACGCACGCGCAGGTGTTGGACGGTCTCGGTGAACAAGTCTACCCCGGCCATCAACTCGCCGCGCAGTAAAAAATACAGGCCAAAGGCGTAAATGCCGGAATGGAGTTGATCGGTCATGCCTTGCAACGCCCCCCAACGCCACGCTGCCCGGAAGTTTTCGAGGTCGTTCTCGATCTCATCCAAAACTTGCAACTGACGGCGGCCTTCAAGATCGCGCCGCAAACTGGCGAGCGTCTGCATATAATACGTACAATGGGCATCGCGCACCGTTTCGACGTCGCCCGATTGAGTGAGTTTTTCCTCGGCAAATTGGCGGCTGACCTCGTGAATCTGATAGATGCCGGTGTCTGCATCGCGCCACAGGAGCGACTTGTTCGCCAGCGCCATCAGATGGCGCAGCGTTGCGCCGGTCACGGCTTGCCCCGCCGCACGGCTGAAGCGCCCCCGGAAAACCGCAATCCGCACGAACACGCTGCGCTCTTCATCATTCAGTAGCATCCACGAATACTCAAATACGGCGCGCAGACTGCGTTGGCGATTCAGCGCCCCGCCTGCGTCGGTCTCTAAGAAATCGAGGTTGCCGCGCATCTCGTGGACGATTTCGCGCACGGACAGCACTTCGATCCACGACGCTGCCAACTCAATCCCCAGCGGCATCCCCTCCACCAATTGGCAGATGGTGATAACATCCGGTAGCTCTTGCGAGATCATCTCGTAATCGGGCTGGACGCGCCGCGCCGCTTGCACGAACAACGCCACGGCGCTGTAATTGGGCGCGTCAACCGCTTGGGGATAGGACGGGTATTCCAATCCCTCGGTGTTGAAGACGGTTTCGCCTTGTAGGTTCAGCTTGACTCGTGAGGTCGCCAAGACCTGTACAAAGCGCGCCGTTTGCAAGATGTCCGCTAACAGCGACAGCCCGCCCAACAGATGTTCCCAATTGTCCATCACCAGCAGCAGTTTCCTGTCGCGCAGATAATCTAACAACTGCATTTTGGGGTCAAGGTCTTGGGCAAAATTCATGGTTAACGTATGCCCCAAGGTCTGCACGAGGCTGTCTGGCGAGGATAGCGGCGCAAGGCTGACGAAATATACCCCGTCTGGGAACTGCATCAGCACGCGCTCGGCACAGGCCAGCGCCAGCCGCGTCTTGCCGATGCCGCCGGGGCCCATCAGCGTAATCAGGCGTACTCGAGGGTCTTGCATCAATTCGATGATATCGAAAATTTCGCGCTCACGTCCGACGAACGGGGTGGTATACGCGGGGAGGTTGTGATTCAGCGGGACTTCACTGGGCGTTGGGGTATGGAAACGCGCTAACTCGCGAGTAATCGGTGCGTATGGGACAGGCGTGTCCCTCCCAACCTCGAAGGCTTCTAGGATGATTTCCATCTCAGCGCCAACCAGACGCGCCGACGGGATGCGCGTCTCGCGGTCTTTGTAGAGCATCCGGTAAATCAAGTCGGCCAGCGCGGGCGGGATATCAGGGCGTAAGGCTTCGAGGTCGGGCGTCGGCTGACTGACGATGTTAATCAGTGTGGTCGCCAGTGATTCGTGGGTGAAGGGCGCACGCCCAGTCAACATCTCAAATAGCACCGCGCCCAGCGCCCAGATGTCGGCACGCGGGTCAAGTTCAAAGCCTTGTAACGCCTCTGGGGGCATATAATCGGGCGTATTGACGTTCTTTCCAGCGCGGGTGATACGCCGTTTGGTCTCCAATTGCGAGACGCTGAAATCGGTCAGCTTGGGGACGCCATCGAGGGTCAGCATGATGTTATGAGGTGTGATGTCGCGGTGGACGATGTTCAGATGATGGGCGCGGGTCAGCGAGTCGGCCAACTCAATCCCTAGCCGCAGCGTCTGGGTGATGCTCAAGCGTTGCTCGCGCTCCAGCAGCGCCCGCAAATCCCCGCCACCGATATACTCCAATACCAGATAGTAGTCTTCACCGTCGCGGATGTTGGCGATGAGCTTAACAATGTTGGGATGGTTCAATTGACCCAACGCCGCTACCTCAGCCTCAAACCGAGTCAGATTCTTGGGATCGGTACGGACTAACTCGGGTCGCAAGTGTTTAATCGCCACCATCTCACCGCTGGACAAGTCTAGGCCACGATAGACCATGCCCATCCCGCCTTGCCCAATCGGGTCATTCAGTCGGAAACGGTCATTCAAGAGTTTGGGAGATAAATCTGGGGTCATAGGCAGGCGTTCAGCATCA
>Ga0105046_10015274_pt1 | contig 11812 bp, 9 predicted proteins | sample MAT03_FD_78385 | JGI IMG/M metagenome (GOLD analysis project Ga0105046, IMG submission 78385) | Freshwater microbial communities from Lake Fryxell liftoff mats and glacier meltwater in Antarctica - MAT-03 (megahit assembly) | ecosystem: Environmental > Aquatic > Freshwater > Ice > Liftoff...
GGCAACCGCAACGCCCGACCGGGAGGGTTCTCTCAGCGCCGCGTGCTGCCGTGCGCTGGGAACTCCTCGGCGTCGGGGAGCACATGGCCTTCGGCCTCGATGAAGGGCCGCCAGAACTCGAGGCCGAAGCGATACCAGCCGTGGCAGCCGAACGGGATACGACGGTCGGTCATCTCGAAGAGACGGTCGGGGTGGAGTTCGAAGCTGAACCGCATCGCGATGTCGGGGTCGGCAACGCGGAACCAGTCGAGGAGCGGAGCGGCCATCTGCGTCCAGTACACGTCCTCGTAGAAGGTCTTGTCGCGCCAGCGCAGGTAGGGGTTGCGTAGGTACTCGTTGGTGCTGTTGCCGATGCCGAGCGCCTTCATCGCGACCACGGGCAGCTCCCGCAGCCGCACCGTGCCGGCGGTACCGGCCGCCTCGTCGCCGCCACCGGCGTCGTCGCTGGCACGGAACGACCTCGGCGACTGCAGCAGGTGGAAGGTGCGATTGGCGCGCACGTGGGCGTCGTTGTCACGCAGGGAGAACCCGCTGTTGCCGACCCCCGTGATGACCTGCTCACCGTCGGGGTCGCCGGGCGGAGCACCGAAGAAGGGAGCCCCGATGAAGGAGCACTGCTGCTCGCACCACCCGTCGAGCTCGTCGCGGAACACGAAGACGTCGGGCTCGTGGCACAGGATGTACCGGTAGTCGCGACCGAAGTGCCGGAACAGGAGCGAACTCGTCTTGAGGTCGCTGTACGCGAGGTAGCTGCTCATCCGGCGCGGCGCCACGGGGACGATCCGCAGACCCGGCAGGACCGCCTCGTACTCCTCGGTCGCCATGCAGCGCGGGCAGACCAGGAACAGGTCGTGGTGCCCCAGCACCGCAGCACACTGTTCGAGCCCGATGCGGTCCCATGGCGTGACCTCGGCTCGGTGCGAGAACACCACCACCGCCGCGTTCCGTCGCGTTTTTCCTCGTCCTCGTCCCATCGGTAGATGCTACTCCCATTCCCATGAGCGGCGATCTGACGACCTGCTCCGCGGACGCGGGCACCGCGTCGGCCCCTGCACCCGTACCGCTCGAGTCCCCGACGGACACGCGGTTGCGCGACCATGTTGCCGAACCGTCCCGACCGGGTCCGGTGCAGCAGGAGGGAACGCACATGAGCGACGAGGTACTCGTCATTCGCGGCGGCACGGTGGTCGACGGCACGGGATCTCCCGGTTACGAAGCCGACGTCGCGGTAGCCGCAGGACGCATCGTCGCCATCGGCCAGGGCCTCACCGGCGACCACGAGCTCGACGCCACCGGCTGCGTCGTGAGCCCCGGCTTCATCGACATCCACACCCACTACGACGCCCAGGTGTTCTGGGATCCGGCGCTCACGCCGTCGTGCTACCACGGCGTCACCACCGTCGTTGCCGGCAACTGTGGCTTCTCGATCGCCCCCACCCGGCCCGGCGACCGCAACCTGATCGCGCACACCCTCGAGAAGGTGGAGGACATGGACCCGGCCACGTTGAACGCCGGCATCCCGTGGGAGTTCGAGACCTTCCCCGAGTACCTGCGCACGATCGAGCGTCACGGCACCGTCCTGAACTTCGCGGCCTACATCGGCCACACCCCGCTGCGCATCTACGTGATGGGTGATGAGGCATCCGGACGCACCGCCACCCCTGACGAGATCGAGCGGATGGCCACGATCGTCGCCGAAGCGATGGAGGCCGGCGCTGCCGGCTTCGCCACCAGCTTCGCCATCACCCACCTCGGCGCCGACGGCCGACCGATCCCGAGCCGCTGGGCCGACCGGGCCGAGATCGAGGGACTGTGCCGGGCGGTGGCGGACTCGGGCCGCGGGGTGATCGGCATCAACGGCACGAGCGACGGGATGCGATTCGAACAGCTCTACGACATGCAGCTCGAGCTGGATGTGCCGATCACCTACACCGCCCTGCTCACCACCTCGACCGGGGCCCACCTGAAGGCACTCGAGATCCACGCCCGCGGCATGGCCCGTGGGGCGAAGGTCTACCCACAGGTGACGTGCCGGCCGCTGTCGTTCTCGATGACGATGGTCGAGCCGTTCACCCTCAACACCTCACCGATCTTCGCTGAGCTGATGCCGGTGTCGCTCGACGAGCGGCGTGCCGCCTACGCGGATCCGGCCTGGCGCCAACGCGTGCGCGACGGCTGGGGTGCGGGCAAGGGCCTGCCTCCCCGATGGGAGACCTACGAGATCATGGAGTCGACCGCGCATGCCGATCTCGTCGGTCGCCGGCTCCTCGGTCTCGCCGACGAGCGCGGTGTCGAGCCGTTCGACCTGCTGCTCGACCTCACCCTCGACGAAGCCGATCTGCGCCAGATCCGTGTGAAGGCCGTGCTGGCCAACGACGATCAGGACGGCATCGCGGTGTTGCTCACGTCCGAGGGCTGCACGCTCGGACTCTCCGACGCCGGCGCCCACGTCGGCCAGCTGTGCGACGCACCACTCGCCACCGATCTGCTCGGTACCTGGGTGCGTGACAAGGGCGTGCTGACGCTGGAACATGCGATCCACATGCTCACCCAGCAGCAGGCCGATATCTTCGGCTTCGCCGACCGCGGTGTGGTGCGCGCAGGCGCGATCGCCGATCTGGTCGTGTTCGACCCGGCCACTGTGACGCCAGGTCCGCTGCGCCGGGTGCGCGACTTCCCCGCCGGCGCCGAGCGCCTCACCGCCGACCAACCGGAGGGCATGCGTCACCTGCTCGTGAACGGCACCACGGTGATCGAGGACGGTGTGCTCAGCGCCGCCGCCGTCGAGGCCCGCCCCGGCGAACTCGTGCGCCCCGCCCCCCGCTGACCCACACCTACCCCACAACGACCCCACACCCTCGACGCGATGAGAGATGAGCGTCGCAGGGGCACTCATCTCTCATCGCGAACGGTCGCGACGGACACACAGGAGACAGCAATGGAACGCGAAGCTTGGATCATCGATGCCGTTCGCTCACCGCGCGGCAAGGGCAAGGACACCGGAGCCCTGCACCACGTGCATCCCCAACGGATCCTCGCCCAGGTGCTGAACGCGTTGCAGGCCCGTCACGGCTTCGATACCGCCGACGTCGACGACGTGGTGATGGGTTGCGGCGCCGGCAGCGGCGACCACTCGATGGACATCGCCCGTATGGCTGCGCTCGATGCCGGGTGGTCGACCGAGGCGCCCGGCGTCACGCTGAACCGCTTCTGCGGCTCGGGCCAGCAGGCCGTGAACTTCGCCGCGATGGGCGTGCTGTCGGGCTTCCAGGACATCGTCGTGGCCGGTGGCGTCGAGTCGATGTCGCGCCCGTCGCCGATGCACGTCGACGGCTTCACGGCCAACAACCAGCACCTCCGCGACCAGTACGACATGGTGCCCCAGGGCATCTCGGCCGACCTGATCGCCACCACCGAGGGCTTCACCCGCGAACAGTGCGACCAACTCGGCGTCGACAGCCAGCAGCGCGCCGCGACCGCGATCGCCGAGGGTCGCTTCGACCGGTCGCTCGTGCCGATCTTCCACGACGACGGCACCCTCGCCCTCGACCGCGAGGAGTTCCCCCGGCCGGGCACCACGGTCGAAGACCTCGGCAAGCTGAGCCCCAGCTTCCTCGGCATGGGCGCCCATGTATTGGCCGACCGCGGCAAGAGCATCGATGAGATCGCCCGCATCGCATATCCGCACATCGACGCGATCGACCACGTCCACCATGCAGGCAACTCCTCCGGCGTGGTCGACGGCGCCGGCGCCGTGCTGGTCACCTCGCCCGACTACGCCAGGGCCCACGGGCTGAAGCCGCGAGCGAAGATCATCATGACCGCGGTCGCGGGTACCGAGCCGGTGATCATGCTCACGGCCCCCGGACCGGCCACGCACCTGGTGCTGAAGAAGGCGGGCATGACCATCGACGACATCGATCTGTTCGAGGTCAACGAGGCCTTCGCCGCAGTCGTGCTCAAGTGGCTGAAGGACACGGGCGCGAGCTGGGACAAGACCAACGTCAACGGTGGCGCAATGGCGCTCGGCCACCCGATCGGGGCCACCGGTGCGATGCTGATCGGCACCCTCGTCGACGAGCTCGAGCGCCGTGACCTGCAGACCGGCCTGGTCACGATGTGCACCGGCGGCGGTATGGGCACCGCGACGATCATCGAGCGCATCTGATCCGAGGCCCACGGTTCGGAACGCCGCCCACTACGACGGCCCGTTCACGCACCGAGGAATCCCTCGTTCGGTGGCATGAATCCGTCGTTGCCGCGGTTGGATGGAGCCGTGGAAACGACCTCGACCGCCGATCCCAGCACCGACACGCCCAGCACCGGGAGCTTCCCCTTCCCCGTGACCGGTGAACACCCCGACACCGCCCAGCGCGTGCAGGACCTCGTCGACGTGATCGAGGTGATCCAGCCGGTGATCGCCGCCGACGGCGGTTCGCTCGACGTGCTCGCCCTCGACGTCGAAACGGGTGTCGTGCGCCTGCAGCTGTCCGGTGCGTGCGGCTCGTGCGCGGTCTCGGCCGCCACGCTGAACGGCGGCGTCAACCGCATCCTGCGCGACCGGCTGTCGTGGATCACCGATGTGATCGGCGACGTGCAGGAGAGCGATGTCGACGGCTACGGCGGCTGGACTCCGAAGCACTCCTGACGCCCCCTGGCTGCCCTGTCGACCCGGGTCGGCCCGGGCGTCGACCCGGCGGTCAGCGGTGAGTTCGGTTCGCGAACGACGCTGCGGCACCGCCTGCGATGCGACCGAACACGGTGATGTTCGCGTAGCTGTTGCCGCTGCCCACGTACTGCGCGCCCACCACCCCGCCGGTGCACTCCCCCGCGGCGAACAGACCCGGGATGGGCTGTGAGGCGAGGCTGAGCACGTGCGCGTCGCGGTCGATGCGCAGGCCGAACGCCGTGAAGCACACCGTCGAGGGTCGCATCTCCACCGCGTAGAACGGTGCCTCGCTGACCGGCTCGAGGAACTTCTGGTCCTTCGCGAACTCGGCGTCGTCGTCCGCATCTGCGCCTGCGTTGTAGCGGTCGATCGTGCCGCGCAGCACAGCGGCATCGATGTCGAGCGTGAACGCGAGATCCTCGATCGTCGACGCCCGTTTGGCGCGACCGGCGGTGAGCATCAGCTCGATCCCATCGGTGGTCCAGTGCGGGCTCTGACGCTTCGACGAGCCCGGGATGGTCTGCTTGTAGCGGGCCACACCGGAGCTGGTGGCGGCAACCAACGTGGGGTGATCACAGATCGCCCAAACTCGATGTCGGTGGGCACGGTCTCCGTGCATCCGCATCAGGTGATCCATCATCCCGTAGGGCGCCGTCTCGTCGCAGAAGCGGCGACCGTTCGCGTCGACGAGCACCAGCCACCCGGGGATGTACGCCTCGTAGATCCGGTCGATGCCGGCGTGCAGCAGCCGTAGACCGCGGTCGTGACCGGTGGTCTGGGCCTCGACCTGCTCGGCGAGTCCGAGCGCGTCGCCCCGCGACCCTTCCGCGCCGATGTACCACGCCTCCCCGGTCGCTGCCGCCGAGGGGAAGTGCTCCGCCAGTCGTTCCGCGGAGTTGCCGAACCCGCCGGACGCGATCACCACCGCTGCCGATCTGATCTCGTCGTCACCCACGGCCACGCCGACGACCCGACCGCCATCGACCACCAGTCGGTCGACTCGCCTGTCGAGCGCGATGTCGATCTCGGCCTCGCGGCACCGCCCGTGCAGCACGTCGACGATGCCCTGCCCGCGGCCGACCGGTACGTGCACCCGCGGCACCCGTTCGTCGCCACCGAACACGAGCTGTTCGTGGAACTCGACACCGAGATCGCCCAGCCACTCGACCGTCGGCCCCGCCATCTCGGTGAAGCGCCTGACCACCGCAGCGTCGACGTCCCACCGGTTCAGTTGCAGGTAGTCGTGATAGAGCGAGGCAGCGTCGTCGTGGATGCCCTGCGCACGCTGGTACCGGGTGCCGGCGCCCATGATCAGCCCACCCGACAGCCGCGACGAACCACCGACGACTCCTTCGGCCTCGGCCACCAGCACACGTTGCGCCCCGAGCGCCCGGGCCGACAGCGCAGCGCTCAGGCCCGCAGCGCCCGACCCGATCACCACGACGTCGACATCGCGATGCCCCATCGCATCTTCGGTCTGTTCAGGTGGTGTCGTTCGTTCAGGTGGTGCCGTCTGTTCCGTCATCGCGGAGATCTCCCATTCACGAGGCCCAGTCCCGATGCCCGATAGCCGAGCAGTTCGAGCAGGGTGTCCGATGCGTTCTGCACCACGATCGGGTCGAGCGCCAAGAACCAGTTCTCCTGGGTCCGGTAGATCGGGATCGTGTACCAGGCGAAGATGCCACCTCGATGCTGGTCGGCGGTGACGTTGTTGCCGGTGCGATGCCACACGCGGCCCTCCATCACGCACATCGTGCCGGCGGGCGCCTCGAGGGGGACGGTGTCGATGCCGGCATCGTCGGGGCCCGGCGTGCGGTTCCACCGATGGCTTCCGGGCACCACCCGAGTGGCGCCGTTGGCCTCGGTGAAGTCGTCGATCAACCACACCACGTTCGCGCCCTGCGGGCCACGCCACGGCTGCGGCATGTACAGCTGATCGGCGTGGAACACCATCTCGCCACCGCCCGGCCCGGTGATGTTGGCCGAGATGTTCGACAGCTGCAGCGGCCAGCCGAGCAACCCGCGCAACAGCTCGAGCGCCGCCGGATGCTCGGCGAGCTGTGCGAAGCACCAGCCCCGGTTGAGCAGGTTCCACACCCGGGTGTTGCTGCCGTCGGCAGGGTCGTCCATCGCGAACGACTGGCGTGCGCCCGAGGCCAGATCGTCGTCGGCTGCGGCGTACAGGCGGCGTCGCACCTCGGCGAGTGCGGCGGCGTCGAGTGCTCCGCTCACGAGACAGAGGCCGTGCTCTCCGAGGTCGCGCGCCGCACGATCGAGATCATCGGTCACCGCGGGAAGCTCCACGACGCGTCACCGTAGCGACATCAGGTACAGGCCATCGGCCCGGCCGTGCACCCGTCCTGGGGCCCACCGCGCAGCCTGCCGAACGGCGGCGTGCCGCACGGCACCATCCCGGCAGGCGGACCGTGACGCCTAACATCACCCCGTGATCGTCGCCGACCGTTCCCCCATCCGTCGTATCGCCCTCAGTACGGGCGGCGGTGACGCCCCGGGTCTGAACGCCGTCATCCGTGCCGCCACGCTCGCCGCACACGACCGCGGGTGGGACGTGGTCGGCATCCGCGACGGGTTCAACGGTCTGCTCTCCCCCGAGCAGTACGACGACGGTGGGGTGTTCCCCCTCTCACGCGATCGGGTGCGCGGCATCATCCACCTGGGCGGCACGATCCTCGGCACCACCAACCGCGGCAACCCCACCCGCTTCCCCGTCGAGCAACCCGATGGCACGGTGATCGAGATCGACCGCACGCCCGAGCTGCTGCAGCGTTTCGCCGACGCCGGCATCGACGCGCTGATCACCATCGGTGGCGACGGTTCGTTGAGCATCGCCCACCACCTCTCCCTGGCCGGCCTGCGCGTGATCGGTGTGCCGAAGACGATCGACAACGACCTCGAAGCGACGATGGCGACGTTCGGCTTCGACAGCGCGGTCAGCTTCGCGTCGGAGTGCATCGACCGCCTGTTCGCCACGGCCACCTCGCACGGCCGAGTGATCGTCGTCGAGGTGATGGGTCGCTACGCCGGATGGATCGCGTTGCACGCCGGCGTTGCCTCGGGTGCACACGCGATCCTGATCCCAGAGATCCCGTTCGATCTTGCGCCGGTCGCGGAGACGATCCTGCATCGCAACGCCAACGGCTCGCGGTTCTCGATCGTGGTGGTCGCGGAAGGGGCCACGCAGATCGGTGGCGATCACGTCACCCTCGAGGCGGCCCAAACCGGCACCAACGAACGCCTCGGCGGCATCGGTGCGAAGGTTGCCGACCAGCTCGAGGAGCTCACCGGCAAAGAGGCACGTACCGTCGTGCTCGGCCACCTGCTCCGCGGCGGTTCACCCACCTCGTTCGACCGTCTCCTCGCGCTGCGTTTCGGTGCAGCGGCCGTGCGGGCCCTCGCCGAGGGACTCGACGGGTGCATGGTGTGCCTGGCTGCCGACGCGGTCGACCACGTGCCGCTGGCACTCGTGAGCGGTCGCCAGAAGAAGGTGCCGCTCGGGTGCGACACGATGCTCACGGCTCGTGAGATGGGCATCAGCTTCGGCGATCGAGTGACCAGCACCTCCTGAGCGTCACGCTCCGGGCATCACGTCCTGAGAGTCACGTTCCGATGCCGACGCGCCGCCACAGCGCGCGCGACGCTTCGGCATGCTCGACACCGACCTCCAGCTCGGCCCACACACCACCGCATTGATCGGCGTCGGCGGCGGCCGCTACCCGGCGGGCAACTCGGTGCTGGTGCGAGGCGAGACGTCGACTGCGATCATCGACCCGTCGACCTCGTTGCGGTTCCGCGCCGACCTGGCCGAGCTGACCGCAACACACGCAGTGGATCGGGTGGTGCTCACGCATGCCCACGAGGATCATCTGGCCGGTGTTCACCTCTTCCCGACCGCCAGCGTGCACATCCATCACGCCGATCTCCAGGGGGTGCAGTCGCTCGATGGGTTGATGGAGATGTACGGCATGTCGCCAGAGGCCGAGCGGGCGTTCCGTGAGATCATCGTGCACGACTTCTCCTACGTGCCACGCCCCGACGCCATCGGCTTCCGTGACGGCTTCGCTGACGGCGGGCCGGCCGGCCGGTCGGACGCCGAGGTGATCGATCTCGGTGGTGTCACCATCCGGCCGGTGCACCTGCCCGGCCACACTCGCGGCCACAGCGGAATGCTGATCGAACCCGATGGCGTGTTCGTCACCGGCGACATCGACCTGTCGGCGTTCGGGCCGTACTACGGCGACGAATGGAGCAGCCTCGACGACTTCGAGCGCTCGTTGGCACGAGCGCGGGCGATCGACGCGCGCTGGTACGTGACCTTCCACCACAAGGGCGTCATCGACGGCCGTGCCGCGTATGTGGACGCGATCGACGCGTTCACCGCGGTGATCGCCCATCGCGAGTCGACCATGGCGGCGTTCGCCGACGAGCCGAGGTCCATCGACGACTTCGTCGCCCACCGCTTCGTGTACCGACCTCACGTGACGCTGCCCTTCGTCGACACCGTCGAGCTGCGTTCGGCCCGGATGTCGATCGAGCGGCTGGTGGCCGCCGGCCGGCTGCACGAGGTGCAGCCGGGCCGGTGGCTCGCCCGTCGGTCGTCTCCCAGCCTGAGCCGGGTCGTGCGTGCTCAGCGAGCGGAGCCCGAACCGCTGCCCGAGCTTCGACCAGCAGTGCGGCCGCCCTGACCGGCGCGAGCCGCACCACCCGGACGACCGGGGCGACCGCCCTGTCCGGCGCGAGCGGGACGACCGGGGCGGCCGGCGGCGCCGGCACCTGCGGGGCGGCCGGAGCCGGCCGATGCACCGGGCGATGCCGGCTGCACGGCGCGCTGCTTCGGCGCGCGGGGTGGCTGACGCACTGGGTCGGCACCCGGGGCCGGACGCACGAACGCGGCGGGATCGCCGACGAGCGACGTGATCGCCTGGTGGCCCGGTGTGACACGGGTGATGACGGGTTCGATCGACGCGGCGCGGGCGAGCTGACGCACGTCGTTCACCTGGTCGGGGGTCATCAGCGTGACGACCACGCCCTCGGCACCGGCGCGGGCCGTGCGGCCCGAGCGGTGGAGGTACGCCTTGTGCTCGGCGGGCGGATCGACGTGCACCACGATCGCGATGTCGTCGACGTGGATCCCGCGGGCCGCGATGTCAGTTGCCACGAGCACACGCGTGCTGCCGTCGGTGAACGACTCGAGGTTGCGCTCGCGGGCGTTCTGCGACAGGTTGCCATGCAGTTCGACCGCCGGGATGCCGGCCTGGGTGAGCTGCTTGGCGAGCTTCTTCGCACCGTGCTTGGTACGGGTGAACAACAACGACCGATCCTTGCCGCCGGCGAGGGCATGCACGACGGCCGGCTTGTCGACGGCGGCCACGGCGAACACATGGTGCGTCATGGTGCTGACCGGGGCCACCTCGGGGTCGACCGAGTGCACGACCGGGCTGTCGAGGAAACGCTGCACGAGCACGTTGACACCCTTGTCGAGGGTGGCCGAGAACAGCATCCGCTGGCCCTTGGTGGGCGTGGCATCCATCAGCCGGCGCACGACCGGTAGGAAGCCGAGGTCGGCCATGTGGTCTGCCTCGTCGAGCACGGTGATCTCGACGTGGTCGAGCGAACAGTGCCGCTGCTGGATGAGGTCTTCCAGCCGGCCCGGGCAGGCGACGACGATGTCGACGCCGGTGCGAAGAGCGGCGACCTGCGGGTTCTGGCCGACGCCTCCGAAGATCGTGACCATCTTGAGCTGCAGCGCCGCGGCCAGCGGCGCGATCGTCTCGGCAACCTGGTTGGCGAGCTCACGGGTGGGCACGAGGACGAGCGCACGCGGCCGCTTGGGCTGGCGGGTGGTCTCGGAGTTGGCGAGACGCACCACGGTCGGAAGTGCGAAGGCGAGCGTCTTGCCGCTGCCGGTGCGACCGCGGCCGAGCACGTCGCGACCTGCCATCGAGTCGGGCAGGGTGGCGCACTGGATGGGGAACGGCGAGGTCACACCGTTGCGGGCCATCACATCGCTGAGCTGTTGCGGCACGCCGAGCTCACCGAAGGTGTCGACCATCACGACGGGCGTGCGACTCGGGGCCGGCGTCGCCGAGACGCCTGACGAGATGCCTGACTGGCCACCCGATGGGGCATCCGACGATGCGGAGCGGTTGTCGTGTGCGGTGGAGGGTGTGGCCTGGGTGGGGCGACGGCGGCGGCCCTGCTGGGGGCGCGCGCCAGAACTCTGACGGGGGGAGGTGGTCATGGGGTGGGGTCCTTCCGGAGACGGTGGCCGGTGATGCATGGCCGCCATCACTCGGATGACACGTCCTGGGCGGCGGACCGCTGGGACACCTGGCGCCGAAGCGCTGCACTCGACCGCAGTGCACCCGGGTCGGGCGCGTCTGCGGGGAGCACGCTACCGGCTCCCACCCGGAACCGAGCGGATGCTCGGATCGGGCGAGCGTCGCGAGACGGCTCGGGCGGAGGTGCCTCGAGCCGTCGGCCCGCGTTCAGGCTGTGGTTGGAGGGGCGTGAGAAGACGCTGAGAAGTACGCTCTGCCCCTGTGCCGACCTCTCCCCCTGTGCCCGCCTCGCAGGCCGTGCTGCTGTGGGACATCGACGGCACACTGCTGCGTGCACCGGGCCTCGGCGTGCGTGCCTTCGCCCGAGCACTCGAGACCGTCACCGGCATGCCGATCGCTCGCGTGCAGTACGACTTCGGCGGCAAGACCGATCCGATGATCGCCCGCGACCTCCTCGCCGCCGTCGGGGTCGATGACCAATCGCTCATCCCCCTGCTGCTCGCCGAGGTCGAACGCACCTACGACGAGTTCGCCGACGAGCTCCGCACCAGCATCGTCGCCCTGCCCGGTGCCGCCGAGTTGCTCGACCGGTTCGACGCCATGGAGGCGTTGCAATCGGTGGTGACCGGCAACATCCAGTTCGTGGCCCGCCGCAAGCTCGAGGCCGGCGGCATGCACCACCGGCTGCTGCTCGATCACGGTGGCTACGGCTCCGATCACCATGAACGGGCCGAGTTGGTGCAGATCGCCCTCGCGCGTCTCGCGTCGCATCGGGGCGTCGAAGCGATCGATCGCGAACGCGTCTGGATCATCGGTGATACGCCGCGCGATGCGGCCTGTGCCC
>Ga0105046_10015275_pt1 | contig 11812 bp, 10 predicted proteins | sample MAT03_FD_78385 | JGI IMG/M metagenome (GOLD analysis project Ga0105046, IMG submission 78385) | Freshwater microbial communities from Lake Fryxell liftoff mats and glacier meltwater in Antarctica - MAT-03 (megahit assembly) | ecosystem: Environmental > Aquatic > Freshwater > Ice > Liftoff...
ACTTGCTGTGCGTCGACTTGCTGTGCGTCGACTTGCTGTGCGTCGAGTTGCTGTGGGTCGAGTTGCTGTGCGGCGAGTTGCCGTGCGGCGATCTGCTGTGGGTCAGCGGTGAACACCCGGTCCGTCAGCCAACGGTCGACCAGGCCGGCGATGTCGGTCTCTTCGACCACGAGATGGCCGAGTCCGGGAAACCGATGACGGTCGGCCTGCGGCAGCCGCTCGGCCAGATCGAGTGCGAAGTCGTCGTTGAACACAGGGTCCTTCGAACCCCACGCGAGCAACACCGGCATCGTCAGCTCGCGGATGCCCTCGGCCACCGCAGCGATCGGCGCAGCCGACGGATAGCTCGTAGAGAACGGCACGTCGGCGACGAAGTCGGCGATCGCGCGGCGCATGCTCGGCTTGCGATACGGAGCTCGGTAGCCCTCGCGAGCGACCTTGCTGATCCTCGCGCCGGACAGTGCCACCGTGCCGTCGACGAACGTGCGCGTCCGCCGACCGACGAGTCCCGTGATCGGTCCGGTCGCCGCAAGCCGAATCACGAACGGCGCGCGACGCCCAGCGGGAACGGCGACGCCGGTGTTGCACAGCACCACACCCTCGACCTGATCGCGATGCTGCAGCACCCAACCGAGTGAGATCGGGCCACCCCAGTCGTGGGCTGCGGTGACGACCGGACCATCGACTCCGAGCGCGGCGATGACGTCGCCGAGGTCGTCGACGCGTTGGGCGAAGCGTCGCTTCGCCGTGCGCGACGAATAGCCCATTCCGAGCTGATCGACCGCGATGACTCGGTAGCGGTCAGCGAAGCGGTGGAGGAAGCTACGCCACAGAAACGACCACGTCGGGTTGCCGTGCACACAGATGATGGTCGCTATCGGGACCGTGCCTGAATCGGTCGTGTGTCCGGTGTCGAGCACGTGCCAGGTGTTGACGATGCCATCGCGGTCTTCGACATCGAGCAGCCGCGACCACTTGGTCTCGATGCCCCACGCCTGGAGTTGGCGCGCTGACGGCAGCTCGGGACGGGTTGCCACGCGATATCTACCAGCTGATTTCGGTGAAGCTCATGTTGAGCCCGGATCCGACACCCATGCAGAGCACCCGTTCGCCAACGGTGATCGACGGCGCCGCGCCCGCCAGCGTGATCGGGATGGCCGCCGGGCCGACGTTGCCGAAATCCGGGTAGGTCAGTGGCACTTTGGCGGCGTCGATGCCGAGCCGTTCGCACAGCAGCCGGGTGTGGACCGAGCTGACCTGGTGGATGATGTAGCGGTCCATGCCGTCGGCCCAGTCGAACTGACCTTTGGCATCGATCCAGCACGACTCGCCGAGATCGAGGCCGGCCTCGAGCAGGCGGCGGGTGTCGGTGGTCATCTGTTCGAGGTTGCCGACGCACAGCTTGTTGTGCTGGGTCGCGGCCCGCACCACGCCTCCGACGATGCGGTGCGCGTCGGGGTGCTGCTCCATGTTGCCGATCACCATCGCCGCGGCGCCCGAGCCGAGGGTGAGCGATGCGAACTCGTCGAACACATCGACCGCCGACGCCGACTCGGACTGGAGCCGCTTGATGGTGGCCAATTGCGTCTGACGACTGCCCTCGCCGTCGACGATGAGCGCGTACTTGATGAAGCCGGCATCGATCGCGGTGGACGCGAGGTGCATGGCATTGACGAACCCGAGGCATGCGTTGGCGACGTCGAAGTTGTTGCACGCAGTGCTGAGACCGAGTGAGTTGTGGACCATGCACGCAATGGACGGTTCGAGGTAGTGCTTGCAGACCGAGGTCGAGATCAGCAGACCGATCTCTTCCGGGTCGATGCCCGATGCATCGATTGCCTTGCGGCCGGCCAGCGCAGCCGCCTCGTCGAACGTGACGCCCTCGGGCCACCACCGCCGAGCCTTGATACCGGCCAACTCGGCGAGCAGTCCGGGGCGGAGGCCGCAACGCTCGTAGGTCTCGGTGAGTTGTTCGTCGATCCAGTCGGACGTGATGACCACCGGTGCCTCGACTGCCTCGATGGACACGACGCCAGCTCGCTGGTGGGTGAAGCTTGCGTTCCCGGTCATGGGCGGAGACTCCGATCGGTGGCTCGACACAACGGTGCGTGAGCGAAAGAGAGGTTCATCTTAATGTGACCAGCACTGATCGCACGGAGTGCGAGGGCATGGTCAGCGTGACAGGCGGCGCTGACCAGCGGGATATGGTCTCGGGGTGGAATCTGAAGGTCCGTCAGAAGCGGTCGTGCTGGTCGACGTCGTCGATGGCATCGCGACCGTCACGCTCAACCGTCCCGACGCCCGCAACGCCCTGAATCCGGCGCTGGCGGCAGCCTTTCCAGCCGCTGTCGCCGAACTCGACGGTCGCGACGACGTGCTGGTCATCATCGTGACCGGCGCCGATCCAGCGTTTTGCGCAGGGTTCGACCTCCGAGAACTGGCGGGTCGCGAACGAGGCAGCGAGCCCTCTCCCCCACCGCCGTATCGGGCTGCCCTGCCCCCGCACACGACACCCGTGATCGGTGCGATCAACGGTGCAGCGGTCACCGGTGGGTTCGAACTGGCACTCGCGTGCGACTTCCTGATCGCATCCGAGCGGGCTCGGTTCGCCGACACCCATGCCCGGGTCGGTGTGGTCCCGGGCTGGGGTCTCACCGTGATGCTGCCGGAGGCGATCGGGATCCGGCGGGCCAAACAGCTCAGCCTCAGCGGCGCCTTCCTCGACGCTCGCACGGCACTCGATTGGGGACTTGTCAACGAGGTCGTGGCCCACGAACAACTGCTGCCGCGTGCGACCGAGATCGCGCGCCAGATCGCAGCCAACCCTCCCGCTGCGGTGCAGGCGGTGCAGGCTCTCTACGACGAGGTCGCCGACCTGGTGCCACCGGAGGGGTGGCGGGTGGAGAACGAGCGTGCTCGGCAGTGGATGGTGACAGCGTTCCGGCGCACCGATCTCGCCGCTCGGCGGGAATCGATCATCGAGACCGGTCGCAGTCTTGCGGCGTCGGACTCGCGTGACCGCTGACGTGAGGGTCTGACATGAGGGTCTACGCAGGAATGAGCGACCGGGTCGGGTTGCGCGACGTGATCCCGTACGCGCAACGGGTCGAGGCGCTCGGCTACGACGGGCTGCACGTACCCGAGACCGTGCACGACGGTCTGGCCGCGTCGTTGCTCGCACTCGAGCACACCACTCGGCTGACGGTACGCACCAGCGTCGTGCTCGCGTTCCCGCGCAGTCCAATGCTGACGGCCTACGGCGCATGGGATCTGGCGGCGTTCTCCGATGGTCGGTTCCAGCTCGGGCTCGGCACCCAGATCAAACAGAACGTGGTCGGACGGTTCTCGGTGCCGTGGACCGACCCCGTGCACCGGATGCGCGAGTACGTGGAATCGCTACGCGCAATTTGGCACTCGTTCCAGACCGGCGAGCCACTGCACTACGAGGGTCGCAACTACACCTTCACCCGCTTACAACCGTTCTTCAATCCGGGCCCGCTTCCCGACGGATCTACGCCACCGTCGATCTGGCTGGGCGGCGTCAACGAGGGCATGGTGTCGCTCGCTGGTTCGCACGCCGACGGCATCGTCACCCATCCAACGAACTCCAACCCGCGCTACCTGCGCGAGATCTGCCTGCCCGCGCTCGGTCCCGACCTGCGACCGGGTTTCCAGATCGTCAGTGGTAGTCAGTACATCACCGGCCCGTCGCAGGCCGATGTCGACCGCAACCGCGAGCACCACCGTCGGCTGCTCGCCTTCCTCTATTCCACTCCCCCGTACCGGCGCACACTGACGCTGCACGGGTGGGACGACCTCGGCGAGCGGTTGCAGGCCATCACCCGAACCCAGGCGTGGGACACACTCCACGAACACGTCACCGACGAGGTGCTCGACGCACTACTGCCACAGGCCACGTGGGACGAGCTACCGGCCGTGATCGACGCGTGGTTCGGCGACCTCTGCGACGGGGTGATCCTGCCGCTGCCCGAAGATCCGGCCAACGATGACCGCTTCAGTGACGTGATCGCCGAGGTGCAGCGCCTGGGGCGGTCGTCGGGCACTCGGTTGCCGGGTGTCGTCTAGCGTTGCTTCGATGCACCCCGGATTCGCTCCAGCGCTCGTTGCTCGCAGCAACGACGGCTTCCTGCCGATCCTCGTCGTCGCCTCGATCCTGTTCGCGATCATCTCCTTGGTCAGCCAGAAGAAGCGTCGCGCCCGCCAGCACGACCAAGCTCGCCAACTGGCCGTGACCCACAACCTCGTTCACGACATCCGGATGCCGGTCGCGCCGGACGAACGGTTCAAGCTGCTTCCTCGTGGATCGCGTACCAACGTGTTACGCGCCGGGGACCGCCCGGAAACGCTCTACGGATTTCTGCTCGAGTACCGCAGCGGCAAGACCACGATCGCACGCATCGTCGCCGTCGGCAACATTGGCGACAGCGTTGCCCACCTGTCGTTCCGTCGCTCGAACTTGCTCAGCTCGCTCGACCCAAACGACATCGAGATCGGCGACGTGGCGTTCGACGACCGGTGGAGCATCAAATGCGATGACACCGGTTTTGTCCAGTGGTTGCTCGCCTCCACCAACCTCCGCCACTGGCTCGGCCAGTTCGACGACAACGTGTCGGCGCCGGAGTTCGAGGCCCATGGCCGCCATGTCGTTGTCTCGGTGCCGGGCCACGATCTCGCTCGGATCCCCGAGATGCTCGGCTGGGCGCGGACGTTCAGCGAACTGATCCAGCCGCGGCCCTTGCCACCCCCGACGCCGATGTCGGAGACGCCTCGCTTTTGATCGATGCTTTTGATCGATGCTCCTGATCAGACCATGTGGCCGAACGCACCGGGTGGCAGTCGACCAACGCCGCCTGCATCGACGAGCATGTCGGTCAGGGTGCGATCGGTGTGCTGCGACCGCCAGGTGAGCATTGCCTGAGCATGCTCCAGCACGACGGCCGGGTCGGTGATCAGCGTCCGCGCGGTCGGGTCGGCGGCGAGGTCGAAACACAGCCACGAACCGTCGCCGAACTGCACGTACTGCACGTCGGCGGTGCGTGACACCGTCAGGTGTTGGCGCTCGAGGCGTCGGTCCCACGGCCAATCGTGACCCTCGGTCGTGATGAACAGATCTCGCCAGTCGTACTCCCAGTGAGCCCGGTCACGCCACCACGGTGGTGCATCACCGCGCAGGAACGGGGTGAGCGGCATGCCATCGCACTGCACCGGAACGGGAACACCGATCGCATCGCAGATCGTCGGGAACAGATCGATGTTCTCGGTGAACTGATGCACCACTGCACCGTGGCCCTCCGGACGACGGGGATCGCGAACGATGCCGAGGATGAAGTAGCTCTGCTCGAAGAACCCGAGTTTCTGGATCAGGCCATGGTCGCCCAACTGCTCGCCGTGATCGGCGGTCACGACAATCACGGTGTCGTCCCACCGTTCGGTCTCGCGCAGATGGGCCCACAGCCGACCGAGCTGGGCATCGACCTCGCTGATCATGCCGTAGTACTGGGCGCGCAACTCGCGGATCTCGGCCTCGCCGGTCGGCGCGGCCGAGCGCTTGTACTGCAAGGTCGCATCGTGGAACGGATGACGCTGGTCGGCTGGTCCGATCGGCAGGTCGACATCGGCCGGGTCGTACATCGTCGCGAACTCGCCCGCAGCTGCGTACGGAGGATGCGGGCGCAGATAGCTGACGTGGGTGAACCACGGCTGGTCGGCCGGTTGTTCGTCGAGCCACGCAATCGTGGCGTCGGTGAGAAAGGCCGAGATGCTGTGCTCGGCCGGGCGACTCGGCTCCGACGTCAACGCGTCGTGACTGCTCCCGAGATCGGTGTAGCCGAGCCCAGCCAGCCACTCCATCCACGGCACCTGATCGTCGTCGAGTGCAATGCCCTCGGCGAACCCCGGCAGCACGCCGGTGTAGGTCTGCATCCGCGGATCGTCGGCGCCCGACGCATCACGGGGATCGACGCTCTGGTCGGTGTAGCCGAACAGCATCGGGTCGTAACCGGCGCGACGGGCAGCGAGGGCGATGTTGTCGAAGCGGTGGTCGAGCGGTGTGCCGTTGGCGACGACCCGATTGTTCATCTGATACATGCCGGTGTAGAGGCATGCCCGACCGGGTGAACACGGCGCGGCCTGGCTGTAGTGCCGACTCAGTCGCACACCCGCAGCCGCGAGCGCATCGAGGTTCGGCGTCTGCACGAGTGGGTGACCAGCCACCGAGAGGCAGTCACCACGGAATTGGTCGAGTGTGATCAACAAGACGTTCGTCATCGCTGCCGAACTTACTGCGAACCTCGGCCGGCGTTGCTGGTCGAGTGCGGGCAACGAACCGCCTCCGCGGCGACCGGTCGATGACGCGCTGGGTACGGTCGGGCGATGCGCGTCGATGTGATGACCTTCCCCCGCCCGCTCCAGCAGGTCGGGGCGGTGGCCCGTGATGTTGCCGCGGCCGGATTCGACGGGGTGGTGCTGACCGAGAGTGGACGCACCGCCTACCTGTCGGCTACTGCGACCGCGCTCGCCGCGCCGTCACTCGACATCGCAACCGGAGTCGCGGTGGCGTTTCCCCGCAGTCCAATGGTGACTGCCCAGGTCGCCTGGGAATTACAGGAGGCCACCGCTGGCAAGTTCCGGCTCGGCCTCGGCACCCAGGTCAAGAGCCACGTCATCCGCCGCTACTCGTCGGCCTTCGAGCATCCCGGACCTCGGCTGCGCGACTACGTGCTTGCGGTGAAGGCATCGTTCGCCGGTTTTACCGGCGCGCCGCTCGACCACCACGGTCCGTTCTACGAGCTGACCTTCCTGACCCCGCAGTGGTCGCCGGGAGCGATCGACTTCGCTGCGCCACCGGTCGATGTCGCGGCGGTCAACCCGTGGATGTTGCAGATGGCCGGTGAGGTCGCCGACGGGGTGCACATCCACCCGATCGGCGAGCCCGGGTATTTGCGCCGCCATGCACTCCCCCGGATCGCGGCCGGGGCGGCGGTCACCGGCCGTAATCCGTCCGATGTGCAGTTGCACGTGCCGGTCATGTGTGTGGTGGGCGACAGCGACGAGGAACGCGCCAGGGACCGCGAGCACATGCGCGCGATGGTGGCCTTCTACGGCAGCACCCCCAACTACTCGTTCATCTTCGACGAGGCCGGTTTCGAGGGCACGACGTCGCGGTTGCGTGAGCATCAGAAGGCGGGCGACATGGCTGCCATGGCGGCGGCCATCACCGACGACATCCTCGCGCTGTTCGTCACCGAGGCGACGTGGGACGGGCTCGCCGGGGCCTTGCGGACCAAGTACGACGGGCTCGCCGACCGGCTCGTGTTCTACAACGCGATCCAGTCACGTGACTCTGATCCGGAGCGGTTCCGCCGTTATGGCGACGTCGCGCGAACGCTCAGCAACCGCTCGGCTCGGTAGCCGTCACCGCCCGATTACCAGGCGGGGCGGGCGGGGGGTGAGGTTGTAACCTGCCTCTGTGGCCGGCGAACTCGTCTACGCGTTTCGGGTGATGCGGTTGCCCCTGCTCGATGCGGGTGGGTCGGCGATCGGTCGGATCGAAGACATCGTGATCGTGCCCTCGCGCGCTGGCACTCCCCCACGGGTGGTCGGCTACGTCGCCACCAGCCAGCGCCGGCGGATCTTCGTCAACGCGACCCGCTTCAGCCAGATCGACGGCGAGGGAGCGCGCTTGCGCAGCTGGGACGTGGACCTGCACCCGTTCAAGAAGAAGCCCGGCGAACTGCTCGTCGGCACCGACGTGCTCGACAAGAAGATCGGCGACGAGACCGTCAGCGACATCGCGATGCGGCCGAGCACCGACGGACGCACCACGTTCTGGGAACTCGTCAAGGTGCGGATGGCGCGTCGCAACGCGCTGCGCCGGCGGCCCAGCTACCGGCTGGTCGACTGGGACGAAGTGCCGAGCCTGTTCGGCACCATTGCGCCGATGGCCGCCGAGGCCGCGAGCATGCGCGACATGCACCCGAGCGATGTCGCCAACGTGGTGCGAACCCTGCCAATGGCCCAGCGCAAGCAGCTCGCTGCGGCAATGGACGACGAGCGGTTGGCCGACCTGCTCGAGGAGTTGCCGGAGGCCGAACAGCTGCGGATCATCGAAGGTCTCGATCTCGACCGGTTGATGAGCGTGCTCGACGAGATGGAGTACGACGACCTCGCCGACCTGTTGGCCGAGATGCCCGGCGAGCAGCGGACCCGCATTCTCGACGCCATGGACGACGACGACGCCGCCGTCATGCGCCAACTGCTGTCCTATGAAGAAGGCACCGCCGGCGGTTTGATGACCCCGGACATCATCATCCTCGGCCCGACCTCCACCGTTGCCGAGGCACTGGCGATGATCCGCGACCCCGACTGGTTGGTCAGCATCGCAGCCCAGGTGTTCGTCTGCCGACCTCCGTTCCGTGCGCCCACCGGCACCTATCTCGGTGTCGTGCACTTCCAACGGCTGCTGCGCGAACCGCCCGGCACCGAGCTCGGGCTGTGCCTCGAACAGGAACCAACGATCACCCCCGACATCCCCGACCGCGAGGTTGCCGAGAAGCTGGCGAGTTACAACATGCTCGCCGTCGGCGTCACCGACGATGCCGGCCACCTGCTCGGTGCGATCACCGTCGACGATGTGCTCGACCGCACCCTGCCGACCGGTTGGCGTCAACGCCGGCGCAGCAACTCGCCGACAATCGCCGTCGCGAGGCCGTCTCCCAACGGTTCGCTCTCACCGACAAGCCGAACACAATGACTGGGCGCAACGACCTCACCTCGCCTCGCCAGACGCGCCGCATCGATCTGCACTACGACCCCGACGCCTTCGGCAAGTTCAGTGAGGGCATCGCCCGTTACCTCGGTACGGCTCGGTTTCTCGTCTGGCAGTCCGTCATCATCGTTGGCTGGATCGGCTTCAACTACTTCGCACCGGAGGTGCTCCAGTTCGACCCGTACGGTCGTGGTCTCGTGCTGCTCACCTTGGTGCTCTCGCTCCAGGCGAGCTACGCAGCGCCGCTGATCCTGCTCGCTCAGAACCGGCAAGAAGTGCGCGACAAGAACGAGTCGGACAACGATCGCCGCGCTGCCGAGCGAACCCAGGCCGACACCGAGTTCCTGGCTCGCGAGATCTCCAGCGTTCGTGTCGCGCTCGGCCACATGGTCACGTCCGACGAACTGCGCGACAGCCTCGACAAGCTCGCCACCGCCGTCGAGCGGATGTCAGATCGCCTCGATCGCCTCGACGCCGACCACCTGGAGCTCAATCGCTCCGGCGACGTGCTGGACGAGCGCGGTCGTGACCGTTGAGAACTCGACTGCGTTGACCCACGGCGCGAGGTGATCGCCGTCGATCTCCAGCACGTGGGCATTGATCGCTGCCGCGAGTTGGCGCTGCTTGCGCGGCTTGACGAGCCGGTCGGCCGTGGTGATCAGCATTGCTGACGGCGTGCCGAGCGTGCTCGCCCACAACATCGAGTCGTAGCGGCTGAGCGCCCGACCAGCGTGGACCAGATGCACCGCGCTGTTGCGGCTGATCTCGCCGGCCAGCCAATCCACATACGGTGCGAGGGCCGGCTGCTGTCGGACCAACCGCTTGAGGCCGGATCGCAACCACAGCGGTGAGGCCCACGAGCGCATGATCGGGCCGAGCATCCGAACGGTTCGCCAGCGCAGCCGCTCGCTGAACGTCGCTCGCCACTCCAGCGCGGTGGCCTCGACGACGATGCCGGCCACCAGTTCGGGGTGGCGCTTGTTGAGCAACAGGGTGATCGGCCCACCCATCGAGTACCCGACCGCGATCACCGCCGTGATGCCGAGTTGACGCAGCAACTCGGCTGCGTCATCTGCAGCATCTTCGAGCTCGAACGGCTCGGCCGGACGCATGCTTCGGCCGTGGCCACGATGGTCGACCGCGATGAACGAGACGTGACGAGCCAGTTCTTCGTAGGCGGTGTAGAACTGGAGATCGGCTGACGCCGTCCAGCCGTGCAACAACAGCACCGTCGGCGCGGTGGCATCGCGGTGCTGGTGATGGCGGTAGAAGATCTCGCCGCGTCCGTCGAGAACGGCAGTGGAACCAGGCGGCAACCAGGGAAGCTTCACGGCCTTCAGGTTACCGACAGGTAACCGCTGACGGCCGGTGGTCAGTCGTCAGTCGTCAGTGGTAAGTGGTCGCGCGGATCGGACTTCGGCGGACGAGAAACGCCAGTGAACTCATGGAGTTGCACGCCGCAGGCACGAATCCCTTCGAGTAGATCGGCGGTCGGAAAGCGCTCGTCGCCGAGGATCATCACGCCCGGCTGTCCGTCGCCACTGTCGAGCAGCCAGCGGGTGACCGTTGCCGCGACGACCGCTGCTGCGGTACCACTGCGTACCGCGACCCCTGCGACGAGGGTTTCCCGCGCACCGTTGGCCAACGACCCACGCACGTCGACCCGAAGCGCACCGATGCCACCTTCTTTGTGGGGCGGGCTGAGCATCGGCAACCGAGCCGTAAACCGGTCGCGGCGCGTCGCCGACATGCGCGCACTCATCCGACCGACCGCCGGGAACACCCGGTTGAGCAGCAACGGATCCGGCATCTCGGCCCGGTAGCAGTCGTAGGAGTTGATTGGTTCGGGGAACCAACACAACTCACGGCCGGCGCCGGCGGGGCGCCGGATCCATTCGCCGTCGTGGAGCCCGAGCGACGTACCGCCGAGTGCTCGGTGGTGCTGGCGCGCGCACGAAGGTCCGCCAGTGCCGTGCATCGCGACGTGGATCTCATCGACCTCGTGCATCTGGTCGGCGAGCAGTCGCGCGAGCAATCCAGACAGTCCCGGCGCCATCGCCGCCCCGACCACCAGCGAGACACCGTGCTGGACGGCGAGCGGATCGAGTTCGAGCAGATCGCGCACGTCGTCGACGTCGTCGCTCATCGACACCACCGGCACACCCGCCAGCAGGAACTTGGCAGCCGTCGGCGCTTGTGGAGCCGGATGGGCGAGCACGACGATGTCGGCGAGCAACGCTTCAGCCAGGTCGACTCGCACACCGCCGACGGAGCGGGCCACTGCGTTGGCGAGGTCGATTCGGTGGTCGAGCAACGCTATCCGGGCACCGGCCGCCGCGAGGACCTCGGCGATCCGGGCGCCGGTGACGCCACAGCCGACGACAGCGACGATGGGCCGAGGGGCTCCGATGGACCCAGCGGCTCCGGTGGCGGTCATGGACAGTTCTCCGACAAGGTCACTTGGGCAAGGTCACTTGGGCAAGGTCACTTGGGTCGGGTGGACAGCTCACGCCATCCACCTTGCTGTGGCGGAACCCCACCCTTGCCACGCAGTCGAAGCACACCGGCAACAATGCTCGCGCAACCCAAGGCGAGGGAAGCTCGGCGAAGCATTTTCACGGGACTCACCTTCTCACGTCGCGATGACGACGCCTTGTTCGTGGGGCTACACAGAATCGAACTGTGGACCTCATCCTTATCAGGGATGCGCTCTAACCGACTGAGCTATAGCCCCGTAGCTTTCGGGCACCGCAGGCTACCCGGGTGGTCGGTGCATCCTCAACCGGGATTCTGCAGTTCTCGCGTCGATTCGATTCGTATCGGTTCGGCTGCTTCGAAACCCGATGGTGGAGCGCCTGTTGCCTCGGGGCCGTAGCCATCATCGATCGGTGCGTCGGGATCGTACGGATCAGCCATTGGTCGTCCGGGAACCCGGCTGCCGCGAAACACCGACCGGCGGGCGAGCGGGTCGCGCTCGATCACCTCTTCTTCCAAGACGGTGACGCGCACGCCGCCGACAAGATC
>Ga0105046_10015279_pt1 | contig 11810 bp, 9 predicted proteins | sample MAT03_FD_78385 | JGI IMG/M metagenome (GOLD analysis project Ga0105046, IMG submission 78385) | Freshwater microbial communities from Lake Fryxell liftoff mats and glacier meltwater in Antarctica - MAT-03 (megahit assembly) | ecosystem: Environmental > Aquatic > Freshwater > Ice > Liftoff...
GCGGGTATATCCCAGGGGGGGCCAGGCGAACGGCCACTCGGCCCATTCCCCGGACAGCATCCGGTAGATAATCAGACCCAGTGAAAACACGTCCGAGCGGAACGACGGCTTCCCCATCGCCTGCTCCGGGGCCATGTAGCCGACCGTACCAGTCCCCGATCCGCGAACCGTCTTGAAAGCGATCTTCGCGATCCCAAAATCGATCAGCTTCAGGGTCTTGTCGGCGAACAGCAGCATGTTCTCCGGCTTCACATCGCAATGAATGATCCGCTGTCGATGGGCAAAGGCCACCGCCTCAAGCATCTGCTCCGTGTAGTCCAGTACCGAATCAAGCGAAAGCCGGTGGGCGAATCGGTCGGCCAGCGTTTTCTCTCCCAGCGGCAGCACAATCACGAACGTCCCGTCGATGATCGACGCGTCCTTGATCGGCAGAATATTCGGATGCACCAGCTTCGAAGCGAGCCGCACCTCGTTCCGGAAATCCTTCAGCATCTGCGGATTCACGCTCGCAGCTGAGGGAATCTTCAAGGCGACATGGATCCCTTCGATCGTGTCGTATGCCTGATACACCGAGGCAAACCCACCCTCACTGATGAATTTCTCGATCGTGTATTTGCCCAGTTTTTGACGAGCTTTCAGCACGCCGAATCATCTCCGCTCTAACTGTCCCACGCCAAGTCGTTGCGATCCTAACACGGGATCGCCACCGACGAGAATGCTGGAGTCGGTCAGATTCTAGCGCTTCCCGGAAATGACCCTCTTGAGACCGGCACTTCCACCCGAATTTCCGAGTCTGCCATTGGTGGACAGCTGGGAAATGCGGGGGGAGCCGAATCCATGTACGAATCGCCGTCTCTCCTCGTATCGCCTGCACCGTCAGCTTTCAGACTCACTTTTCGTGATCCAGAGCCTCCGTTTTTCCGTTGGGTCTCGTGCCTGACCGACAAAGATCGTGCTAAAACCCTCGGAATCCTGGGGAGGCCGTCATGTTCTCAGACGACAAGCCCGTTCGCGATCTCCGAAAATTCTCGGAAGATTCCCGAGGCCAGGTCGATCCCGTCGACCGTTCTGCATTCACGATTGATCATCTGGTGTTCGTCGGTTTCAACTCCCAAATTGTGGCCCTCGATCGATCGACGGGAGGGTTGATTTGGCATGGGAAGTCTCCGAAAGGCCGAGGATTTGTCGCGATGCTGCTCGACGGAGACCAGTTGATCGTGTCGGTGAAGGGCTACACTTACCGTATCGATCCCGCGACCCGGGGGACGCTGTGGACAAACCTGCTCAACGGGGTTTGGGTTCGGAATTCCCTGTCTCGTGTCGACGCGAGGTACGACGCTCGGTCATTCCGCAGCGGCCGCAGAATCCGAGGCTCAGCAAGCCCAACAAAGCGGGGGTCCAGCTCGACACACTCGTAGTGCGTGAGTGACCGACCTACAGCCCGCCCGGTGAGTCCTCCTCATCTGCCAATTTCTGTTCGCTGCCCCGCAGCGGTTGTCGAGAGTTCAAATACGACTCCAGCAACACTTGAGCGGCCAGCATATCCAGCTTCTTCTTCCGCTGTTTTCGCGAAAAGTCGAGCTCGATCAAATGGTCAATCACGACAGCTGTGGTGCAACGCTCGTCATGCATCGCGATCGGGATCCCGATGTGTTGGTAGAGCCAATCGGCGAAGCGGCGGCAGTGGGTCGACTTCTGGCTCTCAAGTCCGTTCATGTGAATCGGCAGGCCGATGACGAGGCCCCGGACTAAATATTCTTCGCACCAGTGCTTAATCTGCTGGAGATCGAGGGCCGACGTGCGGCGGGTGTAGTTCTCGATCGCGCTGGAAATCGTTTGGTCGGGAGTCGAGATGGCGAAGCCGAGCCGCTTATCGCCGTAGTCGATCCCGAGTAATCGGCCAGACCGGGGCGGCTCGGGAAACACCACTTGCTCCATAACCTCGGGTGTCGGGAGCGGCTTGCCAGGCGCGGGAGCGTAGTCCGGCCCGCTAATTAAGGGCGGACCAGGTGTAGTCGTCCGTTCTACGCTCGGACGGCTGATGGTTTCGCCGAGCGATCGAGGCGCTGGCTCGGGAGGAGTCGTCATTCCTCGTCCCCGGCATCGTCCTCACCCCCGTCCTCGAAATCATCCGCCGATGATGGCGGTGGCATGTCTTCCGCCAGTACCACGCGGAACATCAACTCCGGTGTCTTCTTGCGATTGATCGCCCGCGCCAACTCCGACCGCAGCTTCCCCGTACATTCCGCCAGCCTGGCCAGAACGACTGACGGCTGGAAATCCTTCGCAAACCCCAGCGGCGAGACACTGACCATCAGACAGTTCGCATCCGGGGCCGGGAGCACCTGCGATACATACAGATCACGCAGCCGGTCATCTCCCAACTCGCCCGACAAGACCTGATCCAGCGTTCGCTGCACCTGGCTGCACATTTGGAGAGTCTTGCGGTCTGGCCGCTGGGGTCGATTCGAATCGCTCCGACCGCGACGTGGTGAGGTCATCCACAACTCCTGAGTCTGGGTGGCGACTACGAGAGATCTTCCCGTCGACCGGCCACCGCATTCATCATTAGCCGGAGTCGCATCTCCACTCAGAGGTTCGCGGTTTCCTGACCGATTTGCAATGTCGGGTCTGGAACCTGGAGACGTGCGTGCGTCTCAAACCCCGGCCCCGACCCTCTCGATCCATGGTGAATTTCCTTTCTCCACCGACGTTTGATGTGCATACACCATGGTCATTGCAAATCAGTCTCTCGATGGCATGGCGAGTTCTCTTCACGGTAGAGTGCTCACACATCGTTTGAGGGTGCTGACCTCGTCAGGAGGAACAGATGCGTGGTTCAGGGGGTACCCCAAGGGGGATCAGCGAGTTCGCGTTCGGATTGGTGCTGCCCGGGCTGGCGGTCTCTCTGCTTCTCGATTCGGTGTTTGTTTCGACCGGGATCGGAATGATCGCGGGCGGTGTGAACGGGCTATTGGGTGGACTCTTGGGCGAGACCACCTCATCCGGGCTGGTCTTCGTCCCGTTCTTCCTCGGTGTGACGGCTCTGTTTTACGACGCCCGGCCGCGCTGGAGTTGGGCGACGATGTACTTCGGAATCGCGACCATCGTCTTAGAGATCATGAGCCGGATTCGCTTTCTGATCTCGATGAAGGTTTCACATCTGCTCGGGATTCTGGTGCTGCTGGCCGCCGGTACGGGATTGATGTTGCGGTCCAACCGCGATCAGAGCCGCGTCCCATGAGCGTACTTCGGCGAGCGGAGCGACGTCAGCCCTCCGAGTCTTCCTCCTTCTAACACGTCCCTCCGAATCGAGACTCCAATGCATCGACTCATTTGCCAGATCGTGACCATGTCCCTGCTCGGTGGAACGAGTCTCCCCGCTGAGGACAAACCCGACCCACTCTCGGTCTTCGCCAGCGAGTTCGTCGCGATCACTCCCGAAGTGGGCGATTTCCCGGCGATATTTTCCATGGGAGCAGAGGGCGACGCCAGCACCCAACCGGTCCACGAGGTCCGCATGACAACCGCGTTCCAGATGGCCAAATACGAGGTTCCGCAGAATCTCTACGAACAGGTCATGGGGATCAATCCCAGTAAGTGGAAGGGGCCTCGTAACTCCGTCGAGATGCTGACTCCGGACGATGCGAAGTCGTTCTGCGAAACAGCCACACGACTGCTTCGAGAGCGGAAGCTGATCGCGGAGAACGAAGTGATCCGCCTGCCGACCGAGATCGAATGGGAATACTGCTGCCGCGCCGGGACCACCTCTCGCTACAGCTTCGGAGATGCCGCGCAAGCCGAAGGCGAGACCGGGAAGCAAGCCACACTGCTCAACAAGTACGGCTGGCACTCCGGCAACGCAGCGGGAAACGATCCGCCGGTCGGTGCGCTCGCCCCGAACCCCTGGGGGCTCTACGACATGCACGGGTATCTGTCGGAGATTTGCAGCGATCCTTGGGCGCCGAACTACGCTGAGGGAACACCGGCTGCTGCGGACGGAGCCGTCGTCCTGCGGAGCGGCTCCTGGAAGGATGACCACACACAACTGACGAGTGCCTCGCGGAGGCGTTTCAAGAGTGACGGGAAAGACGACGCCGTCGGGTTTCGTTGCGTGAAGGCCACCGTCGTCGTGAAGTGATTCCGCCCACCACTCGCTTCGCTCGGAAGGCCATCGATCCGCAAAAAGTAGGACAGGCAATCCTGCCCGTCCTGTCTCGGCGATCGGCTTGGAGCATTTTCACAATTGGTCTTCAGTCTGTTGACCAACCCGCTGCGTCAGCGAGGGCGAGCGCTCGGACACCGTGTCCCTTGAGCCACCCTCGATCGGAATCACTTGTGCGCTTCAGCCGGATTGGCTGTTTCACGTGCTCGCTCCAGTCGCCCTCGCTGACGCTGCGGGTTGGTAAATCGTTCTGGCTCGCTTCGCGCAGGATCAGTGAAACTGTAAAGACAGCTCGTCAAACCGCTCTCATCGGGCTCAGTCTTGGCGATTGCCTGTCAATCGACATCGGGTCATCCAGTCTATGCCTCCACTCTCTCCACCCTCTGTGACGTATCGAGCCCGTTGGGTGTGGAGTGCGGGGCGCTGGATCGAGGGAGGTCGCGTGTCAGTCGCGGGTCGGCGGATTGTGGCTGTGGGGACGGCGCGTCAACCTGGCGAGATCGACCTTGGCGAGCAGGTTCTCCTCCCGGGTTTGGTCAACGCTCATACGCATCTGGAGTTCAGCAGCCTCACTCAACCGCTGCCATTTGACCGAACATTTGCCAGCTGGATTCGCAATGTCGTCGAGTGGCGACAGCGGCAGTCCGAAGCTGACAGTCGGGCGGCGATCGAACTCGGCCTTGCGGAATCAGCGCGGGCGGGAGTGGCTGCGCTGGGGGAAATCTCCACGCGATACTGGGACATCCCGACGGCCCTGAGCGAGGCGTCTGTGGACCTCACCCGCGTCACGCCACCAGCCCCTCAGCTCGTTGTCTTCGACGAGGTTTTGGGCCTCCAACTCGCGGCGAAAGAGCCACAGATGGCGGACGCCCGTCGACACCTGATTGTCGGTGCGACGCGACTCCCCGGCGAGGGTGAGCGGGCATATGATTGGTCAGCTGGCCTCAGTCCACACGCCCCCTATAGCGTCAGTCGCGAACTCTTTGAGGAGGCTCTCTCTCTCTCGACAGGGGCCGATTGTCCAGTCGCCATGCATCTGGCCGAAACACCCGAGGAACTGGAAATCCTGGCCGCCGGAACCGGCCCCTTGGCTGATCTGCTCGCCGCTTGGGGGCTGTGGAGGCCAGGTCAGCAGGCGGCTTTTCGCTCACCGCTGGAGGTGTTACAACAGCTGTCGACACTCTCGCGCGTGCTGGTCATTCATGGGAATTATCTCACTCCCGCCGAGCTCGACTTTCTGTCTGGGAAGGACCAGTTTAGTGTCGTGTACTGCCCGCGCACGCAGGCCTACTTTCAGCACGACCGCTACCCACTCGCTGCTCTCCTAGAACGCGACATCCGTGTCGCGCTCGGCACCGACAGCCGAGCCAGCAACCCGGATTTGAACCTTCTGTCTGAGGTCCGGCAGGTCGCCCAGCAACACCCTGACATCGCGCCCGCGACACTCCTGGAAATGGCCACTCGCCACGGGGCCGAGGCGCTGGGACTCGGGCACTCTCTCGGCACCATCGCACCCGGCCTGCGAGCCGACTTTTGCCTCCTGCCCATGGAGTCTCACATCCGCGATCCCTTTGAGGTCGTGCTCGCGTCGCCCCCCTCGCCATTGGAGTCCCGGTGACCCCCACGCGCTCCCGATTCTGGACTCTGATCACTCTTGTGATCGTCCTGCTCGCAGCTTGGTTGGCGATCTCACGCCGAGCGAGCGGGTCGCTGGTCGTCTATTGCACGCATGATCTGGTCTACGCCGAGCCTGTGCTGGAAGAGTTCACGCGGCAGACCGGGATTCAAGTGACCCTGGTCGGAGACACGGAGGCCACCAAATCCCTCGGATTGGTCGAACGCCTGCTGCGTGAGGGAGACCAGACCCCGTGCGATCTGTTCTGGAACAACGAGGTCCTCGGCACGATTCGGCTCCAACAGAAGGGCTTACTGGCGACGTACTCCGGTCCAGCGTCTCAACGAATTCCGCAGCAGTTCCGCGACTCCGGGAACCAGTGGTTCGGCTTTGGTGGACGAATGCGGGTTTGGGTGGTGAACCCCTCGAAGTTTGGTCCGCCTGAAACACCGATCACAGAAGAGTCGATCATGCGACGGATGGCTGAATCAGACCTGACACGAGTCGCGATTGCGAAGCCACTCTATGGGACCACATTCACGCAGTATGCGATGCTCTGGAAGCTTCACGGTCCTGGTCAGACTCAGCTGGAACACCTCGAACTGGTCGATCGGGGCTGCCGGTTCGTGGCGGGTAATGCAATGGTTCGAGATGTGGTCGCGGGGGGGAGTTGCGACTTCGGCATGACTGATAGTGACGATGTCTTCGCTGCTCGGGACTCGGGTTATCCCGTTGAGATGCTGCCGATTCGGATCGACGGGAAGACACTCTGCATACCGAATACAGTCGCGATTCTGAAGAGCAGTGATCGACCGGTAGAGGCCGCGAGGTTGCTGGCATACCTGCTCTCGGAGGAGGTCGAACTGGAGCTCGCCCGAACTGCACGGCAGATTCCGCTGGGCTCCGTGCCCGACGAGAAGATCCCCGATGAAATCCGCCCACTGGTCCAGTGGGCCAAGGAGTCCTGGAACGTCGCCGACGCGACCGATGTTGCCCCGGCCTGTTTGGAGTGGCTCAAGTCGGAATATGCCCGATGAGCTACGAAGCCGCTGTTCTGTGGTCGATCGCGCGCAGCCTATTGGCCGGCGGACTCTGTGTCTGGCTGGCACGTATCGTGAACGCTTGGAGGGCGGCGATTCACCACGGAGGCACGGAGGCACGGAGGGGGGAGGGGAGCAATCAGCCATCAGCCATCAGCCGGCAGCCAGAGGAGCGAGGTGGCGTTAGCCCAATGGCACTTGCTTTACTCACCCGAAGCGTAAGCGAGGGCGAGCGAGGGAAGACGTTCTCTGATGTTTTAGCCCCCATGGATTTGGTTTTTGATCCAAACCAAGTGCCATTGGGCGTCAGCCCTCGGAGTGAGCAGCGAGAAGCCATCGACCAGCCCCTTTACCCCGGCCCTCTCCCCCATGGCGACCCGCACTTTGGAATCCATACCGATCGTGGGGGTGAGGGAGCCGGAAAGGCTCAGCTTCACACCCAACTCCTCGGGAGGGCGAAGCTTCTGCTGAGCCGCTACCAAGGGAGACGCTGTCTGGCACTCCTCGGGAGGGCGAAGCTCCTGCTAAGCCGCTACCAAGGGAGACGCTGTCCGGCACTCCTCGGGAGGGCGAAGCTCCTGCTGAGCCGCTACCAAGGGAGACGCTGTCTGGCACAAGCGGCTCAGCAGGAGCTTCGCCCTCCCGGTGTTGGCCAATGTTCAGCCACGTCCACAGCTCACAACTCCCTTCCGTGCCTCCGCGCCTCCGTGGTGAACCCTCTTCTTACCCAGCACCAACGAGCCCAGCTCTTCCATGTCGTACTGCTCGTCCCGTTCTTCATGCCGGGGCTTGTCGTCGGCTACGCCTACCGCAATGCGTCTCTGGCGTTGGTGCAGACGCCGGTGCTGAATGAGCTGCTGTATTTCGCGATCGTGGTGGCTCAGCTGTTGCCGGTGGCTGTACTGGCTCTGGAGTGGTTGCCGCCCGCGGCTCTCGGACGGAGCGCGCGGTACTGTTTGCAACTGGCCAATCATTCGAAGGGGCGTCTCTCGTTTGTGGAGCACGTTTTTTACGTGCTGGGAAATCGGAAAGACGGGCACGGAGGAGGATGGCGAGAGCTGCTGGCCGGGGAGTGGCCCCGCCACATCACAGCAGGGGCGATCGTGGCGTTGCTTTGTTTTCAAGAGGTCGAGGTGGCGACGTTGATGCAGGCTCGTGGGTGGGCCGAGTGGATATTTACGAAGCAAGCGGGCGGGGTCGAGTTGGTCAATCTCTGGCGGTGGCTGGTGTGGCCAGTGGGATATGGCTTGTTGTTGACGGTGCCGGCGGTGGGGTACTGGACGTGGAACAGGCTTCCCACCGGCCATGCTTCTGAGCCCGGCAAGACAGGCTGGAAGCCTAACCCACGGCGAGAGAGCTCACGCTCACCGGCTCGCCTGATCGCGATGGGAGTGGTCGTTGTGGCATGGTTACTGACGGTGATCTGGCCGGTGACGAGTTTGGCCATCGGGGCAGTTCGCGGGGCTGGAGTGCTGCAACTGCGATCGATGATCTGGCAGGAGATCGGCGATGCTCTATTGCTGTCTGTGACGGTGACGTTCCTACTCTGGGGTGGGCTCTGGGGAGTCGGGAAACTGCTGTACGACGGACTTCCAAGTCCGTCGTCGCTGGATCGACGGACTCGGAAGTCCGTCGTACTGCTGCTGGCAGTCTGTTTGGTGCCGGGTTTGCTGGGGTCGCTCGCATTGGGCCTCACAATCTTTGAAATCTGCCAACGGATCGGGGTCCAACCGTCGTACTCACCCGTACCGTTGGTGGGGGGGATGGTGTTATTTCTTCTGCCGAGGGCCTTCGCGATGCACGCCATGCTGGGTCTGGGTGAGGCCCGGACCGGGGTGTTCCTGGCCAAGGGACTCACTCCACTGCCGGATCAACGCAGCGGTTGGGGAGCGTCGATTCTGTGGGAGTTGCGGGGTGCGGGGCGATTCTGGACGCTGGCACTGCTGTTCTGGTGGTCGTACCTGGAGCTGACGTTGCCATCGCTGCTGCGACCAGCGGGGATGGCACCCGCGCCGATGCGGCTCTACAATTTCCTGCATTACGGCCACATCCCTGGACTGGCAGCGATGCTGGTGTTGGTGCTGGCAGTGCCGCTGGTGTTACTCGCGGTCGTGCGAGGTGGGCTGGCGTGGCGGTTCCGCTCAGTTTCAGGAGGGCGAAGTTCCTGCTGAGCCGCTGGCCGAGGTGGACATCCTCTGGCGGTAGCGGCTCAGCAGGAGCTTCGCCCTCCCAAGCCTCCCTCGAACCGAATTGTGACCGACATCCACCTCTGAATAAGCCACTCCGTTCATGCCACTCTGGACACTGGAAGATGTGACTCTCGACGGCCGTGGTCGCCCACGGCTGGAGCGGGTGTCCGTTTCTATTCCGGCGGGGCGTGTGGCTGTCTTGGGACCCAGCGGATCGGGCAAGACCTCGCTGTTGAATCTGCTGGTGGGATATGAGAAACCCGATGAGGGAGCGTTGAGAGGCGAGGGTTTAGGGTTCAGGGTCAGAGGGGAGACGAGCGAGGGAGATTCGTCCCACTCTTCCCCAAACGCTCCACGAAACACGACAGACTTACGTCTGCCGCTCGCTGACGCTCAATGCTCAACGCTTAACGTTCAACCTCCCCCCCTCTTCTGGAGTCCACCCGACTACGGGCTCTGGCCGCATCTGACGGTGCGGGAGCATCTGCTGGCGGTGACGCCGGAAGGACGAGAGCCTCACAGCGAGTCTCTACTCACCGCGTTCGGCCTCGAACCGCTGGCCGACGCCTACCCCGCGAGCCTCTCGCAGGGCGAATGCTCCCGCCTCTCCGTCGCCCGAGCACTCGCAGCTCAGCCGCGTTGTCTGGTGCTCGACGAGCCGCTGGAGCATGTCGATGCGGCGCTGCGCGATCGGTGTTGGCAAGTGCTGCGAGAGCAGGTCGCTGCGACCTCGGCCAGCTTGGTCTTCTGCACGCATTCCCCGGAGCGCGTGCTGTCGGAAGCCGACTGGTGCCTGTGCCTCGACCAAGGCCGGCTCGTCTGGTCCGGCCCCGTGGAGGAACTCTACTCTCGTCCCGGAAGCCCGGAGATCGCAGCGTTTCTCGGACCATGCAATTGGTTGAGGGGGGGAGCTGTCAGCCAGACCAGACAGGCGAGCGGGGTGGCGTCAGCCCCTCAAGTGAGCGACCAAGGAACTCCAGCACTGAATTCCAATCCGAACGCCGACGAGAGAGAATCGAATGAACAGACAGGATTACCTGCTCGACTTCTAAGTTCACTGGCGTCACTCGGGGGGCCGACGCCACCCCGCTCGCCGGGTGATTCCTCCGCCCTCCAACCCGTCCGCCCCGAGCGGCTGCTCATTGCCCTCGACCCAACCGGCCCGTACCGCGTCGAGTCGGAACGCTTCTCCGGCAGCGTCTCCGAGGTCGAACTCACCCTGCTCGACTTAGGCACCACGCAGCGGGTCTATCACCGTCCCGCGCGGCCCGCGCTCGTCGCAGGCCAACGCGTGTCGCTCCGCATCCTCGCCATCGTCTGTGCCATCGCTCTATGCCTCTGGCAGACCGGGTGCAACCGCGGCTCAGCTGCGGAGATGTCGGTCGTCTCGTCGACCATCATCCGCATCCCGGTCGACGGCAAGCGGATGCCCGCTCCGCGCGCCCTGACCATCAGCTCGGCGAAGGAGCTGTATGTGCTCGACGACTCGGGCCGTATTTTGGTGTACGACCAGCAGAACACACTCATTCGGCAATGGAAGATGCCCGAGTCGAGCGTCGGCAAGCCCGAAGGGATTCGCGTTCTGCAAGACGGGCGGGTCGCCATCGCCGACACGCACTACCACCGCATCGTCTTCTTCGACCAGCAAGGCCAGCTGCTCAGCATGTTCGGCTCCGGGGGAGAGAAACCGGGCGAGTTTACTTACCCCGTCGACCTCATGCAGGACCCTAACGGCTTCCTCTACGTCGCCGAGTATGGCGGAAAAGACCGCATCCAGAAGTTCGCCCCCGATGGCACATTCGTATTGGAGTTCGGCGGGCTGGGGACCGGCATTGGCGAGTTCCAACGCCCCAGCGGGATGGTTTGGATCGACTCCAAAATCTACGTGGCCGACGCGATCAACTGCCGAGTCCAAGTCTTCAACGACCAGGGGAAGTCGCTCGAAGTGATCGACTGGGCCGACCAGGGCGGACTCTATTACCCGTACGACATCGCACTCAGCCCCCACGGGCAACTATTCTTTGTCGAGTACGGGGCGTGCCGGGTCAGCGTGGCGAACCCGGCGGGTAAACTGGTCGCGCAGTTTGGCCGTGAAGGGCGCGGGCATCACGAGCTGTGGACGCCGTGGGCGCTGGCGGTTTCGGAGGACAACCGGGTGTTCATCGCCGATACGGGGAATCGCCGGATCGTGCAGTTGACGTTGCCAGGAGGACGGCTGTGAAGACACTGCAGCGCTGGCTGAAAAGTCTGTTCCCCGCTCCCCGCACTCCGCTCAAGTGGACGCACGGGATCGGCATTACGCTCGCGCTCGCAGCCTACCTGCTGGGGATGTGGCTCTTGCAGCGGTTCCATGTGATGCAGTTCCTGCGTCCGTGGGCGTTCGCACTGACTCCGCTGGCGGTGTGGGTGTGGTGGATGCATCGCAATGGCTATCACGGGCTGGCGCGCGGGCGGGCGAACGCGGCGCTGGTCGTGCGGTTGCTGCTGCTGGGTCTGTTCCTGGCACTGCTGGCCGAGCCGAGATCGGTGCGATCGACCGACCGCCTGTCGGTGGTGTTCGCTCTCGATAGCTCGGATTCGATCGGACGCACATCGTCCGAAAAGGGGGCTGAGTACATCGCGAAGGTCGTGAGCCAGAAGCCCGACGAAGACGAAGCCGGGCTGGTGACGTTCGCTGCGAACGCAGCTGTCGAATTGCCGCCGCGCGAGGCGTTCCCGCTCGAAGGCGGGAGCATCATTCTCAACTCGCGCATCAGCCCCGATGCGACCAATATCGAACAGAGCCTGTCACTCGCTGCAGC
>Ga0105046_10015280_pt1 | contig 11810 bp, 8 predicted proteins | sample MAT03_FD_78385 | JGI IMG/M metagenome (GOLD analysis project Ga0105046, IMG submission 78385) | Freshwater microbial communities from Lake Fryxell liftoff mats and glacier meltwater in Antarctica - MAT-03 (megahit assembly) | ecosystem: Environmental > Aquatic > Freshwater > Ice > Liftoff...
GTGGACGACGGCTGGGAGCCGTCGAACCCGTGGACTGTGATCGCCCTCGTCGACCAGGACCTGAACCAGACGACGGTCTTCGTGCAGCCCCGCATGCCTGGTGCCCAGCCCCGCACCGACCCCCACCTGACCGAGATCATCGACGCAATCACTGCAGGTGCTTGCGTGAGGTGCCCGACGTGACGTGAACAAGGCAGTGGTGGCGGTGCGGGACTGCGCGCATCGCCACCACTGGCGCGCCTAGAATTCGTGGCGATGGCTGCTACCAAAACGTCCCGTACTCGCCCGGACGAGTACTTCGTGGTGGTGATCGTCGACGGCACCGAACGCAAACTGGAGGTGCCCGACCTCGCCAGTGGTGAGGCGCTCGCCGAGCAGATCCTGTCCGCTGCGGAACGACGCGAGACCCTGCGTCTGGTGATCTCCGAGCGTGACGGCAAGGGCCTCGTGCCGATCGGCGCGATGGTGATCGACTTCGCGGGCGTCACTCAGACCGTGGTCATCGTCGACCGCCGAGCGATGGTCGGCGGGTCGGTCGGCATCAAGCGTTGAGCACGCCGAGGCCACGGGCCTCGTGAACGGCGGCTCCGCGTGTGCTCACCCCCAGTTTCGTCAGGCAGTGTTCGACGTGGACGCCGACTGTTCGGGTGCTGATCGACAAACGGTCAGCGATCTCCCGGTTCGTGAAACCTTCGGCCACCAACGACAGCACTTCGAGTTCCCGTTGCGTCAGCGGCCCACCGATCCGGCGGACCGTCCGCCGACCACCAGCTTCGACGATCGCGGTATCGACGATTTTCACGAGTCCGGGCGCCGACAAGCGGTCGAGTTCGCAGCGAAGGGTGTCGAGGACGCGGAGATCGCGATCACCCTTTGCCAACTCCACACGGCAACGCCACGCGTTGATCGGCGACGGTAGGCCTTCCCAGGCGCTGGTGGCGTCCAGCCAGGCCTGACGGTCACCCTCGCGCCATGCCGCGATCTCGGCGTTGAGCGCAGCCGTTTCGCGGCCGACCGGGATCACATCGATCGGGTTCGCCGGCACCCCTCCGGCGCGCCAAATCGTGAGTTGAAGTCGCAGCGCGGCAAGCGCGTCGTCTGCGGTCACCGCCACCAACCCCTCCTCCGCCCTCGACCTGGCTGCGACCAGATCTCGCCGAACGAGCGCGAGTTCGGCTCGTTGGAGGGCCCACTCTGCGGCGACTGTCGGATCATTCAGGATGAGCGCCCGGGCCACCTTCTCGAGTTGTTCTTCCGCGCCCCGGGTGTCACCTCGAAGGATCGCGATCTCCGCCGAGAGGAGTGTGAGCAGTGCGTTGGCGTCTGCGGAACGAGTTCGGCTCCGATCTGATTCGATCGCTGCGCTGGCCGCGTCGAGCCGACCCATGAGGGTCAGGGCTACGGCCCGCGCGACGCCCAGTTGATCGCCGAGCCAACCGATGTTGCGGGCATCGAGCCGACCGAGTTCGTCGGTCGCCACCCGCACGACGTCGGCCGGCCGCCCAGCTCGCCACAACACGTACACCTTGTTGCTGGCAATTCGGCTCTCGGTGACCAGATCCCCTGACCTCTCCGCGTTCGCCAACGCCTCGTCGAATCTGACCAGGGCGCCATCGACGTCGCCGGCCAACGCTTGCGCCAACGCCAGCGCTGCAGTCGCAGCTGCGACTGCAGCGTCATCCCCGCAGGCGATCGCGATGTCGAGCGCTTCGCCCCCGCGACCCACCGCCGCTCGTCGGTCGTCGAGGACCAACCGGAGTGCATCCAATGTCAGGACGTCGGCGCGCTCGACCGACGGCGTCACGGATACATCTGCGATCGCGAGTGCCGCATCGAGGAAGTCGTCTGCATCACCCGAACCGGCCTCTCGGCACGCTCGATACCGCAGAACGAGAAGCCCCATGCGCGTCAGGTCATCGCCCCGAGACAGCCCTGCAAGCAGCGCGTCGGCAAGCCGATCGGCCTCGGCCCACTCGCCGGATGCCACGGACCAGCTCGCGGCGAGGTGGCCAACCCGTTGCAGCACCTCCGGGCCGCCGACGTCGACGCTTCGTCGCAGCCAGCCCGCAGCTGTGGCGATAGCGCCGGTGTCCTTGGCGGATAGCGAGGCGGCTTCCCAGGCAGTCGCGGCGAGTTCGTTGCGACCGGCAGTTTCCCAGGCCATCGCGGCCGCACTCGACGCACCGACCTGCTCCAAGACGGTGGCCACGGCCGCAGCGACAGCTTCCAATCGCTGCTGGAGTAGTCCGTTGGCAGCCTCCACCCAGACACCATCGACCAGAGCGACGCCAATGTCGACGCCAATGTCGACGCCAATGTTGACGACCCCGTGGGCGACGAGTCGGCCCAGCACGCTCGGGTCGAGGTCGCATGCATCCACCAACGAATGAACCGAGACCGCTTCGTCGGCGAGCCCGATCGCCGATACCAACGTCGCAGCTTCCGGATCGATCGACGTGAGCATCCGAGCGAGGGTGTTCGTCGGGCCGCTCGATGCCGCCAATGCCAACGCAACGCCTGGCCGACCACCCGAAGCAGCAACGATCATCTCGACATCGGCCGCCCCTGTCTCCGTCACGAGTCTGCGGATCTCGTCGTCCGCGAGCGGTTCGAGTCGGATGAGCGTCGAGGAGGACGACTCACCGAACTCAGCGCGACCCGCGAGGAGAACCAGCACGGGGGCGTCGTACGACAAGCGCCCCACTGCGTCGAGGAGTTGTGTCGTTGATGCGTCTGCGGCGTCGAACCCGTCGACGACCAGCACCAGCGGGGCTTGGGCCGCAGCCTCACGAATGCGGGTCACCAACCCGCCGAGAAGAATCGTCGTCACCGTTGGTTCGTCGCTCATGTCGCGAACCTCGCCGAGCCAACCGCTCACGCCTCCGGGGCACTGACTCAGTAGGCCGGCAAATGGCTCGAATGGAAGGCCTGCTCTGCGCGAGCAGGCACCGAACCACCATTCGTGTTCGAGACGGCGGCTGGTGAGCTGCTCCCGAAAGGCCGTGAGGAGGCGAGATGTCCCGACGCCCGGCGGCCCATCCACGCGGATCGTCCGCGCGGATCGTTCCCGACGGGTTGCATCGAACGCGTCGAGGAGATGAGCCAACTCGTCATTTCGCCCGATCATCTGTCCGGTCGACTCCACCGAGCCAGTGTGCCATACGACCTTGCAGCTGACGTCGGCGACGCGAAGGTGACACGATCTGTTCGTGACGACGAAACGATACGACGCGGTGGTGGTCGGTGCCGGCCCTAACGGCCTGTCGGCCGCAGTGCGCCTGGCCGAAGCAGGTCGGTCGGTGCTGGTGCTGGAGGCCGCCGACACCATCGGGGGTGGCACTCGCTCGGCCGAGTTGACGCTGCCCGGGTTCGTGCACGACGTGTGCGCCGCCGTGCATGCGCTGGGCGTGGATGCGACGCCGCTGTCGTTGGACCAGCTCGGGCCGTACGGGTTGCGCTGGGCGTTTCCGGAGATTCCGCTCGCCCATCCGCTCGACGGCGGGCGCGCCGGCGTGCTGCACCGCAGCGTCGACGACACAGCGACCGGGTTGGGCGCCGACGGCAGCGCATGGCGGCGGCTGCTGAACCCGCTGGTCGAGCACTGGTCGGTGATGCTGCCCCAGCTGCTCGGGCCGCTGCTGACGGTACCGCGCCACCCCGTTGCGATGGCTCGCTTCGGCGTGCATGCGGTGCTGCCCGCCACGTGGGCGGTCCGTCGCTTCCACACGGACGAGGCAGCGGCGTTGTTCGGCGGGTGCGCGGCGCATGCGATGTTGCCGCTCAGCCGCCCGCTCACCACAGCCTTCGGGATGATGTTGGCCGCATCTGCTCACGCCGGCGGCTGGCCGGTCGCGGTCGGTGGTTCGCAGTCGGTGGCCGACGCCCTGGCGGCGCGGCTGGTGGAGCTCTCTGGTGAGATCCGTACCGGTGTGATGGTGCGTTCGATGGCCGATCTACCGCCACACGGCGCGGTGCTGTTCGACACCAACCCAGCACAGCTGGCCGCCATCGCGGGTGAGGCACTTCCTGCCCGCTACCGCGAGCGACTGCGTCGCTTCCGTCACGGCCCGGGTGCGTTCAAGATCGACTACGCACTCGACGGGCCAGTGCCATGGGAGAACGAGGCCTGCCGAAGGGCTGGCACGGTGCACGTCGTTGGTTCGTTCGCCGAGCTCGTCGCCGCCGAGGCGGCAGTGACGGCTGGCCGCATGCCTACGCGTCCGCTGGTCCTGGTCGTGCAGGCATCATTGTTCGATCAGACCCGCGCTCCCGCAGGGAAGCACACGCTGTGGGCCTACGCCCATGTGCCGCACGGGTACACGGGTGACGCCACTGCCGCCATCGAGGACCAGATCGAACGCTTCGCCCCCGGCTTTCGCGACGTCGTGCTGGCGCGGCACACTCGAACGCCCGCAGACCTCCACGCCGACAACCCCAACTACGTGGGCGGCGACATCGCCGGCGGCGCGCACAGCGGCATGCAGTTGGTGTTCCGACCCACGCTGGCGTTGCGCCCGTACGTGACGCCCAACCCATCGTTGCTCCTGTGTTCGGCCTCCACGCCGCCCGGCGCCGGCGTGCATGGGATGTGCGGCTGGCACGCCGCAGGCCGGGCGCTCGCCGGCCCCCTGCGCCGCTGACGCTCCGCCGCCTTGCCAGCGTTGACGCTGGCAACAATCATGAAGCCGTCCCCCTCATACGCCGCACTCTCGATATCTCCCCCTGGTTTGCCGGGCGCCCCCACCGAATGGGCACCGCCGGCCAGTTCGACAACCGATACCGGATGGCACGCTCCAGCAATCAACCCGACGATCAACCGGTCAGCGCGCTCGATCGAGATCGGTCGCGGGCGCCGAGCACCGAACTCGCCGACGAGCCGGGCAAGTTCCTCTCACCGTGCTCGACCACCGTCGAAGGATGGAGAGTCCCCCGGATCGTGGAGATATCGAGGCGCACGATTCGGTAGATCTGTGATGTCGCGAGACGTCGCGGACAGTCCAAACCTGCGAAGGTTGGCCTGCTTCCTTCCCAGGCGGGCAGCAGCGCGTGTGAGGATGACCTGGTACCCTTTCGGCGATGTCTGTCGGGGTCGGGGGAGCCAGGGTCGGGGTGCTGGTAGTCGCGTACAACGCCGCGTCAACGTTGGCTTCGGTTCTCGACCGCTTGCCCGCCACTTTTCGTGCATCGGTCGATCACGTGCTCGTGTGCGACGACGCCAGCCAAGACGCGACGCACCTCGTGGCACTCGGCTACCAAACCACCACCGACCTTCCGCTCACGGTGATCCGTCATCAGAAAAATCTTGGATACGGGGGCAACCAGAAGGAGGGATACCGGTGGGCGATCGAGCACGGCCTCGACGTGGTTGTCCTCTTACATGGCGACGGCCAGTACCAACCAGAGGTCATCGAGACGCTGGTCGAGCCGCTGGTCGCCGGAGAACATGACGCGGTTTTCGGATCGCGCATGATGATCAAGGGCGGTGCTCGCAGCGGCGGTATGCCGATGTACAAGTGGGTCGGCAACAAGATCCTCACGAGGATCGAGAACGCCGCTGCCGGCATGCAGCTCACCGAGTGGCACAGCGGTTATCGGGCATACCGCGTCGACGCGTTGAGGGAGATCGACTTTGAATCGAACGCCGACGGATTCGACTTCGACACCGAGATCATCCTGCAGCTACACGAAGCCGGAAAGTCGATCCATGAAGTGCCCATCCCTACGTACTACGGCGATGAGATCTGCCGCGTCAACGGCCTAAAGTACGCCAAGGACGTCATAACCCACGTCGTTAAGTACCGCCTCGCGAAGATGGGCTTCGGTGGCGGCCTGCGCTCGGATGAGGCGGCCTACGAGCTGAAGTACGACAGCATGACCTCCCATGGCCAGCTTCTCCAGTGGATGGGCCGGCGGGCACCGGGCAAGGTGTTGGACCTGGGCTGCTCCGACGGATCACTCGCCGCGGAGATGGGCCGCTTCGGACACAGTGTGACCGGGGTCGACATTGCCAAGTTCGACGGTGTCGGGACGCGAGTGAACCATTTCGTCGAGGCGGACCTCAACGTGGGATTGCCCGACGCCGTCGGTGACGGCTTCGACATCGTGGTTGCCGCAGACGTCCTCGAGCATCTTGTGCGTCCAGATGAGATGTTGAAGTCGGTGGCGCCAAGGTTGTTACCGACCGGGGTGCTGTTCGTGAGCGTGCCCAACTTCGGGCACTGGTACCCCCGTACACGGGTCGCAGTCGGCAAGTTCGACTATGACCGCCGCGGCATCCTGGACTCCGGGCACGTGCGGTTTTTCACCAAACGGAGCCTGGAGCGGCTGGCGAATCGGGCCGGGTTCAACGTTCGTCGATGCGTTCCCATCGGACTGCCAACCGAGATCATCGGCCGTACCTCGGGCCCCGCCAGCCTCCAGCGGATGGCTAGTGTCGTCGATCGCGTCGGCATCGCGCTGTGGCCGGGAATGTTCGCTTTCCAGTACCTGTTCGAGCTGCAACCCAAGGCCCACCCTGTACCCATCAGTGTGTCGACGAATTAGCATCGAACAACGTGTAGAACCCTGAATGACCACTATGACTGATCGGCGCCGTTTCGCTCGCGGAGCGATTATCGGGGCCCTGGTGGGGCTCGTTCCCTACATCTGGATTCTCTCCGGGGAACGGCTCGACTTCGGTCGCACTGCACTCCCTCAGGGTTACTTCAGCAATTTTTTCGACATACAGGCCAGATCGCTCCTCCAAGGCCGCCTCGACCTGCCGAGTGGAAGTCTGAGCATCGAGTCGTTCATCGTCAACGGCCGCACCTACATGTACTTCCCGCCGTTCCCATCGTTTTTGCGGATGCCGATCATGCTCTTCACCGACCGTTTCGACGGCCGCCTCACCGTCGTGTCGATGATTGCGGCCGCAGTTGTGGCCGCTGTGTTCACAGCGCGGCTGCTCTGGCGAACGCGCACAATCCTGCGGCCCGACGCGGCCCTTTCCACGGTGGAAGTCGTTCTCTCAGGTGTGTTCGTGGCAGCCGCCATCGGCGGATCTACGTTGCTGTATCTCGCCTCGCTCCCGTGGGTGTACCACGAGGTCTACGCGTGGTCGTTGGCCACCGCAGTGTTCACCATCTGGGCTGCATTGGGTGTGCTGATCATGGCTTCACCGCGTCGGATCGCCTTGTTGGCCGCTGGCGCTGCCGCCACCGTGCTCACCCGCACGACGGTGGGGTGGGGCTGCATCGCCCTGGTCCTGCTGTGCGCAGTCGTGTGCTATCGGCGGCGCGATCGAACTCCGGGACAGCGTTCCATGTGGGCGTGGGTCGCAGTTGCGGCCCTCGTGCCACTGGCCGCCAGTTTTGCCTTTACTTGGATCAAGTTCGGCTCACCCTTCAGGTTCCTTCCGCTCGAGAGTCAGGCCTGGACGTCGATGAGTTCCCAACGCCAGCAGGCGCTGGCTGCGAACGGTGGAGGGCTCACGAACCTTTCCTTCCTGCCCACAACCATGACGGCATACCTGTCCCCCACGGGCATCCGTGTTCGGCCGTACTTCCCGTTCATCACGTTGCCACCGGCGCCGCCGAGAGTGATCGGTGGGGTGGTCTTCGACCAGACGTACCGCACCGGCAGCCTCACCGCTTTCATGCCCTTTTTCGCCCTGCTTTCTGTCGCCGGGGTACTGTTCTTGGCGAAGTCGTGGTGGCACCGCCGCAGTTCCATCGTCGCGCTGCCGGTGATCGGCATGGCCGTGGCCACGTTTGGCGTCCTGTGCTATGGCTACATGGCCAACCGCTATCTCGCCGACTTCATGCCGCTACTGCTCGCGGCGGGGTCGATCGGCCTCGTCAAGGTGTGCGCCCTGCTCGAGCGCGCGCCGCGTGCCCGCCGCATGCAATTTGCGGCGGCGCTCGTTGGTCTTGCCGCGTGGGGGGGCATGGCCAATGGGGCGGCGGCGTTGACCACCATGAACCTCATCGCAGGGGGCAACGGACTGCGCGATTACGTGGGGTCGCAGGTCAGTTGGGCCGAAAACACGCCAGCCACCCTCGGGTCGCTCGTTCGACAATCGTACGATCTGCCAGCCGCCGCGCTCGCCGACACACTGCAGGTCATCGGCGACTGCGACGCGCTCTTGATCGCTTCCGGAGAGTCGCACGAGCCGTGGCGGCTCGTCACAGCCCGATCATTCGACGCGACGATCCGTGTCGGTGCCACAGCGTCTCGCAGCGTCACCCGCATTGCGCGCTTCCGCGGGCAACTGCCAGAAGACCTCTCGGTCGAGTTTGACGGTGTTGCCTCCATGCGGTTCGTCACAAGCATCACGCAGGATCGGAAGAGCGAGTGGTTCGATGCCAAGCCTGGCGAGAATGTCATCGTTGGCATCCGCGCCGATACCAACGCCGCCGCCTGGGTTATTACCGGCGGCCAGACGGTGCGCCTCGATCTGGAGATCTCGAAGAACGACTACCTCTGGTTCCAGCGGGTGCGCCTACCGGAAGTGGAGTCCACTGTTTCGTCGGGTGTGAGCGTGGAGTGGAGCAAGGGAGAGGCTGATCCTCTTTGTCGCCGACTTCTGGCTGCCGATGGCCCGTGAGCAAAGACCGTAAGCCGGCGCAACTGGTCAGCAACTTCATCCAGTCGGTCAAAGCCCCTACCGTTTCCAACGTTGTCACCTGGTCAGCCGTGACCGGGGTGGTCGCAGTCATCCTTTGGCCGGCCCTGCACCAGTGGGGGGCACTGGTCGCGCGCGATCTGCTCATCCTGCCCACTGTGCCAATGCCGGCGGCGCTGTTCTGGCTCGGCCCAGGATTGGCACGTCGGTTTCCGGGGTTCGTGCCGCTCGCCGGCCTGTCGCACATCATCGGCGGGTACGCGGCCGGACGGCTGATGTTGGTCGCCACCCTCATGGCGACAGGAATCGGGGTTGCGCGCCTGGTTCGTACGTTGCTGCCCGCACCAGCCAAAGGTTTTGTCCGAATCATTCCCGCTGTGGCAGGAGTGACGGTGCTGTGCATGCCGTTCACGCTCACACGGTTCAGCACGGGTCATCTCACTACGCTGTGGGGTCTCGCAGTACTGCCGTACCTCCTCAACATCGCCGCCAGCGGCGCTCCGGTGGGCCGGTCGCGACCAACCTGTGTCGCGGCACTCCTCGGCTTCGTATCCGGCGCGTACGCCCTTGTCGTTCTGGCGGGTACGTTGCGACGCGACAACGCTCGCGCCGGATTGACCGCATGGCTCCTTCGCAACCTGGTGTGGATCCTCCCGGGTGCCTTCCTGCAGGCGCAGGGCTTCACCTCGCTCGTCGATCCGAAATACTTCCGGCCCATCATTCCCGACGCGACTGCGGTCTTCGGGCTGGTCGTCGGGCGTGGCTACTGGGACTCTGGCGCCGAGGTGGTACGCGGCGAGGACGTCTTTGTTTGCGTGGCCGCTGGGTTGTTGATCGCCCTGGCCTCAGTCGGATTCGCCGAGCTGCCACGCCATCTCCGGCGCGTCTTTGCGCTGTGCATGCTGATCGGCTACGGGATTCCGCTCGCGACGTCGCTCCCGGGTTTGAGAGACCTCGTCCACTGGATCACACTCACCCCAATCGGCGCGCCGCTACGCGAGCCTCACCGGCTTGTGGGCTTGGGAGTGGTTCCGGCCGTGGTGCTTGCCGCCGTCGGTGTGGCCCAGTTGACGCTCCAGCGACCGCGCCGCGCCCTCCTGTACGTTGCGTGTTGCGCCCCGGCGATGTGGCTCCTCGTTCTGGCTCTACCCACGGTTCACGCTCGCGTACAGCCAGTCGTCCTGCCGCACTCGTGGGGTCGTGCCGTAGACATCGTGCACCAAGAGGGAGGGGTCGTACTTGCCTTACCGTGGTCTGCGTACGTGTTGCTCGACGTCGACCGCCCGCGCGTCGTGTACTCCCCGCTTCCAGATCTGTTCGGCAACGACACCCTCGCCTCGTCCGACCCACAGCTCGGGCCGCCCGTCGACGAAGCCGCCGATCCGCGCGCCCCGCTGGGTGCCAAGGCGGCGGACCAGTTGATGAACCGCCGCGACGCCTCGGCCCTGCTGGATGAACTGGGCATCCGCTGGGTTGCGGTGCTCCGCGTCGAGCGCGCCGCCGCGCTGGACCTCACCAACGACCCCGCTTTGGAGCTGGTGGTTCAGTCCGACACCCTCGACCTCTACCGGGTGCGCGCCACGCCGCCGGTCGCTGTGTTGGACCGCTCGGTGCCCCCGCTGGGCCGCCAGCAGATCTCCGCCGATGCGGTATCCGTGCCATGGACGTGGGGGTGGCTCGGTAGCGGCGGGTTCCTCGGACGAACCGACTCTGGGCTTCTCCAAGGGCCTGGTCGGGGCTCCTGGGCCATATTCCTGCCAGCCGTCCCTGCGCTCGCACTTTATCTCTGCACTGTGCTCGAACTCTGCACGCCAGGACTTCTCAGAAGACTGTTGCGGCTCAAGCCCGCACCTGTGCTATAGTCTCGGCACTTATCTGGTGAGGGGAACTCGTGAAAATTTCTCGCGTATTGATGGCGTGCGGCGTCGGGATCACGTTGCTGTTCGGGACTTCGGGAGTTGCAGGTGCCATTCAGTATGGTGCTGACTTCGTGCTTCCTCAGGCCGACGGAACGACACAGGTTCACGTCGAGAGCTTCGCACCAGGTGTCAACGTCGAGGTGAGGCTCGTCTGCCCCATCGCCACTACTTTGTTGACGTCCACAACAGCAGAGGCCGACGGCACGATCACCGTGTACGTGACACTGCCTGCCAACGTTGATGGATGCTCCATCAACGTCGTGGGCGGCGCTGTCGACAAGTCGTTCCCGCTTGCCGGTGCTCTGCCGGCCACTGGCAACGATGCCGGAAGCCTACTGCAGGTAGGTTTTGGCCTCTTGGCGCTTGGTCTGATTATTGTTGGCGTCGGTCAGCTCCGTCGTCGGGTATCACCGCAAGTCGCCTGATTCTGTCGCCCACGTCATCAACGACTTGAACGACATCACCTCGACTCGAACGAAACCACCTCGAAAGGAACCGCTCAGCGGTTCCTTTCGTCGTTTTGGCGCTCCTATAGCCGTTATGGGCGCCGGCGGCGCGACAGACGAGACAACCAACGACTGACCACAACATCGGAGACACCCGTTCGGTGCTTCACGATGTCGTAAAGGCGTAGCACTTTCTTATCGAGGTAGATACCCACTCGCTTGAGACCATCGCCGGGACGTGCGCGGTAGTCGGTGGTGCGGACCGGCTTCGACGAGCCACTGGTGAAGTAGTACAACGCCAGCGATTCACGAGCCGTTCCCTCCGGACAACTCAACGGGGCCGGGTGGCCGTGATACGACGATGTTGTCGTGGTGAAGACCACCATCCGGTTGAGCGCCGGGGCCACTAGCGTCTCGCACCGTTGCATGTCCGCCGACCAGAATTCGAGGTGGCCGCCCCACGCTTCGTCCCAATCCTCGTTCAGGTACAGCAGAACGTTGATACGACGTTCCCACCCAACCTGCCCATGATGAGCGGTGAAGTCGGTATGAATGTTCAGGAAGCCGCCGCGTTCCGAACGATGCAGCCCTCCACCGTCGAAGCTCGGGTCCGGAAGAAGGGCGGGAATGCCCGTCAGTTGCTCGAGGAAGGCAATGAACGGCGGCGACATCAATTCCTTGGCCACCGTCTGCAGCTCCGACGGCCATGTGTCGAGGTGAGTATTTCCACGCTTCCGTTCGTTCAGGTGCAGATAGCTCGTCCAATTCGGGCCGTCCGCCTCGGGAAAGCTTGTTGCTGCAGCATCGATCCGATCGCCGTCGATGGCGCCGTCGAGGACAATA
>Ga0105046_10015283_pt1 | contig 11807 bp, 4 predicted proteins | sample MAT03_FD_78385 | JGI IMG/M metagenome (GOLD analysis project Ga0105046, IMG submission 78385) | Freshwater microbial communities from Lake Fryxell liftoff mats and glacier meltwater in Antarctica - MAT-03 (megahit assembly) | ecosystem: Environmental > Aquatic > Freshwater > Ice > Liftoff...
ATTAATGCGATAGCGTTTTTGGTTGTGGCCCAAAATGGTGGCCGTTTTGGCCAATATTTGCGGAACGTACATGGCTCCCGCGAGGCCAAGTGCTGAATTGCGTAAAAAATTGCGTCTTTGCATAAGTTAGGCGATTAATCCGCGCACTACTTTTCCGTGTACGTCCGTCAGGCGATACCGCCGTCCGAGGTGCTTAAAAATGAGTTTTTCGTGGTCAAGTCCCATCAGGTGCAAGGCAGTCGCCTGAAAATCGTGGACGTGTACCGGATCGGATTGGACATTATACCCAAATTCATCGGTTTCACCGTAAACACCGGGTTTGATGCCACCGCCAGCCATCCAGATCGTGAAAGAACGCGGATGGTGGTCGCGCCCGTAAGTATCTGCGGTCAAGGCACCCTGACAATAGTTGGTGCGGCCAAATTCGCCGCCCCATATCACCAGAGTTTCGTCCAAAAGCCCCCGCTGTTTGAGGTCCATGATCAGGGCAGCAGAAGACTGATCGGTGTCTTTGCACTGGCCCACAATCTGGCCGGGCAAATTGTCGTGCGCATCCCAACCCTGGTGATAAATTTGAACAAACCGCACGCCACCCTCGGATAATTTGCGGGCAAGCAGACAATTGGCCGCGTAAGTACCGGGCACTAAACACTCGGGGCCGTACATTTTGATGATATTTTCGGGTTCCTGACTAACATCGGTGACTTCCGGTACGGCGGTTTGCATCCGGTAAGCCATTTCGTATTGCTGCACCTTGGCATTGATCTCCGGATCGCCAAAGTTTTTGAACGACTCGTTGTTCAGCAGGGCAAGCCGGTCTAACATAGCCCGTCGGTCGGTTTTATCAATGGCATCGGGGTTGTTGAGGTAGAGTACCGGATTTTCTCCATTGCTAAACTGTACCCCCTGATGGACGGAATCCAAAAATCCGTTGGTCCACAATTTAGAATAAACACCCTGCCCGTTGCCCTTACCTTTGGAAAGCAGGACGCAAAAAGCGGGCAAATTCTTGTTTTCACTGCCCAAACCATAACTAAGCCAGGCACCCATGCTGGGACGATTGCCCACCTGTGCACCCGTTTGGAAAAAAGTCAGGGCAGGATCGTGGTTAATCGCCTCGGTATTCATGGTTTTTATGAAACACAAGTCGTCGGCGATTTTTGCCGTATGGGGCAATAATTCGCTGAGCCAGGCCCCGTTTTGTCCATATTGTTTGAACGAAAACTTGGAACTGGCTAAGGGAAACGAGGTTTGCCCGGAGGTCATGCCCGTGAGGCGCTGCCCCATGCGAATGGATGCGGGCAAATCCTGTCCGTGCATTTCGCGCAATTTTGGCTTATAATCAAACAAATCCAACTGTGACGGCGCACCATTTTGAGACAAATAAATGATGCGTTTGGCCTTTGGCGCAAAATGTGGCAAACCGGATAGCATCGCGTCTTCTTCGCCACTTGAAAACAAATCGGGGATCATTAAAGAACCCAATGCCACGCTCCCCAAACCGAGGCTGAGCCGCGAGAGGAATTTTCGGCGGTTCATGTTCAAACCGTGTTCAACTACTTCTTTTTCCATAATTTAAATCAACTTTTTGTAATGGCCTCTTCCATGTTGTAAATGGTATTGACTACCTTCATCAGGGCGGCGGATTCATCGAGGTCTAAATTTTTATTTAACGGATACTCGCCAATGGCGAGCGTTTTGAGTGCATCCAATTTTTTGGCCCGGAATTGAGTGAGTTGCTCGGCGTAATACGCTTTTAGGATATTCAATTCCTGGGTGGTGGCTTTTCGGCAGATAATGGTGCGGAAAGCAAGGGCTATTTTATCGTCAGCCGGCGTTTTCTCCGATTGGAGGTGTTGAGCCAGTACCCGGGAAGCCTCCAACACGGTGGGATCATTCATCATAATCAGGGCTTGCAAAGGCGTATTAGTACTCGATCGTTTTACCTCACATCCGTCGCGGTTGCTGGCATCAAACATGACCATAGCGGGCGGCGGCAGCGTGAGTTTTATAAAACAATAAAGGCCCCGGCGATACAAAGCGCGTTCTGTATCCTGAATGTAGGTTTTGAGTACGCCCCGGCCTGAACTGGCCACCTCCCACAAACCTTTTGGTTGATAGGGTTTTACGCTGGGGCCACCGATTTCGGTATTCAATAATTGGCTGGTGTATAATACCATATCGCGAACGAACTCGGCCTTGAAACGGAGGCGGGGCGAACGCGCTAAATAAGCATTATCGGGGTCAATTTGCAGGTGTTGTTCGGAAATGACCGACGATTGGCAATAGGTGGCAGAAGTTACCATCTGTTTCACCAAGCGCTTGATGTCCCAATCGTGTTCCATAAAATCTACGGCCAGCCAATCCAATAATTCGGGGTGGGTGGGCAAATTGCCCTGCATCCCAAAATCTCCGGCTGTTTTAACCAATCCATTGCCAAAAAACTCCTGCCAGAGATGATTGACGAATACCCGGGCGGTAAGCGGGTTGTCTTTACTCACCGTCCATTGTGCCAATCCGAGGCGGTTGCGGCGGAGCGAAGTGGTGTCAAAAGGCATAATAGCCGCCGGTGCGGCGGGTTTTACCACCGCCCCGTGTTTGTCATAAGCCCCGCGTTCTAACACGTAAGTAGTACGATTGGTATCCAATTCACCCATCACCGACACCATCAGTTGCCCGGTATCCTGTTGATTGATGAAAGAGGCGATATTTTTTATTTCTTCTTTGGTGAGGGTTAAAACGGGTGCTTTGGCGGGTTGGGAGGTGCTGACATCGCCCTCAAAACCTGCTTCTTTGGAGGTATTAAAAAACCCAAACATGGAGTAATAATCCTTTTGCGAAATGGGGTCGTATTTATGGTCGTGGCATTGCGCGCATTCCACCGTAAGGGCCAGCATACCTTTGCTGTAGGTTTTTACCTTGTCAATGATGTATTCCACGCGGTATTCTTCCGGGATCACGCCGCCTTCTTCGGTATATTTGTGGTTGCGAAGAAAAGCAGTGGCCAAAATCTGTTCCTTATTAGCATTGGGCAACATATCGCCCGCAAGTTGCCAGGTAACAAACTGATCGTAGGGCATATTTTTATTGAAGGCGTGGATGACCCAATCCCGGTAGGGCCATTGGGTGCGGATATTATCGTCCTGATAGCCATAACTGTCGGAATACCGGGCAATATCCAACCAATGTAAAGCCATTTTTTCGCCGTATTGCGGTTTCTCCAAAATCTGGTCGAGCATTTTTTCGTAGGCATTTTCGCTCCCGTCGGCCAAAAACGCATCCATTTCCGCAACCGTGGGCAATAATCCCGTCAGGTCCATGCAAACACGTTTGAGCAAATCCTCGCGACCGGCCGGCCCGTTGGGTTGAAGGTCTTTCTCCGCCATTTTTGCGCGGGTGAAGTAATCAATCTCGTTTTTTGCCCAATTTTTATCTTTTAATACTGGCAACTCGGCCTTAACGGGCACCATAAAAGCCCAATGCTTTTCGTATTCCGCGCCCTGACGTATCCATTTTTCAAAAACGCTGATTTCATAGTCTGATAAGGCTCCGAGGTGCGATTCGGGCGAAGGCATCAGATAAGCGGGGTCTTTTGATCGAATCCGTTTCATCAATTCGGACGCATCCGGGTTGCCGGGCACAATGGCATAAGCACCGGGTGTTTCCGTCAATGCCGCGTAGGCATTTTCCGCCAAATCCAAGCGCAGGTTTGCTTTTCGCTGATTTTTATCCGGCCCGTGACAGGCAAAACACTTGTCGGACAAAATGGGGCGGACATGAAAATTGTAGCTGATCTTGTCTGGCAGGGCAGGGCTGCCGATGCTGGTGGTAAATTTGCAGGCATCCCAGGCCAAAAAGGCCAGTATGCCGAAAAGGAAAAGTACTAATTGTTCTAATTTACGCATGTGCATATCCAAATGATGGGCAAATGTCGCAGTTTATTTGTTATTGTTTCATTACTTTTATTAATTTTTTGTTTCTTTGCCCCGGTTTTGGAATAATCTTTTTGTTCCAGACTAATTTAATCTACATGAAACGTGTACACTGCTTTTGCAGGATGGCGCTGCTTTTGCTCTTCGGCAGTTTGGCCATTCCTATATTTGCTACCCCTCTTAGGCCGGTAGTGGAGCTGTTGCGCCATGACGGCACGCTCAACCTGAGTACCGGATGGTCGGGCAGCCTGAACATCAGTGGCTTTTCTGTTCATTTTGATGCCCTGCGCGGCCCGGTATTTGCACCGGCCACGGAAACGTGGTCGCCCCTCGGCGATGGCCTCAACGGGGCGTGTTATGCTATTGCGGTCAACGGCAACACTGTTTTTGCCGGGGGAAATTTCACCATGGCCGGCGGTATATTTGCCAATCGAATTGCACGATGGGATGGTGCCAACTGGACGGCATTGGGTAACGGACTGAACGGCCCTGTTTATGCTCTGGCTATTTTCGGAAATGATATCCTTGCCGGCGGGAATTTCACCAAATCCGGCACCGTTGATATGAACCGCATTGCCCGATGGATCGGAGCGGCGTGGAATCCAATAGGCATTGGCCTGAACAGTACCTGCTACGCGCTATTGGTCAGGGGTATGGATATTTATGCCGGCGGCACTTTTACCACAGCCGGGGGAATTCCGGCCAATTTTATTGCCCGATCCACTGGCACCTCCTGGGCCGCGCTGGGGCTGGGACTGAATGATCCCTGCTATGCTTTGACCACGCTGGGATCCAATAACGAAATTATTGCGGGCGGTTCTTTTACCACGGCGGGTACCGTTGCTGCCAACCGCGTGGCCCGCTGGAATGTTACGAACTCCAGCTGGAATGCCTTGGGCAGCGGGCTAAACGAAACCTGTTACGCCCTGGCTACTCAAAGCGTTAACACCTTGTTTGCCGGCGGAAAATTCACTACCGCCGGGGGCAATCCCGCCAATTATGTGGCCCGCTGGAATGGCACCAACTGGTTTCCACTCGGTGCCGGCCTCAATGATGTCTGCTTAGCGTTGGCAGCCAATGGCAGCTATGTGTTTGCCGGCGGCACTTTTACCACGGCTGGGGGCAACCCCGCTAAAAAGATGGCGCGTTGGAATGGTTCCGCTTGGATAGATTTGGCTGACGGATTGAACGATGATTGCTACGCCTTGACTTTTCTGGGTACCAGCGTGGTGGCCGGAGGCAGGTTCACCGAAGCAGACATGGAACCGGCGGCGCGCATTGCCGTGACGGTGGGTTGCGAACCACCAGTGCTGGACACCAGCACCAAAAAGGAGACGTGTCATAATATTCCGGCATCGGGTACGGTGTTCAAAACCACTCCGCCCAATGCCACGGTTTATTGGACCAACGACCTGCCCTTAATCGGTTTGCCGCCGACGGGTTTTGGAAATATTCCTTCCGTGACCGCACCCAATACCCGCGATATTCCATTGGTAGCCACCATTTACCCTACCCCGGTCAGCGAGCCAATGTATGCTTATGTTACGAACAATATCGCCAACAATGTCTCCATCGTCAATTTGTCCAATAATGCGGTAGTGACCAATATACCGTTGCCATCAGGGCCACGCGGGGTAGCGGTCAGCCCCAACAATGCTTTAGTGCTGATTGTCAGCCAGGGTACGCGGCAGGTGACTATTATGGATGCCCGCACCAATACCATCCGGTCCACCATTATCGTCGGTTCGGGGAATACCTCGCAACCTTATGGAGTGGCCGTGAACCACACCGGAACCAGGGCGTATGTGACCAATCGGGTCACCAATAATGTAACCGCCTTCGACCCCGTCATCAATGCCGTATATGCCAATATTCCGGTGGGGATGGCACCGGGGGGTATTGCCATAGCGCCCGACAGCAACACCGTGTATGTGGCCAATGAAGGCTCGGATAATGTATCAAAAATAGACCCGGAAACCAATACAGTGACCGCCACCATCCCGGTGGGCGATATGCCGTTAGGGGTTGCGGTATGGTCCGCCGGCAAGCGCGTTTATGTCACCAATGCAGGCGGTAATAGCGTATCGGTGATCAACGCCGAGGCGGATACGGTCATTGCAACCATTCCATTGATGTCCAGACCGAGCGGATTAGCCGTCAGCGTGGATGGCACCCGGTTGTATGTGGCCACTGGCAACGGCAACTTAATGGTGATCAATACGGCTACGAATGCGATTGTGACTACCACCGCCGTGGGGCCGTCCCCGGTCGGGGTCAGCGTCTCCCCCGATGGCAGTCGCGTGGTGGTGGCACACGCCGGAACATCTTCTGTATTTCCGGGGGTCAGAATTGTCAGTACTACTACCAATGCCGTCGTCGGGCAGGTTGATTTCCCTTCCGGAACCGGCACCTTTTCGCTGGGCAATTTTATCAATCCGGGGTCTTGTTTTGGCACTCCCAAACCGTTTAAAATTCAAATAAATCCAAAAACGGTGGTTGATCTGGGCAAGGACACGACTATCTGCCCCGGACAGTCCGTAAAACTGATCGCAGCCGGAACCGGCATCAGTTTTTTATGGTCGCCCACGCCGATACCGCTACCGGCACAAAATGTATCGCGCAGTATTACGGTAAAACCTACCGCTACAACAAGTGCTTATATCGTCAGTGCGCAAAACCGCTTTGGCTGCGAAACCAACGACACCCTGAAAGTGACGATTCACCAGTCAAAACCCATGGTTTGCCGGGAGCAATTTGCGGTCTATTTGAATGAAAACGGCATTTTTCCGCTTCAACCAGGTTTTTTTATCGGAGATACCATCCGAACTCCGCAATTTTACCAATATACGGTGCGGGATCAAAACGGCACTTTTTTGGGGGATACGCTCACCTGCACCCAATTAGACCAATTGGTCACAATCACCATCCGCGATATTTGCAGCAAACAGCAATGCGTCAGCAAAGTCATTGTTTTTGACACCGTACCGCCGCGCTTGCAGTGCCGCAATGTATTTGTGCGGTGCGCGCTTCCTTCTTACGACCCGTTTTATCTGCGCGACTCCTTTTCGATAGCAGACGCCATTCCGGGAGTGGATAACTGTAAGGATTTTTCCGTTACCTGGACGGATGGCGCGATCATATCGCGGGCTTGTACTTTCACGGCAAAAGATTCCCTGAACCGGGATCGCTCCGTGAGTGCGACCTTCACCCGTACTTGGAATTTTAGGGATTCATCGGGCAATACCGCTTCCTGCGTGCAAAATATTCACGTAGAAAGAACGCGAATATGGGATATTGTTTTTCCAAAAGACACGGCAGTGCGCTGCGACTGGTCGGAAAGTCAGTTTGCCGATAAAAATTTCAATCCGTATATCCGGTTCAACGGCCGCCGGATACCCCTCTTCCTTTCCAGCCCTGCCACCCAATACTGCGGCCCTCAATTTTTGTACACCGAACAAATATTCCCGGAAACAGATGGCACGTACAGTATACTCCGCAAATGGGTGCTGACCGACCCTTGTTTGCCCATTGGAAGCGGCAGCACGCCGGTGCCTTACACCAATCCCCGCTTCGGGGTACAAATTATTGAGGTCACGCCGGACAATGGACTTTCCGCCCAATGTCCTAAGAATTTCACGGTGAGCACGAAGTGGGATACCTGCTGTGCGCCGGTTGATTTGCCCGATATTATCCTGAGTGATGCCTGCGGGCGCGCTGTGGGCATTTCCGCCACGGTGGTGACTATTGACCCCGCCTCCGGCGATACCACCGGGATTTACGCGGTGCCAGGACGACTGATGGATTTTCCCGGCAACAACTACTGGGTGACCGATACGATGGGCACGGTGGGTATTACGCCCTGCCTGCATCCCGGCACCCACGAGGTTACCTATAATATCAACAACGACCGATTGGCCAACCTGCAATGCCGCTTTAAGGTGACCGTGGCCAATCTGAACCCGCCAAAAGCCATTTGTCAAAACCCGGTTATTGTGTCATTGGGACACGATGACCTGAATGATTGTTATTTTCCTCAACCCGACTCCATGCGTTTTGCCGGAGTGGGCTGGCTAAAGGCGCGCAGCCTTGATGATAGTTCCATTGACCGATGTGGCGCCCATTTGAAATTTACGGCCAGACGAGTAACGCCCTACAGTGATTTTATTCAAAATCTGAGCCGGCAGGCCTGTGTGACGGGTACGCCGTCTGAATATGAGCGCGCTACAGCGGAGCAGGATTCCATCAAATTTTATTGCCATGAAATCGGAAATTCCATCATGGTGGCCCTGCGGGTATATCGCTTAGATTATAACGGGCAGCCCGAACTCGACCATAACGGAGAGGCGATTTACGGGGAATGCATGACCGTGGTATCGGTGCAAGACAAATTAGCGCCGCAATGTCGGCCCCCTGCTCCGGTCACCATTAGTTGTGAAAATTTTGATCCCGGACTGACGGCTTATGGCAGCCCGGAGGTGTGGGACAATTGTTGTATTGCAACAAAAACGGTATCCGCCAATTACGGCCTCTTTGACACGGTTTGTAATAGAGGTACTATTCTCCGCATTTTTTACGCGCAGGATTGCAGCGGCCATTCCGATTTTTGTAACCAACGCATTGTGGTGACCCACGATCAATCCTATTACGTGCGTTTTCCCGATGACCGCGTATTGAATGGCTGCAATGCGCCCGTTCCGGTATCGCCACCGGTGTTTTTTGGGGAAGATTGCGAGGCGCTGGCTTTTTCCTTTAGGGATGACACGCTGAGTAGTTCGCCGGATGCTTGTTTTACCCTGCACCGCAACTGGAAAGTCATCAACTGGTGCACGTACGACCCCAATAAAGGATACCTCGAAATACCCAATCCGCAGCCCAATGCCATCCTTTTACACGCGGAAAATCTGACCGGCCCGATAGTGTCGGCACCCGGCGCGCCTTCGCCCTGGTCGCCTTCGGTGGTAAAATTAATGCCGGGCAGTCAGGTGCCGTTGGATTACAGCACTTTATGGACGGCTGAGGTCAACGGTTATTCCTACCAACAATTGATTTACGTGGTGGATGCCGAACCGCCGGTCATCAAATGTACGCCTGCGGATTCCTGCGATTTTACGGCAAATGATACGCTGCTTTGGGTGGCACCCCGTTTTTTAGACCGCCGCCTGCACCGTCACGACTTGTGTGAGGGCTTGCTCAACCTTTCGGTTAATGCCACCGATGCCTGTACGGGGGCCAATATCCAATTCCGGTACCGCCTGTTTTTGGATTTGGACGGCGATGGCGCACCGGAGACGGTGGTGAACAGCCAGAATTTGCCCGATGCCGGCACGGTCCGTTTTGGCAATATAGTGAACCCAAACTACTTGTACGGGATTGCTCAACCCTTCGATCTGCGCAATGTTCCGCTTGATCAGCGCTACCAATTTGCCATTCAAACCACGGTAAGCGGCCAGCAGGTGCTGGCTTCCCTGCGCTGGAATACCGCTGCGGCACCCAATACCTATTTTGTGCCGGAATTGCCTTACGGAAAACATCGGATAGAGTGGTTGGTCTCCGACGGATGCGGCAACGAGACCGTATGCAGCCAGCCGTTTGTGATAAAAGACTGCAAAAAGCCAACGGTGGTGTGTAAATCGCTCACGGTGAGCCTGTCGTACACCGCAATTGTGGGGCTGTGGGCATCTGATTTTTTGGAATACGGCACGGACAATTGTACGCCCGCTGATTCGCTTAAATATTGGGTGGTGAATGAGGTAAAATCGTCGGGTAATCCTCCCGGCGACACGACGATGCTGTTTTTCAACTGCGCTGACAAAGGCATTCACCTCATCAACCTTTGGGCGATGGATTTGGCCGGCAACGCCGATTTTTGTGCTACGTATGTTTTGATTCAGGATAATTTGATTATTTGCAGCAAAAAGGCCAGCATTATAGGTATGTTGCGCACTGAAAAAGCCGAGGGCGTAGAAAACGGGAACGTGCAATTTTCAGGTCAGCATCCCGCGTTTCCGCCAGTGAAATTGTACCAAACAAGTGATAAAAAGGGCCAATATGCTTTCTCGAACGCGATTCCCTACTTAGGTGCTTATCGGGTGCTACCGTTGAAAAATGACGATCCGCTGAACGGTGTAACCACCTTGGATTTGGCGCTGATTAGCCAGCATATTCTGAATATAACGCCGCTCAATTCGCCGTACAAAATGATTGCGGCGGATGCCAATCGCTCCGGCACTATCACGACGCTGGATATTGTCACGCTGCGGCGATTGATACTGGGTATCAGTGATACGTTTACGAACAATCAGTCCTGGCGTTTTGTACCCCGTTTTTATGTTTTCCCGAACCCGGTCAATCCGTTTGCTAAGCCTTTTCCGGAAGATATTCGCGTAGACAGTCTGCTCTACGGCCTGGATACGTTTGAAAACAATTTTGTATCCATCAAAACGGGCGATGTGAATGACAGCGCGATGGCCAACAGCCTCCTGCCGGCGGAAGACCGGGGTACTCGCAACCTGTTTTTTGACGTTCCCGAACGCATTTTCCACGCGGGTGATACCTTTAGTGTACCCGTGCGCGCTCAACAGGCGGGGGTCGGGTTTCAATTCACCCTGGAGCATCCGGGACTTGAGCTCATTGACCTCTCCCCTACGCTGCCCATGCAGCCGGACCATTTTGCGGTATTCGGCCAGGAGGCCGCGCTGACGGTTGCATTTGAAACCGAATTGCCGGCCGCCCACGCACAATTTGTGCTACATTTCAGGGCAATATCGGCCGGTAAACTCAGCACCGCCTTGCGTATTTCCGATAAAATTACTTTTGCAGAAGGCTTTCAAAATATTGATTATCAAATACTTAAACCATCTGTCCGATTTTCCGACACCCATAAAAACACGCCCCTCGTGCCGTCAGGTTTTGACCTTTTGCCTTGCGAACCCAACCCGTTTGCCCAACAGACTCGTATTCCTTTTTTCCTGTCTGCTCCCGGCAGGGTGACCTTAGCGGTCAGCGATGCTTCCGGGCGGGTATTGAGCCGCCAAAACGGGTATTTTAGCGCTGGTCGCCAGTCTTTTGTATTGGCTCGAACGGCGGAAATGTTGCCCGGAATGCTCTTTATCCGGGTGGTATCGGAGGTTGGAAGCGGGTATGGGAAGGTGCGGGTGCAGTAGATACTATCCGACCAGCGGACAACTGTGGTATTATGTCAGTTTAGTGGTTCCGGCAGCAAGGAGGGGTTTTTGACGGGATGGGGCTTGTTTTTGAGTCATCGCTTCGGTGAATTTGCTTTTGCGCGTGTGGGGAGGGAGTTGCGGGGTTATTTTTTTCGGAGGCGGGTTGGGGAAGGGGCAATAGGAAACCCGTGGCAGTACACGGGGTCGAATCTAACCTTTAAGGCTAATGTATTGGGCGTTTAAAGGGCAGGGCTGTTAAGTGCTATAAAATTTGACAAGATATTTTACATTGTTGCGAAATTTAATTTAGCCTTCGGAAATGGAGTCGTTTCCATTTTTCCGGTGAATATTGATAGCAATGGAAGAAAAGATAGAAGCCGCTACTGGTCCGGTACCACACCGAATTTTATTTTTATCTTCTTTATGGATTTCATCTTTTACCCAGTGCAATCTATTTTCTATGCCCCAATGTCCTCTAATGCCTTGATGAAACTCCTCGGCATTTAAATCAAGATCAGACATAAAAAAGGCTAGCTCCGTTTTTGTTACCCCCTTTACCGTCCTATTTCTCTGAACACAAATATAAGGTGCTGAACGACTACGGTATGGAAGAATTGAATTGATCTTCAACAAGTTGCATTTTGGGAAGCCATTTTCAGTGCTTATTTTTATCCTATTAGCCGAATATTGGCTTTAACCGCGCCTGAAA
>Ga0105046_10015284_pt1 | contig 11807 bp, 11 predicted proteins | sample MAT03_FD_78385 | JGI IMG/M metagenome (GOLD analysis project Ga0105046, IMG submission 78385) | Freshwater microbial communities from Lake Fryxell liftoff mats and glacier meltwater in Antarctica - MAT-03 (megahit assembly) | ecosystem: Environmental > Aquatic > Freshwater > Ice > Liftoff...
CCAGCACCGCCACTGCGTGCTGCATCACATCCCAATCGCTGTCGCTGCCCATCACGACCCCGACCCGAGGGGAGAGCTTCATCGCGCGTCTTTCGCCAAAAAGCGGATTCTAGTCCGAACCCGCGCGCTGCCCCACCGGTAAGCGCGAAAAGCGTGACGCGGCCAGGCGCCACCGCGCGCTGGCCGCTGCGGATGCTACGGCCACCGATGAGCGCTCAGACATAGATGGCCATCGCTGGCAACGCTGATTCGCAATCGATCAGGACTACCTTCTTCATGCGGATGCGGAATCCCTCGGCGGTATCCTTCAGCAGCAGCCGATAGCGGCCGGCAAACCAGCGCGGCGCCTGGCGCCGGTACTCGGCCATCTGGAACACGGCATGCACGATCAGCAGCCCGTCGGGGTCGCGTGCCGGCTCGATCTCGATGTTGGTCACGCTGTGCGCGGTATGCGACACCGGTGTCTGGATATGGGCATCCGGATGGCGCAGGCGCCGGATTCGCGAGGCCATCACCGCCCGGTCATCGTAGAACACCGAAACCACTTCGTCCGCACTGGTCTGGTCATGGCGTGACGGCATCCAGTACACGCCATCCTCAGTGAACAACTCACACCAGGCTTCGAACTGTCGCTGATCGAGCAGCCGCGCCTCCATGAAAAGGAACTGCTCGACCCGGTGGTTCAGCTCGCTGTCGGAGGCTGCTCGCGGCACGTCACTCATTGCCTTGCCCTCCGCACATGTACGAGATCCAGTTGCGTGCGTATTGATTGCGCAATACGAACTCCGATGAACCCGGGCCGCGCCGTCCGTCCTGCCAGGGCTCGTCCTGTCCGGCATAACCTTCGAACAACACCCAGTCCGAAGCGGCCGTGGTCAGGCCGCGCTGCGCGCGCTCGAACACCTCGACATCATCGGTCTGGATCATCGATGCTGCCGAGTGCGTTGCGCTGAGCGAACGGATCGCCCGGCGGTTGAGCTCCTCCGGCGCGCCATCAAGCCAGATCGGCCAGATGCTGATCTCGGTGCGATCGACCGCGATCGGTCGCACCACCCGGATATGCTGACCGAACGCCTGAAAAGTGAGGCTCGGGTAGACCACGCTGTTGAACCGGTCATAGGCAAGAATCTGTTCGGTGCGTTCCACGCCGTGGCGTTTCTCCAGCATCAGCCGGTACTCACGAACCAGCGGCCCTTCCATCACCGTCTCGGCAGGCGGGCGCCCCTGATAGCCGTGTCCGTAGTCGAAGCCGACCAGACCGAGCGCATCCCAGTCGATCATGCGCCCCTCGTCAGTGAGCAGCCGCGGACCGCCGCCATAGCGGCCGAACTGGCGACCGTCCTCATCGACCGTCGAGACATGGACGAAGCTCGCATGCGGCAGATCCACCGCATTGTCGATCTGCAGCTTCCAGTTGGCATCGATCACATAGCGGCTCACGCCCGCCTTGAACGACACCGTGCCTTCGGGTGCACGATCGGCCAGATCGTCGATGCTTCTTCGGATGCCGTTCAGATACCGGTCCAGCGACGGCCCCTCGGCGGCCAGGCTGGCGAAAACGAAGCCGCGATAGCTGTCGGTACGCGCTACCCGGCGCATCGAGTAGCCGGCGTCACCGGCGGTGACCGCCTCCGGGTAGGCCTTGCGCAGGGGCACGCCGGCGAGCACGCCGTCGCTGCGGTAGGTCCAGCCATGGTAGGCGCAGCGGAAGAAGCGCGCATTGCCTCGCTGCAACGGGCAGACCTCGACGCCACGGTGGGCGCAGCGGTTGAAGATCACGTGGATCTGCCCGCCTGCGTCACGGGTCATCAGCACCGGTTCGTTGCCGATCCGGGTGGCAATGAAATCGTGCGGCTTCGGCACCATCGACTCATGTCCGACGAACACCCAGGCGGTGCCGAACACCCGCTTCATCTCCAGTTCGAACAGGTCCGGATCGACATAGAGCTTGCGGTGCACCCGGCCCGGCTGCACCAGCGTGCGCAGCCGCTCCGGGGTCCAGTAATCGGCAACACTCGCTTGCAATTCACTCATTATCGACTCCCGGAACACACAATATAATCCATAGGGAAAGTGGCCTCAGGATCGCAGCGTCGGGCCGTCACCTCACTGCGTAGCCTGCTCGATTAGTTGCAGCAATCGCACTGGCGACACCGGAGACTCATGAATGCGCACCCCAAGCGGCAACAGCGCATCCTCGATCGCGCCGATCACTGCCGCGGTGACCGGAATCAGCCCGGTCTCGCCAACACCCTTCGCACCCAGCGGGTTGGCCGGCGTTGGCGTCTCGGTCAGGATCACTTCGATCGGCGGAATACCTGGAGCCGTGGGCAGCAGATAGTCGGCGAAATTGGCACTGAGCGGCTGCCCCTGGTCATCGTAGTGCATGTACTCGAACAGCGCGTTGCCAATGCCGTGCACCACGCTGCCATGGATCTGGCCTTCGACCAGCATCGGGTTGATCAGCCGACCGCTGTCCTGAAGCGCGATATAGCGCAGCAGCGACACTGCACCGGTCTGGATGTCGACCTCGACCTCGCACACATGGAATGCGTTGGCATAGACCAGCGACTCGGTATGGAAGTGATGGGTCGCTTCCAGCCCGGCAGAAAAGCCGGCGGGAAACGCATAGCCGGCCACACCGCGAAGTTCGCCAGCCACCGAGCCGAGCGTGACTCCGGTCTTCTCGCCATCGCGATGCACGATCGCACCCTGCTCGATATCGAGCATGCTTGGCTCGACCTCCAGTCGTGCCGCCACCAGTGCGAGCGCCTTGCTGCGGACGTCGCGCGCGGCCAGCAGCACCGCCGATCCGGCGGCCAGTGCCTGCCGGCTGGAGTAACCGCCATGCCCCAGACCGAGGCGCTGGGTGTCGACCGTATGAACGTCGACACGATCAAACGCCACGCCCAGCGTCTGCGCACACACCTGGGCGAGCGTGCTGCGAATGCCCTGGCCCATCTCGTGCGCCCCGGTATTGACTGTCACCTTGCCCGATGCGGACACCCGGACCAGTGCAGACTCGAACGGTCCGCGACCGGTACCCTTGACTGCAGCGGCCATGCCCAGGCCAAGGTAGCGGCCCTGCGCGCGCGCCGCCGCCTGCCGCTGCCGGAACTGCTGATGGCCAGCCGCGGCCAACGCACGGTGCTGGGCCGCCGGGTAGTCGCCGCTGTCGTAGACCACCGCTGCGCCAGCGCGGTTTTTCAGCGGCAGCGAATATGGCATCTGCCTGGGCTGGATGTAGTTGATCTGCCTGACCTGCGCGCGCTCCAGACCGAGTCGGTCGGCGATTCTATCCATCATCCGCTCAATAGCGAAACATGCCTGCGGGTAGCCGGCACCGCGCACCGGAATCACCGATACCTTGTTGGTCTGCGCGACCAGAATTTCCATTGAGAATGCGGGCACCACATAGGGTCCGCCGATCGTCGTACCCGAGTTGTAGGGCACTGCGATGTTGTGCGGCGAGTACGCCCCCTGATCGTGAATCAGCCGGCCGCGCAGTCCGAGCAAGCGACCCTGGGTATCGACCGCTGCCTCCAGATGCAGAAACTGGTCGCGCTCCTGGATCGCACTGATGAAATGCTCGGCCCGGTCTTCGATCCACTTGACCGGCTGACCGAGCAGCAGCGCGACGGTTGGAATTGCAAGCTCTTCCGGATAGACAGCAAACTTGGTGCCAAAGCCGCCGCCGACATCGGGCACGCGCACCCGAACGCGGTCCTCGTCGAGGCCAAGCAGATCGCACAGATCGGCCAGCAGTGCGAACGCCTTCTGGGTCGAACTGCATACGGTGAGCACACCATCGAGGGGCGAGACACTGGCCAGCACGCCGCGCGGCTCCATCGGTGAGCCCACGCCCCGATGCTGGACCAGATCGATCGCCACCACCTGACTCGCGCTGACGAACGCCTGATCGACGTCGCCATACTCGGTCAGGATCCGCTTGACGAGATTGCCGTTGGCGCCGTTGCGTGCCACCGGCGCATCGTCAAGCAAGGCGGCACGCGGGTCGACCACCGCCGGCAGCGGCCGATAGTCGACCTGCACCAGGGCGGCCGCATCCTCGGCGATCGCGCGCGAGCGGGCGACGACGATGGCCACAGCCTCGCCCACATGACAGACCTCGCGCTCGGCCAGCAGGCTCCACATCTGCTCATCGGGCAACTGGCCCGCAGGAAACGAGCACGGCAGCCGCAGCGACCTGACTCGCGGCCGCAGGTCATCGGCGCTCAGGCAGGCGACACAGCCTGGCACGGCGCGCGCAGCCGCGCTATCGATGCCTTCGATCACTGCGTGTGCATAAGGACTGCGCACGAACACCGCATGCAAGGCATCGGCCTGCTGCAGGTCATCGACATACTGGCCGCCACCGCGCAGCAGGCGTGGATCCTCGCGGCGCGGCGTACGCTGCCCGATCAGCGTGTTACGTTCGATCGCGCTCAGCATGTCGATCCTCCGCGCCAGGGCGGGATCGTGCAACGAACAGCGCCTCCGGGTATCGGGCCTTGCGGGTAAAGCTTCACTTGCAATGACTCCCTGATCGTTCGTGCATCGGTTCCGTGCCGGCTTCAGCCTAAAAGAACTCTACGTCGGCAGACCCAACGTCAGCAGACAGCAAAAACCAAGCCACAAGACCACGTGTCGTCCCGCAGGACAATCCTCCGGCGCGATTGACGGTACCGCGCCTGGCTTGCACACTCCAGCGATCGTACTCTGCACGGGCAATGATGAAGGAAGCGCGCGTTCACAGCTTTGGCATGGCCGATCCGGCCGACGTTTCAGCGCTGGCGACCGCACTCGAGGCCGGCGCGATCGACCCGGCCGCCATCGTCTGCGTCATCATCAAGACCGAGGGCAACGGCCTCGATAATGACTGGACGCGCGTCATGGCATTCGACGCGCTGAGCCGGCTGCTCGCCGCCCGCGGTGTTTCGCTTGCCACAGGCGATATGTCGTGCATCGTATCCGGCGGTTGCGAGGGCGTGACCACGCCGCACATGACCGTGTTCGAGCGCCGCGCGTCGAACGCGCCTGCGGGCGGCGCCTCGCTCGCCATCGCGCGCGCCGTCGGCGCGCCGCTGCTGCCAGAACAGATCGGCACACTCGCCCAGGTACACAATGTGCAGGCCACGGTCGAGCGCGCGCTCGACCAGGCACAGCTCACCGCCAGCGAGGTCGAGTATGTGCAGGTGAAAGCCCCTTGGCTGCTCGACCATCACCAGATCGATGCGCGCAGCCGCGCTGCCATCACCCGGGCGGCCGATGCACACGGCTCCAAGCCATGGACCCGCGCCGCCTGTGCTCTGGGCGTGGCGCTCGCGCTGAAGGAAGTCGTGGCCACCCAAGTGCTGGAATCGTCGATCAATGCCGACTGGAGCCTGTTCACCCGCCGCGCCGCAGTCACTGCCGGCAACGACCACCTGCAGTGCGAGGTGGTGGTGTTCGGCATGAGCAAGCGCTGGACCGGCGGCGCCCGGGTAGCCCATGGCTGCCTGGAAGACCTGCTCGACAGCGCTGCCATCGATGACACTGCCCGCCGTGCGGGCCTGCCACCCGGGCGCGGCACGCTGCCTACTGCCGTGCTGTTCAAGGGCGATCCGGCCAGATCGGGTCTGCTGCGCGGAGAGCGGCAGGTGATGTGGCATGACAGCGATGTGCACCCGCTGCGGCATCTGCGCGCGGTGATGTCCGGGGTGATCGGCGCAGCCATTGGCTCGACCCGTATTTTCGTCAGTGCCGGCGCTGAACACCAGGGACCCCAGGGCGGCGGTACGCTTGCGGTGTTTGCCGAGCCATCGGCGCCACGGCCATGAAACCAAGGGAGTGACAGCATGCTCGACCGTGCCACCTATGACCGCGACGGCTTCGCCATCTTTCCCGGACTGCTCGGCGGCCCCGTGCTTGCCCAGCTCCAGGCGGAATCCGATCGTGTATTCGCCGAAGGCTTGCGCCAGGAGGCCTCGCCGCTGTTCGACTACGAGCCGGTCCCCGACGGCACACCGAAGGTGGTGCAGCGACTGCGCAAGCCGACGGCCTATGCGCCGTTCTACATGGAACTGGCGCGCCAGCCGGCAATCCTCGATTTGGTCGAGCCACTGCTCGGTCCGGATATCCGCTTGCATCACTCGAAGATCAATGTGAAGGCACCCGGGGTAGGCTCGCCGCTCGAGTGGCACCAGGACTGGGCATTTATTCCGCACAGCAATCGATCACTGGCCATCGTGTCGGTGTTCATCGACGATTGCCCGACCGAGAAAGGGCCGATGCTGATGCTGCCCGGATCGCAGCTGGGCATGCTCCACGATCACCATCATGACGGCTTGTTCTTCGGGGCGATCGATCCGGCGAGTCTGGACCTGAACACCGCAGTCGAACTGCCCGGCCCGGCCGGCACCGTAACCGTGCATACGCCGATGACCGTTCATGGCTCGGGATTCAATCGGGGCCAGAGCGTTCGGCGCATCCTGTTCTTCGAGTATGCCGCTGCCGATGCCTGGCCGTTGTTCTATGGCGTCGACTATGCCGAGTTCGATTCGCGCATTGTGCGCGGCCACGCGTCGAATCAACCCAGGCTGGAACCGGTGTTTGTGAAGATGCCCTACCCGACCGCCGTGGCCGGCACAGGCAAGATCTACGACCAGCAGCAGCAGTTCGCGCTGAAGCACTTTCGCTGAAGCACTTTCGCTGCGGCACTTTCGCTGCGGCAATTTCACCGAGCGGGAGCGTCGGACGGCTCGGAATGCTGACATGGTCTGATCATTGCTTCTCCTGTGGGAAATCAGGAGAACGCAATGTCGCCATACAAATTTGTCGTCACGTTGTGCGCGCTTGCCACCGGGGTGGTGGCGCAGGGGGTCTCGGCCCAGGGGCCCGCGAAGGAATGGCCCAACAAGCCGATCCGCATGATCGTGCCGTTCGTCGCCGGTGGCACCTCGGACACCATCGCGCGGGTGATCGGCCAGAAACTGACCGAAGCCTGGGGCCAGCCGGTGATCGCCGATGTTCGTCCGGGCGCGGGTGGCAGCCTGGGCACCGAGATTGCCGCTGCTGCGGTGGCCGATGGCTACACGATTCTGGTCGGCAATGTCGGGCCGATCTCGACCAATCCGCTGCTGATCAAGGTCAAGTATGACTCGCAGCGCGATTTCGCCCCGATCTCGATGGTTGCGCGCGCACCGCAGTTGGTGGTGGTCAACCCGGCGCTGCCGGTCAACTCGATCAAGGAACTGGCCGCGTTCGTGAAGGCGCAGGGCGGCAAGGTCAACTATGGCTCCTCCGGCACGGGCTCGATGGCGCATCTGGCTGCCGAGCTGTTCAAGTTCCGCACCGGCGTCGATATGGTGCATGTGCCCTACAAGGCGGTGACGCCGGCCCTGGCAGACGCGGTCTCCGGCAACATTCAGGTGATCTTCTCCGACATGGGCCCCGCGCTGGCGCAGGTGCGCGCCGGACGCCTGCGCCCGATCGCCACCACTGGCAGCCGCCCGTCGAGTTTCCTGCCAGACACCCCGACCGTGACCGAGACCCTCAAGGGCTTCGAGCTGATCAGCTGGTGGGGACTGCTCGCGCCGGCGCGCACACCGCCGGCGGTCATCGCGCGTCTGAACGAGGCCGTGGTGGCCAGCCTGAAGCTGCCCGATGTGCGCGAGCGGCTGTCCGTCCTCGGCGTCGAGGCGGTCAGCTCCACGCCGCAGGAGCTGGCGGCGTTGATCCGAAACGAAATCGTCGAGTACGCCAAGCTCATCAAGTCAGCGAACATCAAGGCTGACTGAGCCTCGGCAGCGGCTTGGTCCGCCTTCGATATCCTCGGGAGCGCATCGTCAACGGGCGGTGCATGCATCAACACCTCACGGAGGCCGCTGATCATGTCGACCATCGTCGAGCAGTTGAGCAGCTACGCCGCAGCGCTACGCTATGAAGATCTTCGGGCGCAGGTGATCGTTCAGGCCAAGCGGCTGATCGTCGGTATTTGCCTCGGCGGCTGAAGGCGTCACCGGCGCCTCACCGGATGAGGCGGGCGCATGGCTCAAGCGCGACTACCAGCGCTGGGGCGAGCTCATCCGCAAGACCGGCATCAAGCTCGATCTCTGATCATGACCGTCTCGCTGATCGCCCGCTGCGCGCGCACCAACCAGTTCGGTATCGCAGGCTCTACTGTTCGGATTCAGGTAATCTTTCCTCATTCGCAGGCGGAGTCAGCTCATGTTGCGCACCGGTCAGCAGTACAAGGACGGCCTGCAGAAGGGCCGTGAGATCTGGATGGATGGCGAGCAGGTCAAGGAGGTCACCACGCACCCGGCGTGCAAGCCGATCGTCGACGTGAAGGCGCCGCGCTTCAATCGTCTGCACGCGCTCTACAAGTCGTTCGACTTCAGCGGTCCGCTCGATCTGGTGAAGAAGTGCGCTGACCTGTCGGACCGCGTCGACGCCAAGCGGATGGCGATGCCGGTGAAGAGCGCTGCATGACCTGGCGCATGCGCTCGCTGCAGCGCGCCCCCGGGGCGACGGCGGGGTGCCGAAGCGCAGGGCGCCGCGGGGCGACCTCACTGCTGCTGGTGCTCGCATTCCTCGCCGCGGGCGGTATTGACCGGGACGCGCTCGCTCAGGCCTACCCGGCCAAGCCAGTGCGCGTGGTGGTCGCCTTTGCCGCCGGAGGCCCGGCAGATATCGTCGCCCGTCTCGCGGCACAGCAACTGGAGGATGCGCTGGGTCGCCCGTTCCTGGTCGAGAACCGCGCTGGTGCGGGCGGCATGACAGGCACCGATTCCGTCGCGCGTGCCACCCCCGATGGCTACACCTTGCTGGTCACCAGTTCAGCCGCCCACGCCGCCGGCCCGGCGCTTTGGGCCAACGTGCCGTACAACCCGGTGACCGACTTTTCTCATATCGCGTTGATCGGACGCGGGCCAATCGGTCTGCTGGTCAATGCCAACGCACCGTGGAAAAGCTTCGCGGAATTTCTCGCTGCAGCGCGCGCCAAGCCTGGGTCACTCAACTACGGCTCCGGGGGGCCAGGTGGGCTTGGTCATCTCACCGGTGAGTTCATGCAATCGGTGCTCGGGTTCTCGATGCAGCATATTCCTTACAAGGGCTCGGCCCCGGCGCAGGCCGATCTTCTCGGGGGGCAGATTCAGGCGATCAGCGATGTGATCTCCTCGCACGCGGAAATGGTCCGTGGCGGCAAGTTGCGCCTGCTTGGGGTCGCGGCCAGTACACGCCTTGAATCACTGCCGGAGGCGCCGACGTTCGCTGAACAGGGCTTCCCACAGGTGATCGCCTCAGCCTGGTTCGCATTGACTGCGCCAGCGAAACTGCCGCCCGAGGTCGTCGCGACCCTGAGCGCGGCCATGCAGAAGGGGATTGCCCGACCGGAGACACGCGCACGGCTCACCCAGCTCGGGCTCACGCCAGATGCAACGCTCAACCCCGACACGCTGCCTGGCTTCGTTAAGGCCGAGGTCGAGCGCTGGTCGCGGGTAGTGCGCGAGCGCGGCATCAAGATCGACTGAGCGAGGCCGGCCGGCGATGCGTACACCCTTGGCAGGTCCGAGCGTCTGGTCAGGCGAGCAGATGGCTCAGCGCACCGACTGGATCGAGGCACTGGAGGATGCGGAAGTCGCCGAACTGATGCATGCCGTGCAACAGGTCGCCGATGGCAGTTCGTCCTGGCTCGAGCTGAACAAGGAGCGTTTCGCGCTGCCGCTGCTGTCCAGGCGACTGGCACGCGTCGCTCGGACGCTGGAGAATGGCTCGGGCTTCGTCACCTTGCGCAACCTTCCAGTCGAGCAGCTCGACGCCACCAGTGCCATGGTTGCCCTGTGGGGCATCGGTCTGCACCTGGGCACCGCGGTGTCGCAAAGCAGGTACGGCGAGCTGCTCGGCGAGGTGCGCGACTACGGCGAGCAGCTGGGACAGTCCAGTTCGCGCGGCTATCGAACTGGCGTTTCGCTGCGCTTTCACACCGATCGCTGCGACCTGGTCGCGCTGCTGTGTGTGCGGCAATGCCGCAGCGGCGGCGAGTCACGCATCGCAAGCACACCGTTTCTGCACAACCAGTTGCTGCAGCAATCGCCGCAGGCGCTCGAACTGCTGTTCGACGACTGGTTTCACAGCCGCCAGGGGGAGCAAGGGCCAGGCGAACTACCCTACTACCGCAATCCGATCTTCGCTGTATTCAATGAGCGCTTCACCAGCCAGTATTCACGCTCGTACATCGAATCCGCGCAGCAGTTCCCGGAGGTGCCGGGTCTGACCGCGGCGCATGTAGACGCGCTGGATCAGGTGATCGCAGCGGCAGACCGCGATTGCTTCCAGACGCGTATGCAGCCGGGCGATCTGCAGCTGCTCAATAACCACCTGACCTGGCATGCGCGCACGACGATTGACGACTTCGATGCGCCGCAGAAGAAGCGCATGCTCTACCGCCTGTGGCTGTCCAGCCCCCTGTCCAGAACGCTGCCCACCGGCTTCGCCGAGCTGTGGGGTGCCACTCACTGTGGCGCCGTGCGCGGCGGGGTAGTGTCAGGCGAAGGCTACCGCACAGCCGACGAACTGCTTGCGCTCAAACGCGAAGGGAAGGTGTCGGGACGATCGGGCTGGCCATTGGAGGCCTTGCCCGCATGACGAACTTTCCCATGTGGCGCAGTATTTGCTTTTTCCAGTCCCCGCGCGGGCACGGTCCCGCGTCGTTTCTTGTCCCTTCAGTTGCGCGCTTCAAACCACTGACAGCCTGAGCCACGACCATGCCCCACTTGCGTCTGCGCAAATTCAACACCCGCAATGTCTGGAAAGGCCAGGACATCTCCAATGACCTGTCGATGGTGGTGCGCGCCGGGAACCTCGTTTTCGTGCGTGGTCAGACTGCGATGGATCTAACGGGCAAGATCCACGGCATCAACGATCCGGGAGCTCAGACCGAGAACGCGATGCGTTGCCTGAAGCAGTTACTCGAAGAAGCCGGCTCGTGTCTGGACGACATCTGCAAGATCGTCATCTATGTCACCGATCGCGCGCATCGGGAAGCGGTGTACCGCGTCGTCGGAAAGTGGTTGAAGGGTGTGCATCCGGTGTCCACCGGCATCATCGTGCAGGGACTGGCCAGGCCGGAGTTGCTGATGGAGATCGATGTGTTTGCCGTGGTGCCGGAGGCGGCTCTGGCTGCCCCAGCCAGACGCGCGAAGGCGACCGTAGAGAAGACCGCATCGACTCCGCGCAAGCGCCCCGCCGCCCGCAAGACAGACGCCGCGCGCAGTGTGGCGCGTCGGCGGGGCACACGTTGAATGCGATGATGGCTATGGCCATCCGCCCGAACAGTACGCTGCGTCGTGCACGCATGCGCGCGCCACCGATGGCTCTGGTCATCGCCGGGGCTTCGGTGGCTGGCCCGACCTGATCGCTTCATCTACTGTTTCCAGTACAGCGGCGGCTTGACCTGTCGTTATCGCCGGCGAAGTGCCGATTTTGACCTTGCATCCCCAGCCTTGGAGAATCACATGAACAAGAGAAAAACGCTGCTCGCCCTGGCCGCTGCCACCGCCACCACACTCACCAGCAGCTTCACCCTCACCGATGCCGTCGCGCAAAGCAAGGAACCGCTGCGCGTCTCGGTCTGGGGCGGCAGCTGGCGCGATTTCGTGGCCGACATCATCGGCAAACGCTTCACCGCCGAGACCGGGGTGCAGGTCGAGTACGTCACCGGCGGCACCATCGACCGCTTGACCCGGGCCCAAGCCTCCAAGGACAAGCCCGAGACCGACATCATCTTCACCACCTCGCATGTGGGCTGGCTGTATGCGAACTCG
>Ga0105046_10015286_pt1 | contig 11806 bp, 7 predicted proteins | sample MAT03_FD_78385 | JGI IMG/M metagenome (GOLD analysis project Ga0105046, IMG submission 78385) | Freshwater microbial communities from Lake Fryxell liftoff mats and glacier meltwater in Antarctica - MAT-03 (megahit assembly) | ecosystem: Environmental > Aquatic > Freshwater > Ice > Liftoff...
GAATCAGAATCTCGCCCGCGTGCATAATCATAAAACGCTCTCAACTCGAATAGAACATTGGCTTTCGTGCCTACGTGCTTCGCGGCAGCCAGCATATGCGACCGACAGTGGGTCACGTTTGACAAGTGCAACTGGGGAATAAGTGCGGGGTATCAGCCGTCGCGACTAATCAACTATCGTCCTCCACGATTGCCGCCACCGCCAGCCCCGCCCTGACCACCGCCGCCGCCGAACGGATTTCCGCCACCGCCACGTCCGCCGCCTTGGCCACCGCCGAACGGATTTCCTCCGCCACCAAACGGATTTCCTCCGTTGCCGCCTCCGCCACCAAAACCGCCTGGAGAACCGCCGCCGATGCCGCGTAGTGAGCGGAAGAACTCGATTCGGCGTTCGATGTCCGAAGCACTGGAACCAGGCGCGTTACCTGGCGTGCTACCTGGCGTTGGCGAAGGACCTTGTGGCGGTGCTTGTGTTGGCGAGGATGACGTTGAACCCGCTTTCGTCCCCAGGACCGACTCCAGCGCCTTCTGCACGACTTCTGATTTCATGTTGCCATTGAGTGTAATGATTTGTACGGTTTCTTCGGATGCAACTCCACCCGCGTCGATCGCTTCGACAAGCTCACGGATGTCTTCAATATCCTGCGGCGGCGCGCTAACGATCAAGGAATTGCTGCGTTTGTCGACGGCGATAGCAATCGGAGTTGGCTTGCTGCCTTTGTCGTCCCCTCCACCACCGCGACCACCGCCTCCGCCGCCACGCAACGCGTTAATAAAATCTTGCGGCGAGGGCTGACGTTGACTGGAGTTCGGATCTGCCGTTCGTTCTGCGTAAACTCCCTTGACAATCTTGGCGACTTCTTCCGCATCCTGGTAGATCACTGGGATCACTTGTGGCTTGGACGTCGTTTGAACATCCTCTGGGCTTTCCTCGCGATCGATGACTTCTAGGACCATCTCCACCATTTGCATGTCGACGGGATTGGCTTGCACAATCAATGCGTTCAGCCGCGCGTCGGCGATGATGCTGACCGAACCTGTCGTTGTCAGCACCGGACTGGCTCCTCCAGAACCACCGGCTGCACCGCCGATTCCGAGCAGTCCGCCGATCATGCCGCCGCCAATTTCGCCAAGGACCGAACCTGCGAGCCCGCCGCCGGAACCCGCCGAAGAGGCGTCGCCACCACCAAGGATAGAAGTCGCCAAATCAGCCGCTTCCTGCGCCTTGGCATACTTCAACCAAAACACGGTCGGCTGTGCATTTCCGAGAAGGCTTTGGTCGGCCAGCGTCCGCATCAATTCTTCAAAATCTGCGAGGGCCTGCGGATCGTCGGAGGCAATGATCATTCCTGCGGGCGTCATGCTGACAACGATATCACCACCAATGACTGACTCTCGATTGCTCTCCGATAATTCGCCGTCTGCTGGTGCAACCACCGCTGAGTTCGCTGCTTCCAAATCAATAACTTCCGCCTGTGGTGCTACAACTTCGGCACGTTGTGCGACGAATTGATAGTCGGGTGATTTGGCAGCACGTGCGTCCTGGAGTTCCGTCGACTGGCCAGCGTTAGGTGGCATTGGCTTCACGGGTGGTTGCTGCGGTTGCTGGTCGCGAAGTGGTGTTTCGTCCGTTGGTACTTGCTGGGACTTTTCTTGATCAAGTCGGTCGCCAGCGACTCGGCGTTGAGGGAACGTGATTCCATCGCTTGATTCGTTAGCAGGCTTACCAGCGGCAGGAGTCACCATCCGGATTTTGTTTTTGTGGCCGGTCACTTTCCAAAGCGATTCCAACTGTTCAAGGGTTTGTTCTGCTGTTCGGCCGGTGTAGGGCAACAGCCGAACTCGATCACCCAAAGTTCCGGATGTATCGGAGCCTTCCAGTTTTTCGATCAGGGTTCGAACCTGTTCAATTTGGCCTGTCGTTCCCCGCACCCAAAGTCTTCCCGTTACCGGATCGCCATCGACGGTTGGGCCTTCCCCGGGCGCCTCGGCCGTGGTGCCAAAAAATTTGTTAATGGTCGCCAGTGCTTGCGATGGTTCTAGCCTCCGCAATTGGATAACTTCGAATGTCGCGCCTTTGCCTTCGAGCTTATCGATTGTTGCTCGAATGATGGCGTGCGTTTCGGGACGCGCAAAAGCGATCAAGCCATTTGATTGCGGATCACTGGCAATTCGCGTGTCAGGCATTCCGGCCAATAATGTTTGCAAGACGTCGATCACCGTTGCTGGCTCGACGTTACTGATCGAATACGTTTCGAGCCTTGGAATCGATGCCTCATCACCGGCTCTGGAAGCGGGAACTTGTAATTGCGTGTCCGCACGCTCAACAATTCGTATTAGCAATGCACACTTGGATGCCTCACCGGTCGCGTACAAACGATCGCCATAAAGGCCCGTCGCAATGCGAATGCCATCGCTTGTGTTCATACCTTCCTCTAGCCCAAGCAGCGGTCGCGCGATTTCAAGAATCTCGTCGGCGGCGCGATACTTTAGGACGATTTCGACAACATTGCTGCCCGCTTCGCTCGCGTTCTCAAGCAGTGTTCGAATCGCTTTTAGCTTGACGACTGTTTCGGTGACAACCACTTGCTTGGCACTTTCCAAGACAATCGCTTTGCCTGAAGGACCAATCAACTGTGCGATTTCGGTCTTGGCGGATTCGAATGACATGCTTCCCAACGGAAAAACGCAGCGGACGATGTCGGAATCGGCGCGAGTCGACAACTCTTCTGGCGTCACAAGCTCCGCAAATTCGCTCAACAAACCCGTCGCATTCTCGGACTCAAGATCAATCAGCATCAGCAAACGCCCGCGCCGCACCAGCGAGAAACCTTTATCGAGCAACAGTCGATTGACGACGTCCATCGATTCGCTGAGCGAGTAGGTACGATTCGGGTCCGAGAAATTAACAGTGCCGCCTGGCACGCGATCCACCTGCAACGATAAGCCCGCTTCGCTCGCCAGCCAATCCAATACCATCCGCCAGTCGGCACCCGCGAAATTGAACCGCAACTTGGCATTTCCAAACGCAAGTGCTGCTTGCTCGGGGCCAGCTTGCTCGGGGCCAGCTTGCTCGGGGGCGGCTTGCTCGGGGGCGGCTTGCTTTACGTCGGCTGGAGGTGTTTCAGGAAACGGTGTCGGGTCGGTTTCTTGGCACAACGCTGGTACGGAAAGGGTGCCAGACGCAATCAGCATTAAAAACGCCGCGAATCGCAGGTTGCGCCCTGGACCAGTACAAACGGAAAAGCGACACGACATAAAACAGTACTCGAAAACCTTGGCGATCGATGGGAAACGTCCATTGACGGTGTCCCAAAGTTGAAATCGACTAAAACAAACCCGAAAAACGCCGTTGGATTGAATTTGCTAGGGGCATCTTAGTCACTAGACGATAAGCTCGAATCAGGAAAAAGCCTACGAAAACACGCTCAAACAACGTTCATGCGTTAGAACCCGCCGAAACCGATGAAGTTTCGGATTCCGTTGGCCCGGTCGGACTTTGTGGCGGCGACTCGGGAAATCGAATTATTGTGGTAATTCACTGCGTGCGAAGCAGCTACAATTTGGGAAATTGCGGCTCGAGGTGGTGGGTCGAGCTTAAACTCCGGTAGCGTAAATATGGCGATTCCACGCAGCAAAATCCTTGAAAAGATTGCTGGCAAACAGAAGGGAATTAACTACCACTTGAATGAGCACATTCCGGAATTGATTGGGTTGGCTGACAAAGAGCTCGTTGAGTATTGGCGAAAGGAGGTTCATCGTCTAATCGATGAAATGGAAGGATGGGGTGGACGGTTGTCGAAAAACGACGATGTTTTCAGGTGTGTCGCCGAATTCCGCAGGCGCCTAGACGAGATACTCAACAATCGACTGAGGAACCTGGATAAATAGATAAGGAAGATAGTATGACGAACGAAATTTACGAGCAACTTCGCACTCGCTTCCGCGCGGTTTTCGATGCAAAATGGAACCGTGCCGATTTGGCAAACTACGATGACTTGAGAGAAAAGTTTGCATTTCACATGGCAGACATTGCCACAAATCTTCAGCGACTAGCTACAGCGTACGAGTCCAAAAATTGCGATACGCCATGTTTAGCAGAGCTTGTTGAACTCTTTTTTGTTCACAGCGTTCCGCACCTAGTCGCCGCTGGTCAGATTTATGATGAAATCCCAAATCTATTTGATGAACAGAAGGGCGTTCACGACTGGGCTAGCTTTGTCGACGAGTAGCGTAGACTGCCGGCAATCTCGTCAGCCGGCCAGTACTTACCAGCATCGCACCAGTACACGTTATCTGACGTTTCAAAAATAATTCAGCCCATCAAATCTGGTCGTCGGCCAGCGGTGCGATGTCCATCCCACGAGGCTCCGGCAAGTGGATTTTGGCTCGTGGTTTCTCGGTTACCGTTCCGGGCACAAGCCATGGCCCCGTGCTGTGTTCATCCAGCAAGCGGCGCAATTGATCATGATCGATCGACTCCACTTCCAACAGTTTCTGCGTCACCGCTTCGAGCGCTTCGCGTCGCTGTTCCAGGATCTCTCGGGTCTGCATCAACGCTTCTTCCAAGATTCGCGATACTTCCTTGTCGATCAGTTTGGCCATCTCTTCGCTGTGCGAACTCTGATAGGAATCGCCTCCACCACCGCCCGCCAGAAATGGACTCGTCATGCTTTTGCGATAATTGACGCGCCCTAGTCGACTCATTCCATAGTCCATGACCATGGAGCGAGCGATCTCGGTACAGCGTTCTAAATCGTTTTGTGCGCCGGTGCTGATGTCGGTGAAAATCATTTCTTCTGTCAATGTGCCAGCCAGCAGCACTTTCATCCGACTTTCCAATTCGCTCTTGGTCATCAAATAGCGATCGCCTTCGGGACGCTGCATCGTATATCCCAGCGCCGCCAATCCGCGCGGAATGATGGAGACCTTATGGACTGGGTCGGTATTGGGAAGTGCGGTCGCGACGAGCGCGTGTCCTGCCTCGTGATAGGCGACACGGATTTTCTCATCGGCATTCATGATCCGATTCTTCTTTTCTAAGCCTGCCGTCACGCGTTCGACGGCTTCATTGAAATCATCGATACCGACTGCGGTCTTGCCTCCGCGAGCGGCCAGCAACGTTGCTTCATTGACCAAGTTTGAGAGGTCAGCGCCAGCGAATCCGCTGGTGATCGATGCGACTTCCTTCAAGTCAACGACGTCGTCAAGCTTCACATTCTTGACATGGACCTTCAAAATATCCTCACGCCCTCCGATGTCAGGTCGATCGACAAGTACGTGCCGATCGAATCGACCGGGGCGGAGTAACGCTGCATCAAGCGTTTCGGGACGATTCGTTGCAGCAATCACGATGACGCTGTTGTTGCTGTCAAAACCGTCCATCTCGACAAGCAAAGCGTTCAGCGTCTGTTCGCGCTCGTCATGTCCGCCCATCATGTTGCCGCTGCGACTCTTGCCAAGTGCATCGAGCTCGTCAATGAAGATAATGCAAGGGGCGCGATTGGTCGCTTGTTGGAACATGTCTCGAACACGTGCGGCACCCACCCCGACAAACATCTCGACAAAGTCGCTACCTGAGAGTCCAAAGAACGGGACGCCGGCTTCCCCAGCGATCGCCTTGGCCAACAACGTCTTGCCGGTCCCAGGAGGTCCAACGAGCAATACACCACGCGGAATTCGAGCGCCGAGGATTTGGTATTTTTCGGGATGCTTGAGAAAGTCAACAACCTCGCGCACCTCTTCGACCGCTTCGTCGATGCCAGCGACATCGTCAAACGTGATCGCCAAATCCTCGTGGCTGTAGAGCTTGCCTCGGCTGCGGCCGAACGCCATCGGCGACCCGACACCGCCAAGACGCTTGACCATGATGAAGCCAAGTACTACCAAGACGGCGATCATCAACAGTGAGAAACCATGGTCGGCCAGAAACGTATTGGGCCGATTCGTATCCCAAACAACGTTGGATTTTTTCAACAGGTTGATGATTTTGGAATCTTCGGAATCGTTGCGAATCGTTCGCTCGGTGACAAACGTAACGGCCTCTGCTTTGGAATCTTTGTTGGCCATGTAACGTACGTGTACGGTCCCCGTAATGATGTCATCAGCGACAGCGATCGATTCCGGTCGCGTGAGCTCCACCATCGTCGGCGGGTTTCGATCCGACGGCACGACGATCGCGCCTTTGAACGGCCTTGCCGGATCGACCGGCACGTCGACGGAGTTTCCGATCAGGTCGTCGCTCAAAAAGCCGGACGCCGCTGCCAAACGGTTGCTGCCGTAGCTCTCGTAACGCGTTTCTTCGAGCAACTGAACAAGATCGGGGTACCTTAAGCGGTACGAGCCCGTCCTCATTAAATAACCGCTCAACAAAATCGCACTGACGAGCGCGATCAGCACCAGCCACACACCACTTTGACGCACATCTCCCGTACCGGGCTTGCGTTTATTCTCATCGCTCATACGTTTTCCATTTACCGTTGCATCATTGCGGCTTGCTTGTTCGGTATTTTTTGAAGTCCAACCGAAGTCCAACCAATGACTCTGCCGAATTCTCGCCGCATTGCCATCTTAGGTGCAACGGGAAGTATTGGAACTGCCGCAGCGGACGTGATTGAGCATCTTCGCCAAAATGATCCGTCCCAAGGCTGGGAATTGCACGGTATTTCGGGTCATTGCAACCTCGACTCGCTAGCAACCATCGCCCGGCGTCATCAACCGGCGTGCGTCGTCATGTCGGACAATTTGGTGGCAGAGGCTTGGCGAAGCGGGGCAGAACCACACGCTGGGGTGGTTTTTCCAGAAAACTGCCGAATCGAGGTCGGCTGCGAGGCGCTGATCGAGTTGGCTGCGGCTGCCGAGGTAGACATTGTCGTGGCAGCGATCGTCGGGCGGGCTGGCCTGGAAAGCACGATTGAGGCGGTCCGGGCGGGCAAACGTGTCGCCCTGGCAAACAAGGAAACACTGGTCGTTGCTGGCAGCGTAGTCTACGAAATATTGAAGACCTCGGGGGGTGAGATCGTGCCGGTCGACAGCGAGCACTCCGCAATTTTCCAGTGCTTGGCCGGCCGGACGTCTCCCAAGCGGATCATTCTTACAGCCAGCGGCGGGCCGTTTCGTGATTGGACAACGGAACAAATGCATTCCGCGACGATTCCTCAGGCCCTGACGCATCCGACCTGGCGAATGGGCAGGAAGATCACAATTGATTCTGCAACGATGATGAACAAGGCGCTCGAAATTATCGAGGCCAGATGGCTGTTTGACGTTCCCGCCGAACGGATCGACGTCGTCATTCACCCACAATCGATCATTCACTCCATGATCGAAACCGACGACGGTTCGATGATTGCTCAACTGAGCCCGCCGGACATGCGGTTGCCGATTCAACTCGCGCTCACACACCCTCGCTGTGTTGCCGGAGCGACCGCGACGCTAGATTTAACGAAAAACTTGGAACTGACGCTTTTGCCCGTCGATCGCGACCGTTTTCCCGCAATCTCATTAGGTTTTGAGGTTGCCAAGGTCGGCGGAACGGCTGGCGCGGTCGTCAATGCGGCGAATGAAGAAGCGGTCGGACTGTTCTTGGACGGACGAATTCGTTTTACTGACATAGTTCCAGCGTGCCAAAACGCGCTGGAACATCACAATCATGAACACACAGCGTCCATCGAGCGGCTGTTAGAGCTGGATCGGTGGGCGCGAGCGGAGGTACGGCGGTGGCAGGCTCGATCGATTTCTTCAACTTAGCGATAAGTGCGGTAGATGGCGTTTTTGCACAAACGACCGCACCATCTTTTTTAACTACTTTTGTGACACAACTTTGGTTGTGGACACGGGTCGCGTTTGGGATCGGCTTCGTGATCTTTGTTCACGAGCTGGGTCATTTCTTGGCCGCCAAGTGGTGCGGCGTTAAGGTCGAAAAGTTTTATGTCGGGTTTGATGTGCCGATCAAAATTGGGCCGATTCAGTTTCCACGAACCCTCGGTCGCTTCCGCTACGGCGAGACCGAGTACGGTATCGGAACGATCCCTTTAGGCGGCTACGTCAAGATGCTTGGGCAAGACGACGATCCGCGGAAAGCGGAAGCCGAAGCCAAACGCATCAAGCGACCGGCGAACAGCGAAGATCCTGAAGATGAAGCAGACCATGTCACTTTGGACCCGCGCTCATTTCCAGCCAAACCAGTTTGGCAACGGATGATCATCATCAGCGCTGGCGTCGTGATGAATCTTATCACCGGCGTGATGTTCGCGATGATTGCATTTTCCCAAGGCGTGCCTTACACACCTGCGGTTGTCGGTGACGTGACCCCTGGCGGTCCTGCCTATCAAGCCGGTATTGAACCCGGTGGCAAGGTTGTCAGCGTCGGCGGAATGCCACGCGATGAAAGATTGCATTTCCGAGAAATGAAGTTGGCGATTTTGACGGAAGGCTTGGACGACCCGAATAAAGAAGTTGACATTGCGATCGAGTATCCCAATGGAGAAATCAAGTATCAGTTGGCTTCCGTTGGAATGCCCGATGATCCATCAATGCGGATGATCGGCATCTCCATGCCTGCCTCAACGAAGCTTGATAAGACGTCGTTTGCAATGCCAGGGTCAATCGCATCGACGGTCTTGACGGCTGCCGATGGTGGTGCGCAAGTGATCGCTTTTGCTGGCACACCGCTACCGGGCGACGGCTCCGACGACAGCGTCGAAGGCTCGATCGCACTGCGAAAGTACCTTCAGGAAAATGTCACCAAGCCCGTCACGCTGACGCTGCGCCGAACCGACGCAAGCGAAGTCGACGTGACGTTCCCCACTCAATCACTAAAGCTTCCAGGCATTCGCTTTGCCGTCGGTCCCGTGAAAGCATTGGTCAAGGACGGTGCGGCCAGCCAAGCCGGGGTCCAAGTCGGTGATGTCTTGGTTGCTGTCGATGGAAACAAAAGCTTCGACGCGTTTTCGTTGCCATCATTGGTCGCTGACGTATCCAAACCCACGACGCTGACTCTTCGTCGAGGTGTTGACAAGGATGCCAAAGATGTTGAGTTGACAATCACACCGTCCAAGGGTGCCAGGTCAACGTCGCCGATCAGCGAGACGGACAACATCATTGCACTCGATCGCTTTGAATTTGCCTATGAAGCGCTAGCGAAGGTTGCCAGCGTCGATTATTCCGTCGCGGGCAGCGCTGCGAGCGATTCGCCGCTTGTTGCGGGCGACGAATTGCGTAGCTTTGCAGTCCGTTGGCCCGATGGAAAAGTTCCGGCGTCCCTGGCAGGAGAAAATTTTGAAGAGTTACGAAAGAAGCTCGTCGAAGGTTGGGAGTTTAGCACGCAGTATCCGTTAACTGCCTTCGTCCGCGTCATTCAATCGCTGCCTGAAGGCACTGAATTCAAAGTATTGGCAGCTCGCAACGAGAAGATTTTTGAATCGACCAGCAAGGTGACCCTCACCGACATTTCCTGGTCCGAGCGAGGCATCGGATTCACAGGCGTCGAGCGGATGCACTATGCGTCTAGTGTTGGCGAAGCGCTTTCTTTGGGCATTCGCGAGAGTAAACGTCGCTTGGGTGATGTATTCACATTCTTGACTCTACTCGTCCAAGGTAAAGTTCAGTCCAAGCAAGTCGGCGGCCCGATCACGATTTTCCGCGCTGCGGGTGCGGAAACGACTCGCGGAATGTCAGCCTTATTGATGTTCTTGACGCTGTTGAGCATGAACTTGGCGATTCTAAACTTCTTGCCGATTCCAGCGCTCGATGGTGGCCACATGGTGTTCCTTGTTGCCGAAGCGGTTTTGGGTCGACCAGTCAATGAGAAACTGCAAATGCAGTTAACGATGGCTGGCGTTTTGGCACTTTTGTCACTGATGGTTTTCGCTGTCTTCAACGACATTCAACAGTTCCGTTGATGTCGTTTTTATTACGGGTACACCACGATCGCACCGGCTACCGCACCGACTTGGTAGAGAGCGCCACGCAGACTCAGTGGAACCGGTGGTATGATCCACGGTGCACAATTGCCTGGGCGATAGTATCCAAGAGCGTATTGGCATTCGCTTGGTCCATGGACGCCCATCTTGTACGGGAGCACCGCAATGTTCGCAAAGAAGTGAGCCGTTGAGACGACCGGCTGGACAAAAGGACCAGCATCATGACCATAGCGTTCCAAGTTGACTTCTTCGAAATACAGTGGCTTGTGGCACAAGTTAGACGCTTTCCACGTCACGGTCGTTGCCTGCCAGGATCGCGGCGTGTAGCTCGCTTGTTCGATCAAGCACTCTTGCGGTAGTCCCCAATTCTTCGCGAGGTATTCTAGGTCCGCTTCGCTAACTCGATTCATTGGCAATTGCTCGATCGTCCCGAATTCGGTCTCGATGACCACTTTTTCATAAGCAAGATCTCGCAGTCGTCCACGCCCCAGTTTGCGGCCATCAATGGATTGCCAATCGCGAACCTGCTGACTTTCGTCAAACTTATTCTTCAAATTTTCAAACTTGTCGAGTTCGATGATATCGGGGCGAAACGGTGGCGAGATATCGAGCGAAACATCTTGAATCTTCGTCTTCGAAATGCTTTCACGAAATCGGTCGCAGGAGTAATCGGCGGTTTTCTTCATAGGATCAGAAGTGCTGCGACGCTCGGTCGCTGAATCATTTGATTTTGGCTTGGGGCGCAGCGGCATATCGAAATCTTCTAGCCGACGTTTGTCTGCCTCGTCCGCAGATCGCTCATCATCCGAGCGAGTGCGATCAAACGGATTGGGAGCCTTCTCCGGTTTTACCTGCGGCTTTTCGCTCGGGGGCGTAAGGCTTTCGCCCGAGTCGTCCATGGTGTCGGTCTCTGCTGGGACCGGAATAACTTGCGGCGTCGGCAACCTGAGCTCGTTGGCAACGTTTGGTTTCGCAGGCACTGGTTTGCCAGGGAGAGGCGCGGCCTCCAACGGTTTGGCATCCGCTGCCGAGGCTTCGTCTCCAGAGGGATCGGTGAAAAAATCAGGCAGCGGTTTGGTTGGGTTCGCTGGCGCTGGAGTCGGAGTCGGAGCACCGGAGGGAAGACTTAAACCTTGGCTCGACGGAGCAGTGGGCGCTGGCTGCAATCCAGGAGGCACCATTAAGCCGCCTTCGTCACCAGGCGTCGCTGGCGTGTTTTGATACTTCGCTTGCAGCACCGGAAGAATCGTTTCGCGACCAACAACGGCTTGTAGTGGGATTGCTTGCGGAGCGATCTCAGTCACTGCCGTGACAAGTGCTTTCTCAGGTTCACCGGCTTGTACTTTACTGGCTTGTACTTCGCTGGCTTGTACTTCGCTGGCTAATGGAATCAGCGATTGAGGCGGACTCGCCACCGGGGTGACCTCGCTGCTGACTCGCCAATGCAGGCCGGAAGCGGCTCCTGCTTTCTGAGATTCCGTTCGCTTATCGCGGATACTGGTCCCCGCAAAGCGAGGCACGGGGCGCATGCCATCTTGCGCATCGGCGGATACTGTTGTCGCTACGCTAATGCAGCAGGCGGCGAGCATTATGAAGTGTCGCCTTTCGCTTCGCGAACGTAGCGTTCTGTCGTTCTTTCGCGGAGCGAAAGACGACAATAAAAGACCACACGAGGCTAACCAGTGGCTAGCTCGCGTCGCCCGGATGGACATCAGGGCTGTAGTTCGGTGCTTCTTGCGTAATTGCGATATCATGCGGATGGTTCTCCCTCACCGTCGCCGCGCTCACGAGGATAAAGCGAGCGTCTCGCCTTAATTCCTCGATCGTACGTGTTCCTAAATAACCCATCCCGGCTCGCAACCCGCCGACCAATTGGTAGACGTA
>Ga0105046_10015289_pt1 | contig 11804 bp, 7 predicted proteins | sample MAT03_FD_78385 | JGI IMG/M metagenome (GOLD analysis project Ga0105046, IMG submission 78385) | Freshwater microbial communities from Lake Fryxell liftoff mats and glacier meltwater in Antarctica - MAT-03 (megahit assembly) | ecosystem: Environmental > Aquatic > Freshwater > Ice > Liftoff...
GAGGGCGAGCAGCGCAATCCAAACTTTCTTGGAAATCACCATGGTGCACCGGGGCTGAATGCGGACACGAGGGGCATTCGTACCCAGTCAACGGTGGAAATGGGGAAACTTGCGCCGTTGAGGCCTCGTCGGCGCAAGTCTAAGGATTAAAGAGAATTGCGCCCGAAGTCGGCAGAGTGGCTTGCGATGGTGAGTCTTTTTGCGGGTTTCCCCCCACCCTGTCGCAAAAAGACCGTCCATTGATGTAGAGTCGATGCGGAATGACGACTTGCGATTCATCGACTCAGTTTGTCCGCACCCGCCACCGGAGTTTGGCCCACCGTCGCCATGGCCAGCTTCAGGAAGTCGGTCGCCAATTTTTGAACTTGCGCATCGACTGCCGCGCAATTCTTCGCCCACGCTTCCTCGCCACGGCCGGGGACGAATGCGGCTGAGCTGACTTCGATGTAGGCCTTCGCCTTTGGCTCGGTGCCACTCGGCCTCAGGCAGACTTTCGCTTCGATGCCCTCGGCCGCGAGGCGGAAAATCAGGAAGTTTCGCGCGGCTTTGTCGGTGTCCCCTTTGTACGGCCCCATCTTCCCGGCTTCGTTGCGCAAGTCTTCAAAACCCACAACCGGCAACCCCGCGATGTTCGTGGGCGGGTTGTTCCGCAAGGCGTCGAGCATCTTCGCCATGTCCTGTTTACCTTCGAGCCCGGTCATCACGATGTTCATCAACTCGTTGCGGTAATAGCCGAACTGCCGGCTGAGGTCATCGAGCAGTTCCGGGATCGTCCGCTTCTGGCGCTTGAGGTGCAGGGCCAACTCGGCCATCAGCACGGCGGCGCACGCCGAGTCTTTGTCGCGCAAGTCGGCGGTGGCGAGGATGCCGTGGCTCTCCTCGGTGGCGATCACGAAGTCGGCCGGCGTGCCGGACACATCGCCGAATTGGCCGGTCGATTCCAACTGCCACAACACGTCCGCGTGGTATTTGAACCCGACGAGAAGATCGTTGACGATTTGCGAACCGAACTGCCGGGCGATGCGGGTGATTTGGCCGGTGGTCACTTCGGTAGTGATGACGATGGGCGACGCGGGCATATCCCCGGCGGCGGAAAGCCGGCCGAGTTTGAAGTACGTCAGCAGCGCCGCGATTTCTTGACCCGTCAAGAACCGGTATTCGCCGCGGCCGTCGGCCGAGGTGCAGGCCATGCCGCCAATGCGGTCGGCGTCCGGATCGGTGGCGATGATCAGATCCGCCCCGGTGTCGATCGCCACTTTCTCGGCACGATCGAGGCACTCGCGGACCTCGGGGTTCGGCGACTTCGTGACGTTCGGGAATTGGCCGTCCGGTTCGTTCTGCTCCTTCACGAGCGTCAGTTTGAACCCGGCCGCGATGAGAGTCTCGCCGGCACAACCGCCGCCGACACCGTGCAGCGGCGTGTAGACGATGCGGAGTTCGTCGTGCTTCGGCGGGGCGATCAGGCTCGTCTTCCGGCAGAGGTCGATGTAAGCATCGTGCGGGGCGTCATCGAGGAAATGCACCTTGCCGCTCTTCACCGCGTCGGCCCACGGCAGGTGCTTGATCGCCGTGACTTTATCGACTAGTTCGCTCATGATCTGATCTTCGGGCGGCACCGGCTGGGCACCGCGCTCGTCGTAGAATTTGCTGCCGTTGTCGTCGGGTGGGTTGTGGCTGGCGGTCATGTTCAGCCCGCCTTGGGCACCCAAATGGCGGATGCTGAAACTGAGTTCGGGCGTCGAAACGTACCGCTTCGTATCCGGCGGCAGGATGTGCGAATGGATGCCGTTGGCGGCGTAGACTCCGGCCGCATATTCGCAGAAATTGCGGCTTGTGAGCGTGAGCACCGGGTTCGGTAGGGCGGGGTTATAGAAGCCGCGTTTGTCCATGAATTTGCGTACGTCGTAGGCGAGCACGACGCCGAGCTTCGGGTGGCCGGGGAATTTTTGCTTCAAGTATTCGGAATGACCTTGGAGGCTCGCGCCGAGGGTCCAGAGGTTCATCCGGTTCGGCCCGATACCGACGGAACCGCGGCAGCCGCCGGTGCCGAACGGGAGGATCTGGTAGAAGGAATCGAGCAGGAACGACCACTTTTTCTGGGCGATGAGCCATTCGAGCTGCGGGACGTAGGCCGCGTATTCCGGCCCCGTGAGCCACGCGTTGAGGTACTGCGTCGCTTTGGCTGTGATCGCGACGGGTGCATCGACGGTGGCGAATCCGGCCTCGGCTTCATCGAACGCAGACATGGGGCGATCCTCCGGGGAGATGGAATCGTTGTATGGCAACTTCGTAGGGCAGGTGGAGTCTTCGGAACCCGCCGCGTGGATGAAGCCACCTCGCGGAAACATGCGGAGTACACTTCCTGCCTGCGGCGGTTTCCGAAGACTCCACCCGCCCTACGAAGCGCGTCCCTCGCTCAATCGCAGGGTGTCCGTCATGCCCGGTGGCAACTCCGCCGCATCGTGGACGACCAACAACAGCGTCTGCTCCGTTGTCAAATCCGTGGCGAGCCAATCGTGAATGCGCCGGATGGTGATCGAATCCATGCCTTGGAATGGCTCGTCGAAGATCAACAACTCCGGTCGCTTCACGATGGCCCGCAAGAACAACAGTAGTCGTTGCGTGCCGGTGGACAGTTGCCACCAGCGGTGCGAGGACTCCGCAATCAATTGAAATCGATTCAACAACACTTCGACCCGTGCCGCTTGCTCCACAGTCAGTTTCTCCGGGGCGAAGCGGTCGCAGAATCCGGAGGCGACCGCTTCGCGGGCGCTCAGCATCCGGGGGAAATACTGGTGCATCTCGGGCGACACCAAGCCGATGCGCGCCTTCAATTCCCAGATGGTTTCGCCGCTGCCGCGGCGTTGGCCGAACAGGCGAATATCGTTGCCGAAGGCTTGCGGGTGATCGCCGCAGAGCAGGCTGAGCAGCGTCGTTTTGCCTGAACCATTCGGCCCGAGTACGGCCCAGCGCTCGCCGCGATTGACGCGCCAATCGATGGTATGAAGGATGGCACGTCCGCCGTGCCGCACCGTGACGTTCGCCATCTCGATGATGGCGTCGCCGGGTAGGATCCTCGCCCCGCCGGTCGCGGTTAGGATCGTCGTCCCGCCGGTCGCGGGTCCACCGTCACCCAACACGAGCGTCTGCCCCACCCAATCGGGCACGGCGTCCGCCCGGCAGGTCAACACCACTGTCACGCCGCTGTCACCCAATTTCCGCAGGTGTCCGTCGAGTTCCGCCCGCGTCGCCGTATCGAGGCCCGAGAACGGATCGTCGAGTAACAGCAACGCCGGCTTCTTCAACAATCCCTTGGCGATCCGCAATCGGCGCTGCTGGCCGTTCGACAACTTCAGCAGTTTCAAATCGAGCAGTCCGGCAAGGTGGAATTGTTCGACGAGTTCCGGAGGGGCCAAACCCAGGAATTCGCGGGCGGTCGGGCAATCGTCCGGCTCGTTGAATTCGAAACGCTGCTGGTAGTAGAAATTCGAGGGCGAAAATAGCCGGGAATCCTCCCGGAAGCCGACGTAGGAACTCGCTTCGGGGATCGAACGCTCGCCTCGGACAACGCGGTGTCGCCCGGCCAACGCTTCCAGCAGGGTCGTCTTGCCGCTGCCGGTCGGCCCGACGATGGCCCAAGAATCCCCGGCTGCGCCTGCCCAGGTGAAGTCGCGCACAATCGGGACGGTGTTGGCGCGCTCGATGGTGACGCGGTCGAAGCGGAACAATTCCATGTCACGCCAGTCGGGTTTGCCACGCGGCGAGTTGATGAGCCACTTCGGCCGGGGCCGTGGAGCCGTAGCTGCGGAAGGCCGCTATGGCGTTGGCGACCCCGAGCGACGACCGCACCGCATCGCCATTGCCGGGGGCGACGGCTTCGAAGGCGATCACGGGCAAATCGACCAATCCGCCCCCGGCCTCCTCGGCTTGCTTCACGAGCGCCCCGACCGCTTCGTGCGCCGTCCGCATCGGCACGCCCCGCGCGATCAGCGATTCCATCAGCGTCGTCGCATCGAGGAAGCCGTCTTCGATCCGCGCCGCCAAAACATCGCGCCGCAGTTTCGTCTGCGCCACGAGTGGCGCCGCGACGCCCAAGCAGCCATCGACGGTGTCGAAGGCGTCGAACAGCGCGGCTTTGTCTTCCTGCAAGTCGCGGTTGTAGGCGAGCGGCAAACCCTTCAACATCACCAGTAATTGCTGCAGCGTGCCGAGCACCCGGCCGGTTTTGCCCCGCGTGAGTTCGAGCACGTCCGGGTTCTTTTTGTGCGGCATGATGCTGCTGCCCGTGCAGAAGGCGTCGGGCAGTTCGATGAAATTGAATTCCGTCGTGGACCAAATCGCCCACTCTTCGGCCCAGCCGCTGAGGTGCACGGCGATCAGCGACAGATCGAATACGAACTCGACGAGGAAGTCGCGGTCGCTCGACACATCCATACTATTGCGGGCCACAGAATCGAACCCGAGCTTCGCCCGGACGCTTTCGCGGTCGATCGGCAACGAACTGCCCGCGAGCGCCGCCGCCCCGAGCGACAGCACGTTGGTCCGCTTCCGGCAATCGGCCAAGCGCTCGCGATCCCGCTGGAACTTCTCGACGTACGCCAAATAGTAATGGGCCGCGAGCACCGGTTGCGCCCGCTGCATGTGCGTATAGCCCGGCAAAATCACGTCCTGTTCGCGCAGTGCCGATTCGACGAACGCCCGCTGCAACTCCGTCAGCGATTCGTCGATGGCGTCGATCGCCTCGCGCACCCAGAGCCGCACGTCGGTCACGACTTGATCGTTCCGACTGCGGCCGGTGTGCAGCTTACGGCCGACGTCGCCGAGTTTGGCGATCAGCGCCCGTTCGATGTGCGTGTGAATATCTTCGAGGCCGATGGAATACTCCATCTGCCCCGCTTCGATTTCCAAACCGATGGCGTCGAGCGCCGTGTTGATCTGTAGCGATTCCTCGGCCGAGATCAAACCGACCTCGGCGAGCATGGAGGCGTGCGCTTGGCTGGCGACGATGTCGTGTCGGTAGAGCCGTCGATCCACCGAGATCGATTCCGTGAACTGCTCGACCCGCCGGTCGGTGCCGCCGGTGAACCGGCCGCCCCACGTCTTCTGGCTCATCGCTCCACCCTTCCGGTTCGTTCCAATCCCCTGTTTTACGGAAGCGGCAAAAGCGTGACACCCATCCGCCCTCCGCCGGGTATATTTCGAGGATCGACCCGCACCCGGAGGTTTGCCCGTGAAGCGTCTTTTGGTTCTATTGGCCCTCGCTGCGTCGCCCGTTTTCGCCAGCGCCGCCGAGCCGCCCGCCCCCGCAATCGAAGTCCGCGTCAAAGCCATTGGCGACCTCACCGGCATCATTGAGTACGCCGGGGAAACGCTGAACCAGCCCGAGGCGGGCAAGCAATTCGCCGAGTTGATCAAGACCCTCGGAGCCGGGGAAAAAGGCCTGGAAGGACTCGACGCGGGCAAGCCCCTCGGCGGGTACGTTCGCATTTCCGAAAACATCGCCGACAGCGCCGTTGTGGTGATGGTGCCCGTGAAGGACGAAGACGCGTTCGTCGGGCTATTGAAGAACCAGCTGAACGTCGATCCCAAGAAAGGGAAAGACGGCATCTACACCATCGACATTCCGCAATTGCCGGTGGGTTCGGTCTATTTCCGAATCCTCCACGGCTACGCTTACGCCACCATCCGCAACGTCAAGAGCATCGACGCGGACGCGATCATTCAACCGAAGGATTTCTTCAAAGCGCCGCAGAAAAGTGTCGCCGCGGCGGAGATCCACTGGGATCGTTTCCCCGCCGACGTGAAGAAAGTGATGCTTGGACAGATCGAATTGCAACTCGTGGAAATGACCAAAGACCTCGGCGGTAGCGAACTCGAAAAGCAAGCCCGCCGGGGTTTGCTCGATATCGGCGTCGATATGATCCAGACGATCTTGAACGACGGCGACACCCTCGGCGTGATGCTGGATGCCGACCCGAAGACCGACGCGATCGCGGCGAACATCCGCATGACCGCGAAGGCAAAAACGCAGTTCGCCAAGAATATCCAGTCGTGGGCCGACCGAGAGAGCCACGCCGCGAGTGCCGCCGTCGGCAAGAACCCGGTCGTGTCGCTCGGGTTGATCGCCAAGCTGCCGTCGGGCACACACGAGAAATTCGGCAAGCTCATCGACACTCTGTTCGACGACGCCCTCGCCGGTGCCAACGACGAGGCCAAACCGCTGGCGACCAAACTGGTCGACAGTGTCTCGCCGAGCCTCAAGAGCGATGACCTCCAACTCGGGTTGCTCGTCGCCAAGACCGGCAAGGACAACGCCATCCGGTTGCAGGCGTCGATGAAAGCGGTGAAGGGTGCCGAGTTGGAAAAGACGCTGAAGGAGTTCGCCCCGTTCCTCATGGGCGGCGAGGCTACGGTGAAGTTCGACGCGGATAAAGTCGGCGAACGAAACATCCACGAAGGCAGCTTCACGAACCTGAAATTGAAGGATCCCTTCGGCCACGAGATGATCTGGATCGCCACGTCGGACGACCTCGTCGCCCTCGGCGTCGACGAAGAATCGAAGCCGTTGAAGGCGTTCTTGGAAGCAAAGCCGAAGAAACTTCCGATGCTGGCGTTGGAGATTTCCGCGGCGCAGTTCGGGCAGATCACCGAGAAGGACCTCGGCGCCGAAAAATACGCCGGCGTCATCGAGAAGGTCTTCGGTAAAGCCGGGCCGGCCGGCAAAGACACGCTGAAGGTCACCGTCACCGGCGGCGGCGAACTCAATGTGAAGATCGAATTGAAAGGCACGGCGGTAAAGTTTTTTGCGTCGGTCGATCAAGAGAAGAAGAAGTAAAACCGGCGAGTCGGCAACGCACGCTGCCGGCTCGCCTTTCTATTCCCGCCGTAGCGAAGCGATCACCGGTAACCTTGCTATGCGCGAGGTCGTCCAACAGGCCACGGCGATGCCGACGAGCACGATGATTCCGAGCATTCCCCCGAGCCGCACAGTTGCGAACTGCCCGCCCAGAGCCAAGTTCGGAATCACCGAGAGCACCGCGGCCAGCGCGCCGATGCCGACGCCGACCGACAACACCAAGCCGCTTTCGATCAACACCAATCGCTGCAGCGTGCCGGTCGAATAGCCCGTCGCCCGGAGCAAGGCGAATTCGCCGGTGCGGTCGTTCACGTTCCGCAAGATCACGACGCCGAAGCCGAACATGCCGAGCAACAGCGCCAAGCCGCCGAGGAGTTGGAAGGTGCTGAGGTACGCCCCGATGACGGCCTGCTGCGCGGCGACGAGGTCTTCGCTGCGGGTCGTTTGCATCCCCGTCGATTGCAAGCCGATTTCTAGCAAAGTCGCGACTTTCTCGGTGTTCTCGGGCGTCGTCTCGATGAGGAAGTAGCGGTAGCCTTCGTCGTGCGGGTAAAGCTTGCGGAAGTTCGCATCGCTCATCAGCAGTTCACGCGGGAAGATACTGTCTTGCAGCGTGCCGACGATGCGGAGCTTGATTTCTTTACCGTTTTCATCGGGGATCGTCGTCGTGCCGCCGACGAAGGTTTTGAGTTGCCAAAGGACGGTGTTCTGCTCCGCGATTACGGGAATCACACCGTCGGGTTGCTCTTCGTTCAGCAATAGCCATGGATTCGCCTTCGCGGCATCGCTCTTCGCAGTCGTCATGTTGAAGGCGAAGCGGTTCTGGGATAGGAACTCATCGGATGCACCGAGCACACGCGGTCGCCCGGCTTGATAGAGGTTCAGGCAACTGGCGTCGTCGCCGCTGCGCAGATGGAACGGTTGCACCTTGACTGCGTCGAGTTCCTTCGTCATCGAAATGAATGTCGGGTTGCTGGAGGCGCCGCCGTAGTGCTTTTGCAATTGCAGATACAAGTCGTTGCGGCCGTCGCCGCGGTCGAAGCGTTGGAACAGCGGCACATCGGTCTCGGCGATCAACCGGTAGCCGCCGCTGCCCCCTTTCTCCGTAAGGAATTCGGCGTCCGGCTTTTTGCGGAAGCTCTCCACAGCCACGAGCAGGAACGTCGCCAGCGCCAGCAGCGTGGCGGTGAGCAAGCTCCGCCCGCCGGCGCGAGTTGCGTTCCGCACACCCAAGCCGAACAAGGTCAACGACCCGGTGTAAGCCGCGGGGACACGCAGCCAGAGGCGGAAGCCGAGCAAACCGGCGAGCATGAGAAACCCGCCACCGCCGAAGAAGGCGCCGGCCCGCTGATCCGCATTCGGTGCCGCCCCGCCGCCGAAGACGAGGCCCAGCCCGAGGGCCAGTGACACCGTGATGACAGTCCACGCCCACCGAGTTCGCACCGGGGAGGGGTTATTGTCCGGCAGGTTCGTTTCGCCCTTCAACAACGCCGTCACCGGAACTCGGATCAAGCTGCGGAGACTGAGCCAAACCGCGAGCCAGGTGATCAGCATCGTCGAGACGAAGCCGACGGCGAGGCTCAGCGGGGCGATGTGGACGTGCAAATACGACTGCACCCCGCCGTCGGGCCATAGGCCGGCGAGCACCGCGAGCATCCCATGGGCGTAGGCCCAAGCCAGCGGTAAGCCGAACAGCGTCCCGGCGAGCGACACGACCATCGCTTCCGCTTGCAGCATTCGGCCGACATCGCGCGGCGTGTATCCTGTAGACAACAGCAGGCCAATTTCCTTCGCCCGCCGGCTCACGGCCAAGCGCACGAGCAGGCCGACGAGCAAGAGCGACGCCAGGATCAAGAGGCTGCTGAAGGCGAGCAGCATCGCGCCGAAGTCGGTGCCGCCCCGGCTCGCGTCCAGCATCCGCTCGCGCGTCGGTTCGATTTTCAATCCGCTGGCTGTCGGGTCGAGCTGCTTCATCAATTCGAGGCGGAGTAAGTCCGCCGTTTGTTGCGGGGTCGTTCCAGGCACCGGTGCGACGCGGATCGACGTCGTCGAACCGAACCGGCTGCCGAAGAGTTTTTTGCCAAGCTCCGGAGCGATGTACGCTTTCGGAGTGGCGCGGTGCTTCTCCCAGAAATCGTCGTCGCTCTGGCCGATGCGCTGATAGTTGATCTCGAATGGGGCTTCCCACTGCTCGCCTTTTTTGCCGCGGATTTTGGGCTTGTCGGTGATGCCGGGGAAGGGGGGTGTGAGGTTCGGATCGTCCGCGGCCCCGGCCAGTGTCACGTAGCCCTTGAAGGGCAAAGTGTGCCATGTTTCCACCGCCTCGGCTTCCATCTCGGGCATGAAGTAAGCGATCGAAATCGGATCGTCGAGCTTCAGCTTCTTCATCGGGGCGTCGGGCCAATCGAGGATCAGGATGCCATCCCCTAGGTCGGCGGGGGCGCCGGGGAACGGCCCGAACGGCGCAGGAGCGGCGGTGTTGAGCGCGGCGACGACCGAGTAGGCCATCATGTTCTTCGGATCGCCCGGTTCCTTGTAAGGGAGTTGGTGCGTGCCGGGGTAAATGCCGTTGGCCATGTAAGTGAGCGTGCGCTCGGCGCGGGCACCGATGGCCATCGCCGCTTTTTCTACGGCGATCGCCGTGGCTTCGTCGAGGATCAACTGCTCCGATTCGACGACGACGTATTGGTTGCGAAATGGGGCGACCTCGATGCGCAGACCATAGTCGGCGAGATCGAGGGCGGTGTGAAAATCAACGTTCAGCGCGGCGTTGTCGGTGCGCTGTGTCAAAAGAGCGTTGACGCGATCCAGCATTTCCAAAGGCTTCTGCAAGTCTTTGAGGGGAATGTAGACGTTGAGTGGCGGCAGCGGATTCGGAGTCAGGTTGAAGTCGTTCATCGCGTGGGTCAGCGGAAGCACCGCGTCGATTTTGAACTTCGTTGAGCGCGTTAGGCTGGCGACATCGCGCTGCCCAAGCAGCGACGAGCGCGGTACCTTCGACATCCGCTGCAAACCGAGTTCGATGCTATCGCCGACCTTGACCCCGAGCCGCTCGGCCACGATCGCGGAGACGACCACACCCGCGGGCAAATCGAACTTCGCCCGGCCGGCATCGGTCAAGCCAAGGATCGTCGTGCGTCCCAATCGATGTTGGGTTTCTTCGGCCGGCCGCGCGACCGCGGAACCGGTGAGGAGCAGCGCGGGCGCCGCGTCGGGGACGCGCTGCGCCGTCTCTTCGCGGATCATGCGGGTGCCGATGAAGGCCGAGCCGACGCCGTTGAGCTGTCGGTCGGTGCGGGCGCGCAGGCTGCCGCGCAGGGAGTCTCCGACGAAGAGCGCCCCCGTGAGGACAGTCGCGCCGAGCATCACGCCCAAGAGGACGGGGACGTTCGAGACCCAGAAGTAACGGAGGTTGCGAAAAACCATCGGAATTCCAAGTTGAGTTCACACGTGTGCTTTTGCAGTTCCAACCTGGAATCTGAAACATGAAACTTACAGAAGACGTCCGTCGCCCATTTCGAGTCGCTTCAGAAATAGCCCGGCCAGATCTTGGCTGTGCGTGACGACAACCAAAATGGACCGCTCTTGCCGATTCAATTCCACGAGCAACTTGCCGACGATGCCGGCGCTGGCGCGGTCGAGGTTGCCCGTCGGTTCGTCGGCTAGCACCAGCAGTGGCTTTTGAATCAAGGCCCGGGCCACGGCGACGCGTTGCCGTTCGCCGCCTGACAATTCTGCGGGCCGGTGGTCGATGCGATCCGACAAGCCGACGCGGTCGAGGAGTTCCTTCGCCGACTTCAGCAACTCGGGTTTGTTCCCGGCTCGATTCACGAGCGTCGGGATCAGCACATTTTCCAGCACGCTGCACTGCGGTAGCAAGTGGTGATCTTGAAACACGAAACCGATCCGGCGGTTGCGGAACTCCGCGAGGTCGCGCTCGTTCAAACCGAAGGGCGAGGTGCCGTCGAGCCGGACCGTACCGGAGGTCGGGGAATCGAGCGTGCCGAGGATGTGCAGCAGAGTGCTCTTCCCGGAACCCGAAGGGCCCATGATCGCCACGGCGTCGCCGCGATCGAGCGACAAGCTGACGCCATCGAGGACTTTCAACGCCCCGGATCGGGTCGGGTACTCTTTGCGGACATCCGCTATTTGCAGGCTCATGGTGATTCCAATTTCGCGCGGATGTCGGCGGGGAGGGCCATCGATTCGAACGGGCCGTGCTGGATCGACCGACAAAACACGGCAGTGATGCGACCGACGGCGATCTCGACCCCGTCGCGGCGGAACTCGAAGCGGTACTGCACCGACTTCGTGCCGATTTTTTCGACGATGACGCCGATGTCCACGAGGTCTTCGAACTTCACCGGCCGGGTGTAATCGCAGGCGACCGAGACGCGCGGAAAGCCGTACTGCACGCCGGCATCGGCCCAACTGACGGTGAGGCCTCGGGCCCGCAGGAACGCTGTCTCGGCCGCTTCCATGTAGCGGAAATAGTTCGAGAAGTGCATGATCCCGGCCATGTCGGTCTCGCCGAATTCGACGCGGCGCGTGTGGACGAACGGTGTCATGCTCGCAACCCCGACACATATTGATTCAGGACGGCGATCGTCGCCTCGGCCATGTGCCGCGATTCGAATGATGCTTTCAAACTGTCGTGTCCGGCGCGGCCCAACGCGTCGCGGAGGGGATGGTCGTTCAACAATTCCGCGAGCGCCTTCGCCAAGGCCGGTATGTCGTTCGCCGGGACCAGCACACCGCCGCCGGTGCGGGCGATCAGTTCTGGGAACGAGCCGTGCGCCGGTTGGACGACGGGCACGCCGTTGGCCCAAGCTTCGAGCACGTAAAGCCCCTTGGGTTCGCGGTAGGTCGTCGGCACGCTGAGCACGTCAATACTTTGGAAGAACCGAGCCTTGCTGGCCAGATCGGGGCACGGCACCCATTCGACATC
>Ga0105046_10015290_pt1 | contig 11803 bp, 11 predicted proteins | sample MAT03_FD_78385 | JGI IMG/M metagenome (GOLD analysis project Ga0105046, IMG submission 78385) | Freshwater microbial communities from Lake Fryxell liftoff mats and glacier meltwater in Antarctica - MAT-03 (megahit assembly) | ecosystem: Environmental > Aquatic > Freshwater > Ice > Liftoff...
TACGCACCTCCCATAAAATGATGCCGAGAACGCTGGAATGACCGTCAAACCCTTCCTCCCAGCCCCTCCCCACTGTTCACAGAGGGTGAGCAAAACACTTGAAGTCCCTCTCCACAACGTGGGGAGGGATTTAGGGAGGGGTATAATCGCAAACTGCGTAAGGTGAGTTTATATCTCTTATACCGAAAATTGGCTTAGACAACGCTGAATATCTTCCAAGAAAGAATCGAGGCGAAACGGCTTCGCAATGTAACCATTAAAGCCTGCGTCCAGGACCTTCTCGCGATCCCCAGCCATCGCGTGAGCCGTGAGTGCAATCACAGGCGTGTGCATAAATGTGTTATCGCAGCGCAGACGTGCAAGCATCTCCCATCCATCCATCTCTGGCATGGACAGATCAAGTAGGATGAAGGTTGGCATAAACACATCAAGCGACGTGAGTCCTTCCAGGCCGTTGCGGGCAATATGCACTTCAGCGCCGCTGTAGGACAAAATTTTTTGGGCCACTTTGACATTATCGGGCTCATCATCCACGATGAGAACTTTCCATTCGCTCATGGTCTGACTAATCATAGGGTGCTCTCCGTTGCGATCTCGTGCGGAACAACGAGTGGTAAAACGAGCGTAAACGTGCTTCCCTGCCCAACTTGGCTTGAGACGCGGACATTTCCGGCCATCATCAGCGCCAGCTTACGTACAATGGCAAGCCCCAGACCTGTGCCTCCTTGTTTCCGCTGATACGTGCTGTCAACCTGTCGAAACTCATCAAAAATTTTCTCCAGCAGGTGCGATGCGATGCCAATCCCGCTGTCAGTCACACTTATGATCCAGGTATCGGGAGTTTGCCTGCGAATCTCAAATCGTACAAATCCCTTCTCTGTAAACTTGATGGCGTTGGAGAGAAGATTGAGCGCGATTTGCTTGAGACGCGCCGGATCGCCCAGCAGCAGAGTCGGAATTTTCTGGTCGATAAAACTTTCAAAGGTGAGCGCTTTTTCCTTCGCGAATCCGGCTGTCTGAGCCGAGACTTCCGCCATCCAATCCCGAATATCAAAGGACTTGCACACCAATTCCATACGTCCGGCCTCAATCTTAGAGAGGTCCAGAACATCGTTGATCAACTGCAAGAGATGATCAGCATTGACGAGCACACGCTTCTGGTAATCGTCTTGTTCGCTGGTCATTTTCCCGGTCATACCGGCCAGTTGAATTTCAGTATAGCCAATAATAGCATTCAGGGGGGTTCTGAGTTCATGCGACATCGTGGCGAGGAACTGCGATTTGAGATGCGCCATCTCCTCAGCCTGCTGCCGCGCGGCAGCAAGATTGATATTGGCAGCCCGCAGATCTTCGTTTTGCGTCTGAATCTGCTGAGCGGACATCTCCGCATGAATGTGCATTTCTTGCAGCTCATAGTTGGCCTGCATCAGAGCTTGATTTTGCTTTTCAATCTTCTCCTGATCCCGCACACGTCGTGTCACATCAGTGCTGATGCCGACAAAATGCGTTAGATCCCCCTCCGAGCTAAAGATCGGGGCGATACGCAGTTCGTTGTAAAACATTTCACCATTTTTGCGATAGTTGCGCAGGGTCACAGTACAGGAACGGCGTTCTTGCAAGGCCATACGAATCAGGCGCAATTCCGGTTGATCCCAATCATCATTCTGCAAAAATCGGCAGTTACGCCCAAGAACCTCTTCAAGACGATACCCGGTCATCTTGAGGGTGGCCGGATTTACATAAATCAATGGATAATCGGCATCAAGGGCATCCACAATGGTGACCCCTGAGGGACTAAATTCAACCGCTTGGTTACGCAGCAGCAGATGCATTTCCGTCAACTTGCGCTCCGTCATATCACGGGCAACAAAATAAATACGGTGGCTCTCCATATCTACCAGGCAGTTCCAAGAGAGCCAGCGATAGTTGCCATCTTTGCGCAAATAGCGGGTCTCAAAGTGCAGCATCATCGGCATCTCAGGCCGCTCGCTCACTATCGCCAGCGCGGAGGCAAGGTCATCGGGGTGAATGAACTCTTCAAACGATTTCCCGGTAAGTTCCTGGGCTGTATACCCCAGAATGCGCTCACAGGCCGGATTAACCTTTTCAAAAACGCCGCCAAAAAGCGCCACACCCAGCATATCGCTCGACAGTTCAAAAAGTCGATCTTCTTCGCTGGCTGTTTCCTCAGGGGGCCGCACGCATGGGAATACGGCATAGACTTTTATGAGTGCATTCGCTTCATCAAAATCGGGAATCAAGGTAGTGCGAAGAGGTGCATAGGTGCCATCATGGATGAATGTCATCTCAACAGGAAGTGATGCGCCCCCAAGTTTGCGCAGAGTCTCTATCCATGCGGGCCAGAGAGCCCGCGTTGACTCATCCATGACCTCCAACAAAGACGCATAACGACGTCCTTGAGTAAAGATGGGCCACAGATCACAATGCGATAAAATGCGACCATCGGGATACAGTACGGGCATACAATAGCCCGTCGCTTTTAAAATTTCAGGCATCAGCGCGTCGGGCGTCATAGTTCCTCCTTCCTCGACAAATACTATTTTAAGCATGCCCTATGAAAACCCAAGCCTTATAAGATGAGCGTTCGGCAAAAATTGTGCCACAATAAAGACACTCTATTTAAAGTCCAGGCTATGACACGACACAATCGGGAACGTTTGACCTCTACAACGCGTCAATTAGGACAAATAGGAGAAGAGACAGCCGCACGCTATCTGGTGCAGCATGGCTATACCGTTGTCACACGCAATTGGCGCTGCGAGGCAGGTGAAGTGGATCTGATTGTACGCCAGGATGAAGTGTTGGTCTTTGTTGAAGTCAAAGGTGTTTCACGCGCTAAGACAGAGGATGCCGCTTTAAAAGTCAATCGCGCCAAACAGCGCCGCCTGGTTCGCTGTCTTTATACCTACCTTGATCTTCATCACCTGGAGGATATACAGACGCGCGTGGATGTCATCGCGATTGCATTTACGCCCTCCGGTCAACCAACTATTGAACATCGGGAGGACATACTTGAGTTCGATCTCTTCAGCGGCGACGACGCCTGAACGTCCTCTTGTGGTTATCCTCGGCGCGACGGCGACAGGTAAAACAAGTCTGGCGATTGCGCTGGCTCAGAGGCTGAACGGCGAAATTATCAGCGCAGACAGCCGCCAGATTTACCGTGAGATGGATATTGGCACGGCCAAAGCTACACCTCAACAACGGCAGGCGATTCCGCATCATCTGATTGATGTGGTCAGTCCTGATGAGACACTCAGTGCGTCCGAATATCAGGATCGTGCCTTGCAAGCCATTGACGACATTCATGCTCGTGGCAAATTACCCTTTCTCGTGGGCGGAACAGGGCAATATCTCACGATGGTCACAGAGGGCTGGTCTCCCCCCTCCGTAGTCCCCCATGCGGCTCTGCGGGCAGAATTGGACGCCTATGCTGTCCAGTATGGTCCGGCGGCCCTTTATGATCGTCTCTTTCACATTGATCCTGTCGCTGCACAGGCCATGCACATCAACAACGTGCGCCGCGTTGTGCGAGCCCTGGAGGTGTATTACGTTACAGGCCTGCCATTTAGCCAGCAGAAAGGCAAAAGCCCGCCGCCCTATCGCATCTATACACTGGGCCTCATGCTTGACCGAGCGGTTTTGTATGCGCGCGCCGATAGGCGTGTGGATACCATGATGACGGTGGGCTTTCTGGACGAGGTTCAGAGCCTGCTATCCAGCGGCTATGATCGTGCCCTGCCCTCTATGACTGGCCTGGGCTATGCCGAGTTGACCGCCCATCTGTTGGATGGTGAGCCCCTTGAGGATGCGATTCAGCGCACAAAATATAACACGCATGCTTACATTCGGCGGCAAGACATCTGGTTTCGCGGGCATGATCACGGCATTGTATGGCATAATGGAGAACGAATTGATACGGTGGCTGTCGAAGACACACTGCGCAGTTGGCTGAAGGAGATAGGGGTTTGACGAGTTATTTTCGCCGTGTGCGCGACAGCTCTAACGCAGTGGTCGGCATTATTATGCTGATGCTGCTGCTGGTCTTTGTCGGGCCAAACGTGCTGCCTAATCTTCTTTCGCGTACCTTTTCTTTTGTGTATGAAGGCACGCCGTGTGCCTGGTTGCGTACAGCCAATAATCGGGCCGCCCATCAATCACTCATTGGTCGCGCGGCCCGTGACCCCTTGACGCTGCGTGTCCAGGCGGCACCTGTGCCCAATACTATCGAAGGTGTGCTGCGCATCACCATCACGATTACCAACAATTCGATTGGCACGATTCCGATTGTCTATGATCCCAATGAGGTCATCGTCGGGGATGATGGCACAAGTGGGGTTGGGCTGCTCTTTGATCGGCCTGTCAACATGCCAACCGGCGGTATTCGTCAAACAGCGGGGTTGGGGACATTTCCGGACTCAAAAATTAGACTGCTGAATCCACGTCAGCGCTGTGTCCACACCATCGACATTCCCTATTCCCGTATGGATGTGTCCCTGCTGTCGGTGCAGACGCCTGTACGCGCCTATTATCGTATTACATCGGCGGGCGGCACACAAAATCTCAACCCCGCTGAACCGTTTATCTTCCCGGATCAGGGATTGGCCCTGTTTACAAACGGTTATGTTCAATCAGACCCATTTATTATTGTTCCACCCACGACGGCCTTTGCGGGTTGATAGAGGCCTCTCTACGTAGAAAGGCAGCGCTTATGAGCCAACCAAAAAACGAATATCCAGTGATCGTTGTGGCCGAGGGCGAACTGCGCGGCAAACATTGGACGCTGGAATATGACTCTATGGTCCTGGGCCGCGATGAAACCTGTGATATGGTCGTGCCGCTGCGACAGATTTCGCGCCAGCATATGCGATTTCGGCGGGTCGATGTTGATCGCTATGTGATCGAAGACCTTGAGAGCAAAAATGGCACATGGCTCAACGGCAATCGCCTGGAAGGCGCGACCCTGCTCTCCGATGGCGATGAAATCCATATCACACCGAAACTCAAACTGCGCTTTCTGGGAGCAGGCGTCACCGCACCCCTCACCCGCCCGGATCTGCCGCCCGTGATTTCGCGCCCGCCCGCCGGGCAGAGCCGCCTGCAAATTGATATGGAGGCCCGCCGCGTGTTTATTCATAGCGTGGAGGTCAATCCGCCCTTGAGTTTTCCGCAGTATCGCCTGCTAGAACTGCTGTACACCAACGCAACGCGTGTGTGCAGCCGTGAAGAAGTGGTTGAGTATGTGTGGCCCGAAGTCGTGGGCGACGGTGTAAGCGAGCAGGCCATTGATGCGCTTGTCCGCCGTCTGCGGGATCGTCTGAGCGAACTCGACCCTGGCAGCAATTACATTACAACCGTTCGTGGACACGGTTTTCGCTTAGAGCAGGAGTAGGAATCTTGTCTGATATACGCGAACTCAAAATTGATCTGGAAGAACTCAAATTGTCTTTCGAGGATGCTTTGGGAAGAACCGATTATTATCTCGATACAGAAACCGGCGAAATCGAGCTGGATACAGAAGACGACAAATTCGCTCGCCTGGGTGATGAAGATGAGCCTCTGTACGACGATGAACGTTACCTGCGTGTTCCACATGCCGATTCGCGTGAGGATTATAGGAGTATGGAAGCCTTCATTGAGACGTTTGGGGATGCACGAATCCGCGACCTGTTAGAGGTTGCGATACAGGGGTCAGGCGCATTCTCTCGATTCAGATCCACTCTTTATAGCTATCCCAAAGAACAAAAACGCTGGTTTGCCTTTTAAAGACCAACGATTAAATCGCCGTATAGTGATGTGGCTCAAAGATCATGGCATCAAGCCAGTAGGCCATGTAGAGGATATGGAAGACGATACAGAAACTGATTTGCTTGAGCTGACACCACAAGAGGTCACCCCACCCCTCATCGCGCTCCTGGATCGCACGCTGCCCTCGGCGTTTCGGGCAATGGCTGTGTTGGAGGGCGAATGCAAGGGGCGCATCTGGACCGATGACAGCGCCAATCCAACATGGCTCATCGTGCAGGAAGGCGTCTTCGGCACGCTGTTCTGGTCGGGCGCTGTCACAGGTGATATTCTGCACCCCTTGATCGGGCGACTCAGCCAGGAGAGCAATGTACGGGTTGGTCTCTGGCCCGACGATACGGCCAATCACGCCCTGCTACCCGCCCATCCACAGTATGAAGGCCGAACACTCGATTTTAGCAACCGCCCTCTTCATCAAGGGTTAGATGCTTTTCTGCATGTTCCAGAGGGGCTTCATCTGCGTCGTGTGGATCGGAAACTTTTCGCGCGGTCCATCGATTACGAGTTTTATGTCAATATGCTGGGCAGCGTCGAAAATGTGCTTGAAAAAGCACTCGGTCTCTTTCTCATGCAGGGCGACCAGATTCTCTGTGAGGCGTTCGCGGGCACATCCGCGATGGGCATCATCGAAATTGGCATCAACACGCGCGAAGATGCCCGACAAAAGGGATATGCCACCCTGACCAGCGCCCATCTCATTCGTGCGTGCGAAGCCCTGGGTTATCACACCTACTGGAATACTTCCAAGCAGAACACAGTATCTGCGCAAATTGCCCGCAAATTGGGCTATCGGACGGAACGCGAGTATTTGTTGTGGGGCTGGTTTCCACCAACCCCATAACACTACGATTTCTTTATTAAAATATGCCACAACATAATTTGCTTGAAATCGCCTCACAGTTGCCAATCATCCAAAATATGTGATAATAATCAGGCAGTATATTTTATCTGTCTTGAATATGTTAAGGAATTATTAAGTGATTGATTACTTCGTTAATGCGAAGGAATTCGTTGAATACAAAGCCGGTCAGGTGATTTTTGAGGAAGACCAGCGTGGTGATGTGATGTACGCGATTAAAGAAGGCCTGGTTGACATTATCCACAAAGGACGGATCATTGAGACCATTCAAAAAGGTCAGTTCTTTGGAGAGATGGCTATTGTTGACAAACTGGTACGCAGTGCGCAAGCAGTCGCCAAAACGGATTGCAAAATTGTCGTTGTCAATCGCCATCGCTTTCTATTTCTCGTACAGGAAACACCAACCTTTGCGCTTGAGATCATGCAGGTCATGTCTGAACGCATTCGGCGCATGATTGACGATCTGTATCAGTAACTCACCTTACGCACCTCCCATAAAGTGATGCCGAGAACGCTGGAATGACCGTCAAACCCTTCCTCCCAGCCCCTCCCCCACTGTTCACAGAGGGTGAGCAAAACACTTGAAGTCCCTCTCCACAACGTGGGGAGGGATTTAGGGAGGGGTAAAATCGCAAACTGCGTAAGGTGAGCTCCTCACATAAAAAGAGGGCTCTAAAGCCCTCTGCCCTATCGCATTAGTATTCCATATTGCGGAATCGCGTGGAGTAACACGACTCGCAGATATGATAAGGATACCCCACCGCGAGTTCTTTGCGACATTCCCGACAGCGCCGCGTCATGTTGAGTCGGCGTAGCAGCGCCTCATCAATGCGGATTGACCATGACATACGCTCATCGCGCACATACAGGGCCGCCGTTCCATAGGGCTCAAATTCCTTGCGCTGTGAGAGCCACAGGTAAATATCCGCGCACGAAATACAGTTCTCGATGAAATCGAGTTCTTCGCTGTCGCGCACGATGGAGACGGGTTCGGGAGGCAGCGGCATTTGCTTGTCGTGGAGAATGGCCTGGGCACACGCATACCAGTAATCGCGACTGCTCTTACGGGCAGGCGCATTGATGAGCCGTACCGCCTTCTCAAGCCCCAACTTCTCAACCTCGTCATCCGTCAGACGAGCCGCCAATTCGATGCGTTCCGATAGATCGGCTGTGCTCACGAGGTTACGCAGCACCATCGGAATCGATTGCAGCTGTCCCCATTCTTTCAAGCGATCTGCCAGGCTGCCAGGGATCATTTCCAGATCATCAACAGTCGGAGCCACCCGCGCATGAGTCAGGTCTTCCGACAGCGTGTAGTACTGCGTGCGAATGACTTCCAGGTTATGGCGATTCGTCGCGCCAATTTCTCCAGCCGACGAAATGCCAAAGCGTCCGGCACGCCCACCGATCTGCTGGACTTCACTGGGCATTAGGCGGCGATTGGCACGACCATCGTACTTTTCAATCTCGTAGAAGCACACGTAATCCGCAGGCAGGTTTAGTCCCATGCCAACGGCATCCGTCGCAATACAGATTTCTGTCTCACCATGCGCGAAGCGTTCCGCCTGTTTGCGGCGCACTTCGGGCGGCAGCGAGCCATACACCACCGATACTTTGCGTTTCGCACGTTCCAGCTTGGTCTTGAGTTCCAGCACCATACGACGCGAGAACGCCACCAGAATCGTGCGATTCGGCAGTTTTTCAAGCACCCAGGGGCTCTCCGCCACCTTAATTGGGGCCAGGCGCTCATGCTCGACAATTTCCAGCGGAATCTCACCAGAGGTCGCCATCTGCTCCACAAGGTTGCGGATAGTAACCGGACCGATCACATGGATTTCCGGGGCCTGGGCCTCCATCATGGCGCGTGTCCATGCCCATCCACGATCCGGATCAGACAGCATCTGCGCTTCGTCCACAATGACGACATCGCCGCTGGCGTGAGGGCTGAACATTTCAATTGTGGCGGCGGTGATCGTTGCGCCAGGGATCGGAATATATTCTTCACCCGTCAGCAGATTACACAGCACACCCCGTTGATTGAGGCGATCAAAAATCTCAAACGCCAGCAAACGCAGCGGCGCGAGATACCATCCGCTCCCCGCTTCCGCCAGACGATTCAGGGCCTCATGTGTTTTACCGCTGTTGGGCGGCCCCACATGCAGCACCAAATTCTGATTGACACGGTGTTCATCCTGCCACGTTGGAAAGGAATCCATCAGGCGCTGACGAAGATCTTCACGGCGCTGGCGTTCGGTTTCCCGTTGATCGCGTTCACGAACACGGCGTTCCTGAACACGCTTTTTCTTATCTTCTTTTTCCTGGGTGCGGCGTTCGTGCAGCACTTTATAGAAGGCTTGCAGCGTCTCCGGCAGACCCCACTGGCCGCGCACCTGATTCCAGCGCGGCTGACCACGCACACCCGCTTGATCCAGGCGGCGGCGGATCGCGGAGTAACTCATATCGAGCACTTCGGCCATTTCACGCGGCTCGACGGATTCATTCGCAACAATTAGCTCATAGCGCGAGTCATCAGCCAGCAGCGACTCAACCACAGCGGCGGAAATGCGTGTCTCACCAGTGGGATCGGCAAAGATGGGCAGTAAGCCAGTAGCCACTGCCTGATCCATCGAGTAGCGGCTCGCATTCAGGCGTTTACGCGCTGTGTTCAGCGTGTAGGTCCGCGCATGAAGGCGTTCCGGCCAATTGGGGTTATCTTTAGCGCCGGGACGTATCACGTCGCCAGCAGCTTGCATGGCCTCTTGCCATAATTGTTCAGTAGCTTCAGTGATTGGTTCAGGCATTCGTGTTATATCAAGTCCTGTCATTCTGTCAGTATATGATTATAAGGCCATTTGCCTATTTATAAGACATATAACCCATTGGAAAAGCACAAGAAACCGTATATTGAGCACGGTTTCTTGTTGATGGCTAGACTTCGGCGTGCATCTCCAGATAATCCTGGCGCACAACGGCCTCAGCCGGAATGCCCATGATCCCCATAATTTCATGAATTGTCTGGGCCTTTTGCTCGGCATCTTTGGCAGACCAGGTGCGGCTTTTGATCTCGATAAAGAAATCGGGCATGGCCGGATCAGTCAGTTTATCGACGTTGACGAAGTACAGCACGCCTTTATACAGCAGATGCCAGCGCCGCCGTTCCTTTTGCAGTGTGCGTGTTGTAGACGCCTGGAAGTATTCGAGGTAGAAGCGCAGCGGTTGGCTGGCGGGCGCAATAAACTGCGAATATGACAGTACCACTGTGTCGTTATAAATGCGCTCTTTTTTATCCGTCGTATACGTCAGACGCTGCCGCACATGGGTGACATTTCCTTGCAGATCGAGTTTGTCATCTTCACGGTAGCGCACGCGCCCTTGATCAGGATTGGCAAACAGGAAATAGGTATCGTACTGGCGATAATGCGTCGTGCTGATGACCTGAACAAACTCCTGGCTCAAAAGCGTTTCCACAATTGACGGGTCATCAATGCGGGCTTTCACCTGCACCTCAAAACTCTCCGCACGTTCAACATCGACGGCCACACCAACGAGCTTGGTCAGTGGACTGCCTTCGCGCTCGGTGATGAAACGCCCCACCACATCAGCATAGGCATCGACTTCAGCGCGGATCGCTTTATCATCGACGGTGAGCAGCTGCCGATCCCGCATCAAAATCTGTCCGTGACAGATCGTGTGCTGAACATCACTGCTCTTCGCTGCATACACTAACTGTGAATACACCGCATCGGGATTAAAGCGGAAATGCGGCGTATTGTGGATGGTATCCGTCTCGACAACGATCACATCCGCCAGCTTGCCCACTTCCAGGCTGCCGATGGACTGCTCCATACGCAGCGCTTTTGCCCCGTTGCGTGTCGCCATGCGCAGCGCCATTTTTGCCGGGAGGGCCGTCGGATCGGGCGGCGTGACTTTGGCGAGCAGTGCTGCCAGACGCATTTCCTCAAACATATCCAGATCATTGTTACTGGCTGGGCCATCCGTGCCAAGTGCCACATTGATCCCCATGCCCATCATCTGCATCACAGGCGCGATGCCGCTCGCCAGCTTGAGATTGGCCGAGGGACAGTGTGCCACAGACACATCATTTTTCTGCATGATGCGCATTTCATGCTCATCCACATGCACACAGTGCGCCATGATGGTTTTGGCAGGCAGCAGCCCGACATCCTTCATCCAGGGCACAACTGTTTTGCCCACCTGCGCGATATTGTCATCCACTTCGCGCCGTGTCTCCGCAATGTGGATCATCAGCGGCACATTGAATTCCCGTGCAAAATCCCCTGCCCGGCGCAGCGTTTCCTCTGTGTTAGAGTATGGCGCATGCGGTGCAATCGTGGGGGTGATGCGCTCATGCCCCTTCCAACGCTCCACAAACTCGCGGGCCAGCGCAAAACTCTCCTCGTAGGAGGCCGCATCTGGCGCGGGGAATTTGAGGATCGTCTCGCCCAACAGCGCCCGCAGCCCGGCCTTGTCCGTCGCTTCGGCAATATCCGATTCAAAGTAGTACATATCTGCGAACGCAGTGACGCCGCCGCGAATCATCTCCGCACAGGCCAACTGTGTTCCCAGACGGCAAAAGGCGGGATTCACAAATTCCCGTTCTACAGGCATGATGTAACCCATCAACCACACATCAAGACGCAGATCATCGGCCAGCGCACGCAGCAGAGTCATCGGCACATGAGTATGCGCATTGATGAGACCCGGCATAATGACACGGCCTCGGCAGTCGATCTGATCTTTGGCCTGATAGCGGCCTTCAACATCAGCCCGCTTGCCAACGGCGACGATACGCGCACCCTGGATTGCAACCGCGCCATCTTCGATAATATCGCCAGCATCGTTCATGGTGAGCACGGTGCCGCCACTGAGGATCAAATCAACGGTTTCCAAACCTCAAACCTTTCCAATCCGCGTTAAAATTGGCGTGATTGTAGCACCGTTAGCGCGTTTGTGCAGACTAAGAAGGAGGGATTACAGGGCAATTGCATCTAAACGTAATTCAGTGAAATTAAAGAACTCACAACGGTTCTTGTAGGGGCATGATGTATCATGCCCTGGGCGCAGCACGCTGCACCCCTACATAAATACCCTCTGTGA
>Ga0105046_10015291_pt1 | contig 11803 bp, 4 predicted proteins | sample MAT03_FD_78385 | JGI IMG/M metagenome (GOLD analysis project Ga0105046, IMG submission 78385) | Freshwater microbial communities from Lake Fryxell liftoff mats and glacier meltwater in Antarctica - MAT-03 (megahit assembly) | ecosystem: Environmental > Aquatic > Freshwater > Ice > Liftoff...
AGCGGGTCGCCGTCGGAATCGTAGGCGGCCACGTCATAGCGGTAGGTGACGCCGGGCGTGGCGTTGGTGAGCGCGTCCGACGTGATGACGGGGGCGAGGTTCGTGCGCACGATCACGGAGAACCGCTGCGCGCAACTGGCGAGCGAGGGATCCTTGGCCACGAGGATGAAGTCGTTCGGGCCAAGCTGGGCGGTGGTCGGCGTCCAAGTCACCACGCCGGAAGCGCTGCCCGCAGCGGACGCACTCGGCGTGAACGTGGCGCCGGCTGGCAACTGGAGCGCCTGGAGCGTCAGCACGTCCCCGTCCGAGTCGGTGGCGCTGAAGGTATAGCTGTAGGCGCGAGTCACGGTGGCGCCTCGCAGTGGACTGGTGACGATGACGGGCGAGTGGTTGGCGCGCTGGTCGGTGACCCAGAGCGTGTAAGCCTGGATGTCCACGCCGCCGCGACCGTCGCTCACGCGCACTTGCACGAGATGCGCGCCGACTTGGTTCGTGTCCGGCAGCCAGCGCACCAAACCGTTGGTGGCGTCAATGGTCAGGCCGGGCGCGGCATTGGTGTCCACGATGGACCAAGTGAGCTTGTCGCCGTCGGGGTCGCTGGCGCGCGGGGCGTAGAGGTAGAGCTGCCCGGCGTTGGCCGTCACGGGCGGGATGGAGCTGATAGCGGGACTGCGGTTGTTGCAGACCACCACGATTTCAAAGTTCTGGGTGGCGGCGGTCTGCATGAGGTCGCGGGCTTCCACGGTGACGGCATTGGTATCCAGTTGGTCGAAGGACGGCACCCAAAGCAGCTTGCCGCTGGACGCATCAAGCGACATGCCTACCGGCCCGTTCACGAGGCGCCAGGTGATGAGGTCGCCATCCGGGTCCGTGGCAGCGAGATCGTATTCATAAGTCAACCCCGCCGTGCCGACCAGCGGCGGCGTGGAGACGATCACCGGCGCTGAGTTGCTCAAGGTGGAGGTGACGTTGAGCACAAACTGCTGCGTGATACTGCCGCCCGTGCGGCCATCGCTGACGGCGAGCGCAACGGGGAACGCACCAAGGCTGGTGGGAGTCCACACAAGCATTCCCTCTCCTGGGGGAGAGGGCCAGGGTGCGGGCGAGGCATTCGTCAACACCATCTCCGCCGGGCCGGAAACGAGTTGGAAACTGAGCGGGTCGCCGTCGCGGTCAAAAGCTTGAGCGAAGTAAAGCCAATCCATTGCGATGCGGGTTTGCGTTCGCGGGGCGGTAGTGAACACCGGCGCGTGGTTGGCGGCGGAGACAACCACTTCAAGATCGAAAACCTGCCGAGCCTCCGCGCCTGCGGAATCGCGCACCACGATTTCAAGGCGGTTGGTGCCGAGGTTGGTCAGGGCAGGAGTCCAGTCCAGCACGGCGACGTTGCAATTGGTCGCAACCTGGGCCAGCACCATGCCGGCGGGTGCGTTCGTGCCGAGGGAGAAGCTCAGCGCCTGACTTTCCGCGTCTTGAGCGCGGACGATGTAGCGGTAAGGCAACCCCATCGTGGCCGGGCCAGGCGGCACTGAAGTGATAAAGGGCGCTGTATTCGTGCGCGGAGACGGAAGATCGGATGACATTACGCAAATGACGTAGAACTGCCAGTTCGAGCCGCCATGACCGTCCACAACCTGGACGGTCACGTTGTGTTGGCCGACTTGGTCGGTGGTCGGTGCCCAGCGGATCAAACCACTAAGCGAGTTGATCCACATTCCTGACGGGCTGCTCACGAGCGAGTAAGTCAATTCGTCGCCATCGGGGTCGAGTGCATCCGCGTCATAGCTGTAGGAAATCGGGATGGACGCGCGCGGGTCATAAACTGCATACAGGCCCTGACCGCCGTAGTTTACGAGTATCTCACCACTGGGGTCATCAGGCTTCAGATCAATGATGGAGTTTCCATTGTTCTGGTAAAGGCCGAACACGACGTCGAAAACCGGGTGCTGACTGGTGAAGGTGATCACTCCACCGATCCCATTGAAATTTGACCGATCGTAGGCAAGCCCAAAGTTGATGAGGAAAGTGTTCCAGAAATCGGCCTCCTGTGCAGAGCCACCGAAGCTTCCCGTCCCGGCGGCGATGTAGATGTTGCCTCCTTGCTCCAAGTATTGCCTCAAGACTGAGACATCTGGTGATCCGGGAATGGGGCCAGAGAAGAACAGGCCATCATACGTCAGGAGATTGGTCAGGCTGAAGTCGAGGTTTCCTGTGCCCCAAGAATGCCCAAGAGACGACATGAAGCCCGGGAGACGACCTCCGGTCATGCTGAAATTCGAGGAAGGCGCAAAGAAGCGGCCCGTCCTCCTGCCAGTGCCTTCGAGAAACCACTCAGCGAGGCTTCGAACGAAGGAATCTGTTCTCGGCTCAGAACTGAACCCCGTGTCACTCAGTTGCCATTCGTCGTTGGCGAGGAATATCCGTCCGCCTGTGGCCACGACGCCAGCCTGGTTAGTGGTGACTCTCGCCGTTGTAACAGGCCGCGTGACAAAGTAAGGCGGGCGGTTGGAAGGTGGGGTGATGACGTTGAGGAGGTAGTGCTGCTCCGCCGCGCCGCCGCGACCGTCATTGGCGGTGAGGCGAATGTCGTGGGTGCCGATGTCGGCGGTGGAGGGCTGAAAGTTCAGGGCCGAGAGAGCGGCGTTCAGAACCATCCCGGTCGGGCTGGTGGCCAGTGCGTAGGTGAGCGGGTCGCCATCCGGGTCTGTGACATGGAAGGCGTAGTTGTAAGCGTGGCCCGCGATGATTTCCAACGCCGGAGCCGTGGTGAAATACGGCGCTTGGTTCAACTGGCCGAGAACGACCAGGTCGTAGGTAAACTGCACCTTGTTCGGATTGGAAAAGGCCAAAGTTCGCGCGAGGGTAGTTTGAGTGGGACAGAGGTAACGCTCGCCCTCACCCCGGCCCTCTCCCCCAGGAGAGGGAAAACCGCATCCAGCCGCATTCGTGAGCGTGGCGGTGAAGTCGTAGTAGGGGAGGCCGTCCGTGGTGGTGCCATCGGCAGCAAGCAGATTCACGGAGGGATCGCTGATGCGCGTCACGCCCACGAAGAGCGGCGCACGGATGGCGTAGGCGCCGGCATTGCGCAAGGCCACATCCGCGTAGAGCGTCTTGGTTTTCTCGTTGAAGCTGGTGCGACCATATTCGCCCCGAACGCTGCCGGAAATCACGCTGAGTTGACTGAAGTCGGTGGCCGGATTCGGCTGCGTGCCGGTGATGGTGAGTTCGGTCGCGACCGTCGCGCCGAAGCTGTCCTCAGCGACCACCGAGAAGTCGTTCCGGCCAGATAGGATGGTGACCGTGGAGAAGAAATTTCCTGCCGGGTCCAAGGCTTCCGCGGGGGTATTGTTGATCCTGACGCTGACGATGGTGCCGCGCCCCAGCGTGCCACCCGTGTAGCCAGCCAAGCCCGAAAGGGAAACCACCGTGCCCGCCGGAGCGCTCGGCGGGGCGCTGTTCAGGCTCAGGAACAGGTCAGCCGGCTCGAACTTGGGTGTGATGCGGTAGATGCAGTTGTGGACATGGTCCGACACGAAGAGCGTCTTGCCATCAGGTGTGAACTCCAAGTTATCGGCGTAGCCGTTGCCATTGGCGGCTGTGCCACGCACAGTCGCGAAGACCTCCTCTCTTCCATCCGGTGCCATCCGCTGAATCCACATCGTAGTGTTGGTGAATGTGGTTAGGTAAATGTTCGTTCCGAAGTAAGCACTGGCTGAGAGGGACATGGCGTAGTAAATGCCCGTACGGATGATAGATGGTGTCAAATCTGCCCGAACTGATCGAATTTCCATGCTGTTCCCATAGAGTAGCTGATCACGCCAAGCGCCTTTCCCGATTTGACATGGTCCCCACGCAGTGTAAGACTCAGGTAAGAATGGCAGGACTGCGCCGTCGAGACCAATCTCAGAAACGGGCGCTTGAGCGCGCCCTGAGGAATTGGCCAGGAAAAGACGGTCGCCAAAGGCACTGCCATAGCCAAAGGCCATTCCCATTGGGTTCGCAGGACCTCCGGCAGCGGCTCCAATGGCAGTAAAGTTCGTCCATACTCCAGTCGGTTCCATGCGGACAATGGTGCCGCCTTCGTGCCAACCGTCGCATTGACTGCCATTGAGTATGAAATTCGCGATATAGAGATTGTCCCCAAACGCGGAGCCAAGTGGTGGGAATTCGAGGAACCACGGGGAAGCCTGCAATGGAAACTCCCCTATAAAAGTCGGGTTACCATTGGGCATCCTGAGTACGTTTGTTCGGCCAAGCGGCGTTCCGGGGAGGTTTCCCAAGAACGTCGCTATGCCGCCAGGTGCAATTCGATATACTTTCCCTATGCCACAGTTGGGAGCGGGTGATGGGTCTGCGCTGGCATAGAGGTAAGGCGCGTATCTGCTTCCAATCGGCGGATAGGCAAGCGCGTAAATGCCCGGGATGAAGGTGAAGACTTCGGCCAAGTAGTTGGAGTTGATCGTGATGTTCGTGGCGATGGGGAACTGGGGCGGGCCATCCTTCGGTTGCCTTGAGGCCAGGCCGGTTGCGGTTGCAGGCGGCAGAGAGGTGGCTATCGCCCCAGACAAAGACGTTTGCCGACTGATTCCCGTCGTTCCGCTGGCCGAACCGGCGGAGGCGAGCAGGGAAAACGCCGTGCCAGGGGAACCGGGGAAAGTCTGGCCCGGCTTCGTTGGTTGGAACTGAACCTCGGTAATGTGGACGGTGGTATTTCGGTCGCGGTCGTTGTTGACCAGGCGGAGGACGAGGCGGGCGGGCGTTCCCGGCGCCACCTGGCTCAAATCAATGCTCAGTTGGAGATTGCCTGTGGGTGCAGCGCCAAAGGCCGTGCCGGGCGCCCAAAACGGGTCACGGCCATCGGAGTGGTTGAAACAGGTGTCCGGGGTGGCGGGCAAGGTGACCGGGACAGCCGCCGAAGCCGGCGTGACGCCCGCAGGGCCTTGAATGGTAAAGCTGAGCGCTTTGCCCTGGGCATCCAGCAGGGCCACCTCGAAGGCGTCGCGCATGAGGTTCGTGGCGGTGCCATCGAAGGAGGGAACTTGATACCGGACGGCGAGGGTGCCGGAGGCCGGAATGGTGAGGGGTTTCTCCAAGGTGACGGTGAAGGAGTCGCCTTCCGTGAGCACGGCCTCGCAGTTGGGGAAGGTCACGCTGCCCGCGGTGCCACCAGCAAGGGGCGGCGCGATAGCGATCCGGCAGTCGTTGATTTCGGGGAAAGCGCATTGCGGTTGGAGGATGAAGGGCACGGTGAAGGCGGCGGAGGCGGAGAAGCCGGACTGGCGGAGTTCCAGGTGGAGACGATTCGTGCCCAGCTCCAAGGCCGCGCCCCGGATTTGGGCCAGCCGGTTGGAATCAAAGCGGAACGAGGCATCCGGCGCTGCGACGGAGCGCGATGGCCGGCGGCGGGGGATGAACCGCGGGCGGCTGCGGGACAGCGGTGAGGAAACGTCCGTCCAGGGAGACATTTCGCTGCCTTCCGGGCCGAGGTATTCCAGAGCCGCAAACAGTCGGGTCGCGGCATTCGTCACCACGACCGCGCCAGCAATGGTGGGGTCGTCGGTGATGGAGTCCGTGACGCTGAGGCCGGTGTCGTTGGCCAGCGCGGCGAAGATGCCGGGCTGCGGCGGCAGCAGGGTGAAGTAATTGGTGAGGAAGCCGGGCAGGTCATTGCTGTTGACGAAGCCATCGCCGGTGAGGTCGAGGCGCGAGTCGAAACCCGGCTGATTGGAAGCGAGCAACCAACTCCGTTTCAGCCAGTAGGTGTCGGCAAAGTCCACGTCGCGGTCGCCATTCACATCGCCGAAATAGCGGTGGAGATCGAAGACGAGCGGGTCGCCGGGCTGGCCGCCAGGGGTGCCGGCCAGAGTGGAGCCGGCGTCTGGGCGCACGGCCGGGGCCGGGAGTCCCGCCATCCAGTTGCCCTGCGGCAGGGAACCGCCCGGCAGACCGGGAAAGGTCCAGGTGGCGGAGCGAGCGACTGCGTCGTAGCTCAGGAGGACGTTGGTTCCGAGCAGGTTTGTGCCCGTGAGCGGGTCGGTGATCGCCAGTCCGGGTGGGACGATGGTGACGTTGGTGCTGAAGGTCACCGTGAGGTTGGTGACGGCGCTCCGGCTGGGGTCGCCCTGGTTGACCGCGACCCGCGTGACCGTGACCGACTGGGCCCTGAGCTGGAAGGCATTGGCCGGGAGCAGAAAGAAGGCAATCTGGAGGCCGGTGACCAACTGAGTGAACAGGTTCGGGGTGCGGTAGGTTTTCATGGCGCGACTTCGGGGCGGTGGAGGTTTTTCTGGGGAGATGGCTCGCGAGCGGGCGGGGAGGGCGGAAGCGGACGGCGGCTCAGAACTTGAAGCCCAAGCCCGCCTGCAAATAGAGGCCCTGAGTGGGGTTGAGGCTGGCCTGGTTGGCGCCAACCTGCTGGTAGTATTTGGTCAGCGGCTGGTATTCGACGCCGGCAAAGAGGTTCCACTTGGGCGCCAGTTGCACATTCAGGAAGCTCTCGATGTAGCCCCCGAACACCCAGCCGTGGTCGTCAGCGCTGTAGCTCTGCGTGACAGAGCCCAAACCAGCGCCCGTGGTGGTGCCTTGATATTGGAGGGTGGTGTTCACCCGGCCGAAGGCGATACCCACACCCGTGAGCAGGGAAACCCGCTGCCCGAAGGGAACTTCCAGCCAGGGTCCGACTTTCCAGGCAAACAGATTGCCGGTGAGGCTGCGCTGGCCGGTCGTCGTCGCGCCCCCTGGAATGGTGTCCACGGTGCGGGAGGCCGGGGCGTCATCAATGAGCGGGCCAGGCAGGTCGTCCGCGCCAGCGTACTGCCAGCCCGGCTGGCCGGGATCACCGGGAGGGATGATGCCGCCGAGGGCGTAGGTGTCGGTGAGCCGTTGGGAGGGTGCGCTCAATGGATTGGAGGAACGGAAGTCGAGGTCGGTGTAGTTGAAAGCGACCTTGAAACCGAGCGCCCCACGCTCGCTGCGGGACAAGTCACGGAGCCAGGCGAATTCAAAGCCGGCCTGTGGATCGTCCTTGGCCGTGCTGTTCAGGGAAGCGGCCGGCGCACTGGAACTGTGCATGAGCAGGGTGTCGTTGCCGGGCACTTGGGCGGCCTCGCGGTAGCCCCAATTCCAGGTGAGGTCACCGGCGTTGCCGCTGTCGTCCACGCGGACGTAGCCGTCGTCGTAGTTGCGGTTGACCCCATGCCCTGTCGGCGGCCCGACCTCCGTTTGCGGGGGCAGGGCTGGCGTCGTTGTGGTGAATTTTGCTTTGAGGTTCAGCCCCACCCGGGCCGCGGCGGTAAAGCGGTTCGGGTTGTCGAGGGTCTGGGCCAGAGCCGGGCCGGTGGCACACCCGAGCAGGGCGAAGGTGACGGCGAGCGGGAAGGAGGCAGGGGTTTTCATGGGGATTCGTGCGGACTCGATGGGGTTGCCGGTTTGAGTTGGGGTTCTGGTTCTGAGCGCGGGTTCATTGAGCCAGCAGGAAGACCCGGTAGTAGCGCTGCGGTCTGGCGGTCGGCGGGCTGTCGGTCTTGGGCGGGCCATAGTCAATCCACTGGAGGCGGCTCCCGTTGCCCTTCACCGCCGGAAGCACGGTTTGCCAGGTTTGCAGGTCGTAGCTGTACTGGATGCTGTAGAAGCGGTTGGACAGGCTGTTGAATTCGAGCAGGAAGGAACCGTCCGCGAAACTGTGGCGCGGCGAGACGGGGAACGGCGTGCCCACGGGCGGAGTGGTGCCCGGAGGATCGAAAGGCACGGCCTCGTAGCCGGGCTGCGGGGAGGGGATGCGATTGGGGATGCGATACTCGACGCGCATGTCCACGAAGCCGCCGGGGGCGATGGGAAAGGCGTGCTGAAGGAAGGGGCGGCCGTTGGTCGTGCCGGCGGCATTCCAAACCGTCCAGTTGGTGGTCAAGTTCACAAAGAGGCGGACACCGTTGACGGGATTCAGAGAATTGTTGATCACACGCACGGTCTGCTCGAACAAGCCGGTTTGCCGGTTCAAGGTTAGGCCGGACCGAACCTCGTTGGTCAACCCGCCAACCTGCACCACGGCGGCGGTGGCGAAGGTGATCTGGGGATCAAGCACGGTGCCGGAGCCGTTGACGAAAATCTGCTCGGTGGAACCCAGGGTGTTGAAAAAACCAAGGCGCAGCTCGTACGGGCCGTTGCCGCGGTCGCTCACGTAGAAGGTTGCCAGCAGCGTGTTGGAGGAGGTGGTCAAGACGGGGCTGAAGAACTCCCCGGTGCCTTTGACAGCCGCAAAGCCCGGTCCCGTGGCCACCACGGGCACCGCTGCACGCGGCCCGTCGAAATGCAGAGCGGGGGGGACGGCGATGGCCGAGGCACCGGCAACCGTGGCATTCGTGGAATCCACCATGAGCATCACCCCGAAGCTGAAGACTCCGCCCGGCACGGCGGGGCTGATATGGACTTGAACTGGAAAGGTCGCCCCCGCCCGGATCTGATACTCCTGCCGGTCGAAGGTCACCACGTACGGGGACCCGCTGGCGGGGCGCGGGAGGGCCAGGAGCAGCACGCCGAGGTGCAGGAGCAGCGCCGGCAGAGTGGCAGTTGGGGGAGTCTTCATGGCAGAGGTTTGGGATTTGGCTTGAGGAATAGAGGGGCGGGATCTCGTTTGGAACTGAGCTTCGGAACGGCGGGTTGGGAGGTGCGAGGGCGGTTTGGGAGTGGCTGAGAAGCGCGGGGTAAAGAGCAACGGTGAAGGTTGTTCAGCCCACGGAACCGAAGCGGTTTCGCGTGCTCTCCTTGCTGAGATGAAATTGCTGACGAACATGACACCTTCCAAGCATCAGACTGACGATGCAGCTTTTTCGGGTGTGGGGGTGGGGCAAAGTGCAGCCGCTGGCCAACCATTTTTTGGCGAATGCTGACCATTTCTTGACGCCCCACGAAGCGACTGGGTTTGGCATCGAGCGATGGGGCAGCAGCATTGTCGATCCCGCTGCTGTCGAAGAACGGTTTGCGGGCAGGGTGGCCGTGGTTGGTCGTTCTCCCGCGCCCCGCGAGGAGCGAGTGGGGAGGGGAAAGCCGAGGACAAACTGCCCTCCTCTCCCCGGCTCTCCACCCCCCGCGGGAGGAGCGGGAGAAAACGCTGCTGCCTGCGCTCTCAACGCTGCCAAAAGCCGACCGCAAGATTGCGCTTCATGGATTCAGCCCCTGCGCCTATCGCTACTTGGGGACGCACTGCGCGGCGGTACATTCCACCGGTCAATGCGCGGCTTCGAGCTGCTGCGCCGCCCACACCAGGCGCAGCCCTTCAAGCGTCAGGTTCGGCTCGACCGCGGTGATCTCGGGGAGCTTGGCGGAGATCAGTTTCGCGTAGCCGCCGGTGGCTACCACCGGCAGACGGCGGGCACCCAGCTCGCGTTTCAATTCGGCAATCAACTCCCGCACCAGGCCGCGGTAGCCATGCACCGCGCCGACGAGCATCGCTTCCTCGGTGCTGCGGCCGATGGTGCGCGGGAATTCGCGGATGCGGATGCGCGGGAGCAGCGCGGTCTTCTCGTGGAGGTAATCGGTCATCGCCGCCAGGCCGGGCGCGATGATGCCGCCGACGTAGTTCCCGCGCCGGTCCACCACGTCGAAGGTCACTGCGGTGCCGAAGTCCACCACGACGACGGGCGTGCCAAAGCGATGCTTTGCCGCGACGGCGTTGGCCAGGCGATCCGGGCCGATGGTTTCGGGCCGGGGATAATCAATGCCGACCCCGCGCAGGGTTTCCGGCGTCAGCACGAGGCTGGGGAGTTTCCAAAGTCGGCGCACCGCGCGGGCCACTAGCGGCGTGGCTTTGGGCACGACGCTGCAAATCGTCGCGCCCTGCAGTTCGCCGTCGCCGACGAATTCCTGGAGCAACTTCGCCGCGCTTCCCTTGGCCCAGTCTGCCGTGCGCAGGTCCGTGTGGCGGACGACGCGGCGGTCGTTGGCGAGGCCGACGTGCGTGTGGGTGTTGCCGATGTCGAAGAGGAGGGTCATGGGAGGGGGTGAAATCCGAAGTCCGAAATCCGAAGCCCGAAACAAACCCGAAGCCCGAAATCCGAACACGTCAGCCCGCCGCAACCCGTGTCAGGATTCGAATTTCGGATTTCGGTTTTCGGGTTTGTTTCGGACTTCGGATTTCGGTTTTCGGATTTCACGGCGTCATCCCGCCTTCTCCACCGTCACATCGCCGCCGACGATGCGCTCCAGGCGGCCATGCTCGGTGCGCAACAGCAACGCGCCTTCGGCATCGAGCGCTTCGGCGCGGCCCGCGATGCGGCGTCCGCCGCACTGGATCACCACCGGCTGGCCAAGCGTGGTGCAGCGGCGTTCCCACTCCTCAGCCACGGTGCGGAACTGTCCACGACCCAGGCGCGCGTAGTCGGCGTCGAGTTCGCGGAGAAGCTGGGCGGCGAGCGCGGGGCGGTCCACGGGCGCGCCGGTGGCGAGCCGCAGCGAGGTGACCTGCGCCCGCAACGCGGGCGGGAAGTCGGCGGCGGTCTGGTTGGCGTTCAGGCCAAGGCCGAGGATGAGGCTGCGGATCCTCTCCAGTTCGGCGTTCATCTCGGTGAGAATCCCGGCAATCTTCTTCCCGCCGAGCAGCAGGTCGTTGGGCCACTTGATCTCCGGCTGCAATCCGGTTTGCACTTCGATGGCGCGGGCGAGCGCGACGGCCGCGGCAACGGTGAGTTGCGTGGCCTGTTGCGGCGGCAGCGCGGGACGGAGGAGCACCGAGAGCCAAAGCCCTTTGCCGGGTGGAGAAAGCCATTGCCGACCCAGCCGGCCACGGCCTTTCGTCTGCGCCTCGGCGAATACGACGACGCCCTCGGCCACGCCGTCTTCCGCGAGCTTCTGCACCACGTCGCTGGTGGAGGCGGTCTGCTTGAAGACGCGGATGTCGCGGCCGATGACTTGCGGCTTCCCCAGGCGCGCGAGCAAGTCGTCTGCGTGGAGCAGGTCGGGCGAAGCCATCAGCCGGTAGCCGCGGTGGGGGCTGGCTTCGATCTCGTAGCCCAGGCGGCGCAATTCCTCGACCCGCGCCCAGATTGCCGCGCGGGTCACGCCGACGGTTTCGGAAAGCTGGACGCCGGAGATGCCTTGCTCGCCGCCCTGGCGCAACGCGGCCAGCAGGCGCGTGTCAATCGGACTGCCTTCGGGCGCGCTCATGCCGCGACGAAATCCAGTCCCAGGTCCACCGCCGGCGCGGAGTGCGTCAGGGCGCCGACGGAAATGAAATCCACGCCGGTCTCGGCGATGGCCCGCACGGTAGCGAGATTCACGCCGCCGCTGGCCTCGGTCTGCGCGCGGCCCGCGATGACGCGCACGGCCTCCCGGAGCGTGTCGGGCGTGAAGTTATCGAGCAAGATGATGTCCGCGCCGGCTTCGGCGGCCTGCACGGCTTGGGCCAGCGTGTCGGCCTCGACCTCGACCCGCAGTTCTGGCGCAGCCGCGCGGGCGCGAGCAATGGCGGCGGCGATGGGATTGGGCAAGGCGTCCCGCAGGGCGACGAGGTGGTTGTCCTTGATGAGCACGCGGTCATAGAGGCCGAAGCGGTGATTGAGTCCGCCGCCGCAGGTCACGGCGTATTTCTCAAACGACCGCCAGCCGGGCGTGGTCTTGCGGGTATCGAGGATGCGGGCTTCGGTGCCATGCACCGCGGCGACGTATTTTGCCGTCAGCGTGGCGATGCCGGAAAGGTGCTGGGCAAAATTCAGCGCGACCCGCTCGGCGGAAAGGATGGGCCGCGCTGGGCCGCTCACGCGGAGCAAGGTTTCTCCGGCTGCCGCGCAGTGGCCGTCCGCGACGAGACGCT
>Ga0105046_10015298_pt1 | contig 11800 bp, 13 predicted proteins | sample MAT03_FD_78385 | JGI IMG/M metagenome (GOLD analysis project Ga0105046, IMG submission 78385) | Freshwater microbial communities from Lake Fryxell liftoff mats and glacier meltwater in Antarctica - MAT-03 (megahit assembly) | ecosystem: Environmental > Aquatic > Freshwater > Ice > Liftoff...
CCGCTAGCTGCGTTGCCGGGGGCCCACCGGTCCTCAGCGTACAGGAAGTACGCTTCCGGCCGGTCCCCCCCGGCGCCTTGCTATCGGGTCGCTCGCGACGTTTCCCAGCGCCCTCCTAGCTAGACGATGGCCAAGCCGATCACTGCCAGCTCACTGCGCGCGAGCGCGGAGGCGGTGAATCACCGTGGGGACCGGCGAGTTCGCGGTGATCATCTCGGTGTCCTTCTTCTCGATGGCGTCGTCGACCATCTTCTGAAGCTTGTCGGCCAGAGCCACGTCGCCCTTGGGAGAGTGGAAGTCGAGGACGCTCACCGTCACGAATCGGACGGCCGCGTTGGTGACCTTCGGCAGCACGCCGATGATCTTGTCCTTCACTTCCGGGCCACCGAGCACGCCCAGCATGTACGCCGCCTTGATGCCCTGGAACTGCGTCTCCTTCTCCTGGGAGTCGCCTTCGGCGACCTTCGCGACGTAACACTCGACCTGCTCCTTGCAGGATTCGAGGAGCGCCTTGGTGATCTTGACCTCTTTCTCGTAGGCCTTGCCCACGGTGGACGGCTTGCCACCTTCACCCGCGGTCTTCAGCTCCACGATCGCCTGGATGTCGGGGAGCTGCTCCGGCCTGGCGATCTTGAGCGCGGCGAGGAGCATCGAGCCGCGCACGGCGTCCACGTCCTGCGCTTCGCCCTTGGCGTCGACGGCGTTCTTGGAGATCCAGCCGACCAGGCTCGAGTCGAAGAACACGCCCGATGCGTCGAGCAGCGATTCCTTGGCGCCCTGGCCGGGAGGGATCATCGCGTCCATCGGCAGCTTGTCGAAGACCGCCTTGAAGGTCTCGACCGACTGCGCGGTGCGGGGCAGCTTGGTGAGCTCGCGCGCCAGGACCGCCTTGACGGTGTTGTCGTCGGTCTTGCCGATCTGGGAGATGATCACCGGCGTCGCCTCTTCGCGGCCGATGGTCGCGAGGATGATCGCTGCGGTCGCGATGTGAGCCTTTTCGGCAGCCTTCTTTGAGGCTTCGGGGATCTTGCCGTCGGCGCCCGCGGCGCCCATCAGGTTCTCCTCGGTGGAGTACTTCACGAGCTCGGCGTCGCTAGAGGTGAGCACCTCGGTGGCGGCGGCGATGGACGGCTTGCCAATGCGGATGAGGGCGCTCACCGCGGTCGCTGCGACGTCGGCCTTGGCAGGCGACAAGACAGCCTTGATGAGCGGCTTGACCGCCTTTTCGCTCTTGAGCTTCCCGAGGATCTCGGCCGCGGTGATCTGCCAGAAGAGCTCGTTCTTGAGCGTCTTCATGTCCTTGCTCTTGTCGATCGGCTTGTCGAGCAGGCCGATCATCGTCCCCTCGTAAGCCGGGGTCGCGAGCTCCACCACGGCGTCGTGCACGTCGCGGTAGATCGTCGCAGCCTTGGGCTCGGAGACCTTGATGGTCGTGAAGACCTTCAGCATCGAGTCGGAAAGCTCGGTGAGCTTCTCTGCCGACGCGGCGCGGGCGACCCAGCGCACATCCTCCTCGTTGGTGTTGGACTTGTAGCCGTCGAGGACCTTCTTGAAGCAGGCCATGCCCCGCTTGTCGCGCGCGTCGGAGAGGAACTTCACGACCGAGGAGCGGGTTCGTTCGTCGAGGATCGTTCCTTCGCAGGCCTTCGTCATCGGCTCGACGATGGTGTCGAGCAGCGGCTTCACGGTCGGGCCATTGCGGTCCTTCTTGTCGCGGGTCATCGCGTCTTCGAAGAACTGGATGAGTCGCTTGACCGCCGCCGCGGACTGAGCCGGATCATCGAGGCGCTTCACGTGCGTCTTCGGATCGTCCTCGCTGGCGCAGGAAACGAGGACGGTGGCCGCCCCCGCTATGGACACCATTGTCGACACCGTCATCGCGCTCCCGAAGAAGAGCGAACGAAGCAGGGGTGCAATCTTGCGAGCGGAACGAACCATGTCAGACCCTCCGAGGGCGCGAAGGGCAGTCACGGCGCGCAGAGCCCAAGACTCCTCGCCCGCGAGGCCCACCTCGCAGCTCGGGGCGACGGTAGTTCGCCCGGGCCCGAGCTGTCAAACCTGCGGATCAACGCGGTTGGATGCGCGAGCCCCGCTTCTGGACCAGGCGAACGCCCGTCGCGAAAAGCCGATCGGGGACGAGCTGGCGAAGGGCGACCAGGGCGTGGGCATCCTTGCCCACGACCGTACGGAAAGCCGGCGAGCCGGACGCCAGCAGCCGCGCGACGGCCTTGCCGACCACATCGGGAGGGGGAGCCTTCGCCGATTCCTCGACGACGCGCTCCAACATCCGGTTCAGGGCGGCGTAAGGCCCCTCCACGTCGGTCAGGGAGGCGCGGCGTGCGTTGCCACCGAAGATGGGCGTGCGGAACGTGCCGGGCTCCACCAGCACGACCTGCACGCCAAAGGGCTCGACCTCCCAGCGTAGCGCTTCGCTGAAGCCTTCGACCGCGTGCTTGGTGGCGGCGTAGCTGCTGACGCCGGGGAGCCCCACGCGGCCGGACAGGCTCGAGACGTTCACGATGCGACCGCGCCGCTGGGCGCGCATCGACGGGAGCACGGCGCGCGTGATGGCCATCAACCCGAAGACGTTGGTCTCGAACTGCTCGCGAATGTCCTCGTCGCTCTGCTCCTCGAACGCGCCGCCAAAGGCGATGCCGGCGTTGTTCACCAGCCCGAAGAAGGGACCGTACTTGAGCACGAGCTCGCGGACCTTCACCGGACCCGACGTCGACGTGACGTCGAGCTGCTCGACGGCGACCGTCACCTGTCGCGCTTTGGCGGCGGCCAGCAACTCGTCGCGGCGCTCGAGGTTGCGCATGGTGGCGACGACGCGGAAGCCGGCGACGGCGCATTCGATGGCCGCCGACAGACCGATGCCACTCGAACAGCCGGTGATCAGGACGAGCTCGGCCATGAGGGGCGGCGAGTCTATCACCCGCGTCCAGCGCAGAAGCTACGATCCGGAGCGGGAGTCCATCGATCGCGGCGCTCGATTGGTGATGCTCCTGCGGCGCCGGGTCGCATTGTCCACCACGCCAGCGCGTGGTACCGCCAGGGCATGAGTTTCGCCTCGACCAGCACCACCTCCCTCGCCGTCGTCGCCGTTGCCGGCCTCGTCGCCGGCTGTGCGTCGGCGGACGCGAAGGGCGACATCAAGCCGGACGGTACGGCCGCAAAGAGCGCCTCGGGCGCGCCCGCAACGGCCGCGTCCGGAAACTCGTCCGCCGACGCCAAGAAGGACTGCTGCACCGGCAAGAACGAGTGCAAGGGCAAGGGCGGCTGCAAGACCGACAGCAACAGCTGCGGCGGCAAGAACGAGTGCAAGGGCAAGGGCGGCTGCTCGATGCGCGACTGCAGCTGATCGTCCTGTAGGTGATCGTCGGGCCGACCGAGTGTCGCTACGCCCCGCCGGTGGTCGCCCGCAGCTCGTCGCGGAACGCGCGCAAGGCCTGGTGCTGGTCGTCCCGGAGGGCGAAGCGCGCGAGCTTCCCGAGGTCGACCTCGGGCAGGACGGCGCTGCTCGCAATTGCGACGTAGGCGCCGCCCCGCAGCTCGAACAGTCGGAACGCGCCGTCCTCGAAGACCCAGACCTCGCGCACCCCGAGGCCCCGGTAGACCTCGAGCTTGTCTATCGAGCCGTGGGTCTTGACCACCTCGATGGCGATCTCGGGGACCGGCTTGTCGCTGCCGCGGCAGTAGCACTCGTCGGCTTCCAGCCCGCGCTGGCCCTCCTCCTTGCGGAAGGTGGTGGAGCCATAGCCGAAGAGCGGGATGTCGCTTTCGAGGCAGAAGAGCTCGAGCAAGCGGGCGATCTGCGTCTTTTCGACCTCGTGAGCGCGTGAGGGGCTCATGATCTCCAGGCTCCCATGCAGGTACGTCATGCGGACGCCCGGGCTCTCGATCGAGTCCCGCAGCATCACGTAGGTGGCCCAGGACACGTCTGGCAGCAGCACCCGCTGCTCCTCCTCGGGGAGGGCCGTGCGGACGGGGTAGTGCGGGGTGGCGGCGACCATCGAGAGATCAGTCTACATCGGGTATCGTCGTCGGCTCGCCATGACCGACGCCCTCGCCGCGTACGGAGCGCTCGCGATCCCCCTCGCGCCCGCCGACCTCGCCATCCTCCGCCGCGACGTGCGCGCTCATTTCGAGGAGCTGGAGCGGCTGCGCGCCCGGGAGGAGCTGTCCGCCTGCGACCTGGCGGAGGAGCTGTGCAGCCGGCTCGAAGTCTTGCTCGGCGATTGTGACGCCCTCGATGCTGCTGGGCGCGCCGCGGTCGTGGGCGCAGCGAGATACTTCGTGTCGGCCCACGATGTCGTCCCCGACGAACAGGGCGGTGGCCTCGATGACGACGTGGAGGTGTTCAATCACGTCACCCTGAGCGTGGGTCGCGCCGAGCTTTCGATCCGGCGGTGACGCGGGAGTTACAAGCGCTTCGGGGGCGCGGGCGGTAGCAGGCGGGTCATCTGTCTGCCGAGCTGCTCGGCAGAAGGGTCGCGGAAGCGGACGTGGAAGTGGGTCGCGTGGCCCCGGGCGCGCTGGATCCAGGCGTCCTTCCTGGTCATCGATCGCTTACCTCGACCAACACCTCGCCGGGCCCCGCGGTGGGGGCGTCGATCTCGTCGATACGCAGGCCAGCCGGACCGATGAGCTCGTGGCAGCGAACAGCGCCTATGGGCGGCAGGGGGCGGCAGGGTAGACCGCATCGCCATCGTCGATCGCTACTTCACGACGTCCATCCATGGCATCAAGGGTGCGCCCGTTCGATCGAAGTCGGCGACCTGCGATTCCAGCGTGGCGCGCGCACGCTCGCCCGACGGCAAAGTCGCCGCTGCCAGTCCCGATCGCTGCTGCCACCGTTGCCAGGTGGACAGCTCTCGGGCGTGCCTACCGGCAGCGGTATGCACTTGCGCGCTCATCACCAGTAGCCGCTTCTCGAGCTGGTCCACCGAGCGACCGACGACCATCCCATCTCCCGTCTCGCGCAGCCGATCGGTGCGCGCGCTGCCCGCGCTCTTCACCTGCTCGTAGAGCTCACGCGCCTGCCGCGACAGGCCCCGCGTCTGCCACGCGTCCTCGTCGCGGCACGCGGCGACCAGGGCCGGCCAGCAGGGCTGGTGGACGAGCGTAACCTTGCCGCCCACCAGCTTGGGCCAGGCCACTTCGGACTCGATTCGCTGCAATACCTCGAAGATCAGCGCACCTCGCGGATGACCCCACCACGATCCGGCGATCGGCTCGCCAGCGAGAATCGTCGTGACCGACGGAAGCGACGCATCGTGAAGCATCAGAATGGGCCGCGTCGCGAGCTCGCCGCGCAGCGTTTCGACCGCCGCCTCGATCTCGGCAGGCGAAGGAGGCACGCGCTTGCCGCGCTTTTGCTTCGCGGCTCCCATGGCCGATGAACCTATCAGCGCACCGCGTGTGCCGCGCTCAGTGTCTCTGCCGCGCCTTTGCGCTGGGGACGGACTCGCGCTCGATATCGTCCTCCTGGGCCTGCTCTTTCCGCTTGGCTGGGGCTCCCATCGTCCCGGGGGCGCGCTGCGTCATGCGAGGCCCGTCGGGGCCGCGAGGAGGCAGCTCGCGAAACATTCGCGGCCATTCGCGGCATCCGGGCTGCGCGGCGCCTCAGCCGATGATCATCCGCTCCTGCAGGAGCCTGCCCTCGGCGAATCGGCGCAGGTTCCATCGGTCGAAAATGGGCAGCATGCGGCCCGTCGCGACGTGCTCGGCGAGAATCTTGCCGACCACCGGCGCCATCATGAAGCCGTGGCCCATGAAGCCAGAGGCCTGGAAGAAGCTCTCCACCGCGTCCACCGGGCCGAAGACCGGGTTCTGGTCGGGAGTCAGATCGTAGCAACCCGCCCATTGACGAAGGACCTTGACCCGATCGAGTAGCGGTACGGCCTTCACCAGGGCCTTGGCGTACAGCGCGAGAAAGGCGTGGCTCGATCGCTGATCGAGCCCATCGGGGACGTCGTCGTTGGAGATTCCGCCGACGATCTCGCCGCGGGTCGATTGACTGAAATAGAGCCCATTGGATAGATCGGCGACCAGCGGGCCGAGCCATGGTTTCAATGGCTCGCTGGAGCAAATCTCGTGACGATGCGGGTGATTGGGCAGCTCGACGCCGATGAGCCGGGTGACCTGCGGGCTCCACGCGCCGCAGGCCACCACCACGCGGTTGGTGCGCACCTTGCCCTGCGACGTGACGACGGCGTCGATGCGCTGGCCGGTCGTCTCGAAGCCGATCACGTCGCAGAAGGTCGCGATCTTCACGCCGAGCTTCTCGGCGGCCTGCGCGTACCCCCACACGAACGGCCACGGAAAGACGACGGCATCCTCCGGGTTGAAGCTGGCACCGATCACGCCCTCGGTATCGAGCTGCGGCACGACGCGGCGAGCCTCTGCGGGCTCCATGATTCGCGTGGGGTGCCCGCAGCGATTCTGCAGGGCAACGCTCTCCTCCAGCATGGCGAGGGACTTTCCGTCGCGGACCAGAAAGAGGTACCCGCCGCGGCGGAACCACGTGTTGATCCCCATCTCGGCAGCGAAATCGCGGCAGATGCGCAGGCTCTCCTGCATGAGGCGGATGTTCTCCTCGCTGGAGAATTGCGCGCGGATGCCGCCGCCGTTGCGACCACTGGCCCCGCCGCACAGGTAGCTGCGATCGACGACGAGCACGTTGGTCGTGCCGTGGTGGCGGGCCAGGTTGTACGCCACCGACAGGCCCATGATGCCGGCGCCGACGACGACGACGTCGGCTTGTGCAGGAAGGCCGCTCACCGAGGCGCTCCCAGCACCTCGCGCGCTGCCGCGGTCGCCTCTGCATGAAGGACACCGTTGGAGGCGCACATGCCGCGCAGCATGTTGAGCTCGGTCTCGGCGTAGTCGATCCTCCCGCCCAGCACGTCGGTAAAGTCCCCGCCTGCCGCGCGAATCACCGCCTCCGGTGCGCACGAGTCCCACTTCTTCGCGCCGCGGCCGGGGTGGATGTACAGGTCCGCGCGGGCCGTCGCGACGCGCGCGACCTTCACGCCGACCGAGCCGCAGCCCAGCTCGCGGGGCCCACCGAGGCGCGCCAGGATCGGCTCCAGCTCCTTTGGTCGATGCGAGCGCGAGACGACCACCGTCGCGTCGGCCGCTCGAGCCACCGTGCTCGGACGCAGCTCGCTGCGGGCGCCGTCAGGAAGCGAAATCGCAAACGCGCCGCCCCCGAGCCGACCGGCGAACGCCACGCCTTCCGCTGGAAGAATCAGCACGCCCGCGGTCGCGCGCCCGCCGATGGCGAGGCCAATCATCACCGCGAACTCGGGGAGGCCCTGCGCGAACTCGCGGGTGCCGTCGACCGGATCGACGAAGAACACGCGTCGTCGCGAGAGGATCGCCGCCACCGTCGCCGCGTCGGGAACGCTCTCCTCGGCGACGATCCCGGCATCGGGGAACGCCCGCGCGAGCTCCTCGACGATGTACGCGTTGGCGAGCTTGTCGGCGCGGGTGACCGGGTCGTCCGGGCCCTTCAACGACAGGCCGATGTCGCCGCCGTTGCGCACCGCCATCACCCGGATCGCCGCCTCACATCCGATCGCGAGAAGCGACTCCAGCTCGCCGTGTGTGACCTCGCTCGCCGCCTCGTCGTTCACGTGCCCTCGACTTGGTCGACCTCGTCGAGCTCGATTCCGTGTGATGCGAGCCGTGCCTCGAGCACCTGCAGCAACCCACGCTGGATGTAGGGCGGCTGGCGCCCCGATTCACGCACGAGCTGATCGAGCTGCGCGACCGAGCGCGGCCCCAGGATCGCGCTCGACACCCGCTCTTGCTCGAGGACGAAGCGCAAGGCAACCGCCCGCACCGTCTGCACCGGGCCGGAAAAGGCGCTGCGCAAGGCGGCGAGCTGCGCGATCCGACGCGAAAGCTCCGGAGGGTTCCAGCGCTCGGCGCGGTGATCCCCTGGCCAGAACTCGCGCTCGGCGCTCCATTGGCCGGCGAGCAGGCCGTGCTGCAGCACGCTGCGCGCCAGCAGGCCGACACCCTCTTCCCGCAACCGGGTCGCGAGCGCGCGCACGTCCCGCGCGTGGAAGGCATTGAACGCCAGCTCGAGGACCTGCGCACCCTTGTCGATCGCGAGCCGCGCGACCTCGAGATTGCCCGCCGAGACGCCCCAGGCGCGCGCCCGGCCCTGTTCGACGATGTCCTTCATCTTGCCGGTCGCCTCGTCCTTGCGGAGCGTCGCGGCAGAGGGATTGTGGAGGAGCACGACGTCGACCGGTGAACGGCGCAGCCGCTCCTCGCTGCGCTCGAACGCGGTGAAGAGGAACTGCGCGTCGAATTGCTTCTGCGGGTAGCCCTCGACGTTGGTGCCGATCTTGGTCACGACCTGGGTGCTTGCCAGCGGAAGTCGGCGGCCGAGCTTGCGCTCCATCGCACCCAGCTGGTTCGTTGCCGAGCCGTATACGTCGGCGGTGTCGAACAACGTGACGCCGATCTGGACCGCGCGGTCGATGACGCGATCCGCCTCGGCGTCGGTCACCTCACCGTAGGCATCCCCCGAGATGCCCCAGGTGCCCAGCCCCAGCTCGCTCACTTGAAGCCCGGTTCGACCGAGCGGGCGCTTGCGCATCGGAACGGCGTTGTAGCACCGCCGCGGCGCGCCACGGATCGCAAGGCGCACGTGGCCGCGATCGGGTTGACGGCGCGGGGAGATGCCGGCACGTCCGAGGAATGTCTCGGCACCTGATGTCCCGGGCGCGATCGGCTCTGCCCTTGGCCCTCGCTGCAGCGGTCGCGTGGGCGTCGCTCGCGCTGGGCGGCTGCGACGATCCGGCCAAGAACGCCCCGCGTGCCCCGGCGACGCCTGTCGCGCCGGCCCCGTCGGCCGAGGCGCCCGCCCCGTCGGCCAAGGCGCCTGCGTCGTTGACCGTCCAGACCGACGACTGGTCGATCAAGCGTCCGGCGCCCTCGCGGGTCGTGGCGATCGGGGATCTTCACGGCGACATCGAGCGCACCAAGCGGGTGCTCCGCCTTGCCGGTGCGGTGGACGCCAACATCAACTGGTCGGGCGGCGCCCTCGTGGTCGTCCAGACCGGCGACCAGGTCGACCGCGGCGACGGAGATCGCGAGATCATCGATCTCATCGAGCGCCTCCGCCGCGAGGCACGCGCCGCTGGCGGCGACTTCATCGCGACCCTCGGCAATCACGAGCTGATGAACGCGCAGCTCGACTTCCGCTACGTGACGAAGGGCGCGGCCCTCAGCTTCGACGAGTTCGCGGCGGAAGCGCCGGATGGGGCCAAGGGGCTCCTCGGCATGCGGGGTCGCGCGGGGGCCTTTGCTCCCGGCCACGCGTACGCCAAAAAGCTGGCCGAGCAGCCGCTCTTGGCGTGGGTCGGCGACAGCGTCTTCGTTCACGGCGGCATTCTTCCTAAGCACCTGGGGATCGGTCTCCACAACATGGATCGCGAGACCCGCGAGTGGCTGCGCGGCGAGCGCCCCGAGGCGCCGCGCGCCGTGATGGCTGAAGATGGGCCGGTATGGACGCGTCTCTATAGCGCGGCACCAGGTCCTCGCGAATGCAAGATGCTCGAGTCGGTCCTCGATGCGCTCGGCGCCAAGCGCATGGTGGTTGGCCATACGGTGCAAGCTGGTGGCATCACCGAGGCGTGCGGCGGCAAGGTCCGCCGCATCGATTGCGGACTGTCGGCATTTTACGGCGGTCCGATCCAGGCCCTCGAGATTCAGGGCGACGACGTCAAGGTCCTCAAGGAATAGATGCGGTCGTCACCTGCTAGCGGCGCTCCGTGAAGCCATCCGACGGAGACGTGGCGGAGGTCGCCTCCAAGCGCCCCCGCTTGCCGCCAGCCGTCATCGCGCTCGGGCTGACCAGCTTCTTCACCGACGCGGGGACGGAGATGATCTTCCCGCTCCTGCCGGTATTCGTCGCCTCGCTGGGCGCGAGCACCACATTCCTCGGACTCGTCGAGGGTCTGGCTGACGCCACCTCGAGCCTCCTCAAGCTCGCCTCGGGTGAGCTTGCCGATCGTACGGGTCGCACCAAGCCCTTCGTGGTCGCGGGCTACGGAATCGCCGGTGCTGTGCGCCCGCTGGTCGCACTCGCCAGCGCTCCTTGGCACGTGCTCCTCGTGCGCGTCGGGGACCGCGTCGGAAAGGGAATCCGTTCGGCCCCACGCGATGCCCTGCTGGCCGCGTCGGTGCCACCCGAGCAATCGGGGCGGGCCTTCGGGTTTCACCGTGCGATGGACCATGCTGGTGCCGTGGTGGGACCGCTCTGTGCGACGGCGCTCCTCGCTTTGGGGTGGGAGCTTCGCGATGTGTTCTGGGCAGCGACCATTCCGGGCGCTGTGGCGTTCGCGTTCGTCCTCACCGTTCCAGCCTCAGGCACCACTGCGTGCCTTCCTCGGTCCGGCACCTCGATTCCACTCGCCCGCGCTCCTTCGTCGCCCGGCCGGTTGGCATCAGCGGTTCGCGAGCCGCCGAGGCCCGGGTCGCTCGCGATCGGACAGGCTTCCGCCGCGGCGACGACCGACGTCGTACGCGCGCAGGCTGCTCCACAAGGCCGACAGCTGCCCCCGCGCCTGCGGAGCTACCTCGCCATCCTCGCGCTCTTCTCGCTGGGAAACTCCTCCGATGCGTTCCTTCTGCTGCGCGCCAAGGATCTCGGGATCGCGACGGCTGCAATACCGATCTTGTGGTCGGTGTTCCACGTCTCCAAGGTCCTCAGCTCGCTGCTGGGTGGCGACCTGGCCGATCGCATACCGCGGGTGAAGCTCGTCCTCTTCGGCTGGGCAGTCTTCGCCGCGGCGTACGTCGGCTTCGGCCTCGCGACCGCGGCCTGGCAGGTGTGGGTGTTGTTCGTGATCTATGGCGCGTTCTTCGGACTGACGGAGCCCGCCGAAAAAGCGCTGGTGAAGGACCTGGCTCCGGTCGCCGCGCGTGGGCGGGCGTACGGGGCTTACAACTTCGTTGTCGGCTTGAGCGCCATTCCCGCAGGCGTCCTCACCGGCTGGCTCTGGCAGGAGTATGGACCGCTCGTGGCCCTGTCGACGGGAGCAGCGCTCGCGGCGCTCGCGGCCATTGCGCTCGCCGTCTGGCAAGCGAGGGCGCCCAATCTGGCAATCCTGGGCAACCAGTCGCATTGAGGATACGGGGCTTCTGATCTGACGCGTAGCGCCGCGAGGCTGTCTCGTCGCTTCCCGCCCGGCCCTACGCTGTGGGCAGCTCCACCTGTGGAACCAGCTTCAGGCGCCTGGCGCGCCGGACGAATCCGCGATCGTCGAAGGTGGCCAGCTGGCTGCACGAAGCGCTCGCCACCCAGTGCAAGGCATCGGCGAAATCCAGGCCCTGCCGATGCAGGTCGACGGCGTCCTTCACGGCCTCCCAGCGCTCGACGGTCACGTGCGGCATGCCGAGCAAGTGCTCCACGGTAAGGCAGAAGGTCTCGGGGTCCAATTCGTAGAAGCCGCGCATCACCCACTCGAGCTCGAGGACCACAGTCAGCGGCACGAAGATGGCCGTGGACTGGAGGATGATGCGCCGGGCACGGGGGCGTTGCCGCCGGGCCTCGAGGTCGTCCGGATCGTCGCAATAGAAGCGGGCCAGGATGTTGGTGTCGACGGCGATCACCGCACTCGCCTTCGCTCGCCTGCCACCAGAACGGCCGCATCGAAGTCCGCAAGGCGTCGGGGCTTGCCCCGGGACCGAACCTTGACAAGGCCATAGCCCGCAGCCGGATCGGAGGGCGTCACGCGTCTCCGGACGACCAGCCGGATGCTATCTCCGTCGTCGA
>Ga0105046_10015299_pt1 | contig 11800 bp, 9 predicted proteins | sample MAT03_FD_78385 | JGI IMG/M metagenome (GOLD analysis project Ga0105046, IMG submission 78385) | Freshwater microbial communities from Lake Fryxell liftoff mats and glacier meltwater in Antarctica - MAT-03 (megahit assembly) | ecosystem: Environmental > Aquatic > Freshwater > Ice > Liftoff...
ACCGAATCGTGGTCCTGAGATTGATTCATCGTTCTCCCTTCGTGCGCGGCAACGTCATGCAATTCAGATGACGTACGACACACGAGGCACCTTAGACGAATTTTGAGATTTTGTCGTCAAACCTGAATCTTCTAACCCGCGACAGTCAAATAGACACCAACCAGAGCGACGACTGCACCCACGATTCCGCGAACCGTTATGCGATATCCGTAAACGATTCGAAGAATGGGCGTTACGAACAACGGCGTTGTGCAGGTCAATGTAATTGCAATCGCCAGTTGGGTATGTCGGTATGCAATTTGACTCATCCAAATCCCCAGCCATGGACCACAAACGACTGCCGGCAAGTAGGTCTTTAAGGCTGACCAATCAAATGCACGTCGAGCTGTCGAAATCAAAGTCCCGGTCGCCATCGCTGCAGCAATCGAAAAACTGGCTGCCAGGCCGACGCGAATAACCGTGGCCTCCAGAGGGTCACAACCAGAAGCCGCAAACACTTCACTCCCCAAAGTCCCCATCCGACTAAACGTCGCTCCACAAGCGTTGCAGAGTGATGCGATCAGCCCCATCACGACACCTCGCATCATTGGAGCTGGCATGTAGCCCACCGTTTCCTGTGCCGCGCTTCGTTCGGCAATGACAATGGTGATGCCGCTGAACGTCAGCAGGATTCCAAACAGGCTGACGGCCGTCAACGACTCGCCAAGCCCCACCCAGCCGATGATGGTAGCAAGCAATGGCGAGGTAGTTGAAACCATCAACGCGCGGCGTGGTCCGAGAATCTGCAGACTGCGAAAATAGAATGTGTCGCCAATGACAATGCCGATAACACTACTGATCGCCAGCAGAATCCATGTATTCACATCAGCACCGAACATCGATCGACCGCCGATCGATGTCACGACAAACAGATGCATGCATAGAAGAATCGACGCCAGGAAGTTCTTACCGAAATTGATCTGCCATGCGGTGAGCTGCGTCCGACTATAAAAAAGACTCGCGCACGCCCACAAAGCCGCAGCGGTCAATGCGGCAGTTTCTCCCGTTCCCATGGTCCAGTTCGCAGTAAATATAATGATGTTGAACTGCAGCCATGATCGGAGGAATCCCTGTTCTGGTCAACACTCAGCTATGACTCTCTAACGAATCATGTAGATTTTGAATCATTCTGGACGATCAGCGTTCGTTCTGCCATAACACGTCTCCTGCATGTTGATTTGTATTGACCATCAGTATTCGGAAAACTGTCATGCGAAAAAATGAAATCTGTCTTACTGTGCTTTTTGTATTGCTAAGTCCCATGGCATCCGCTGATAACTGGGGACATTGGCGTGGGCCGATCGGAAACGGAACCGCCCTCAAAGCCTCTCCACCGACGGAATGGAGCAGCACTAAGAATGTGAAATGGAAAGTCGAAGTTCCCGGCATTGGCTCGTCATCGCCTGTCATCTGGGGAGATCAGGTTTTCGTGACGACCGCCGTTTCGAAAAGTGGCGCAGATGCTCGCAGCCTGACGACGCTGGAATTCCAATTGTTGTGCTATGACCGCAAGACCGGCAATTTGGTTTGGCAAAAAACAGCCGTCGTTGCGAAGCCTCACGAGGAAACTCACAAAACAAATGGCTTTGCGTCTGGCTCTCCATGCACCGATGGCGAACATGTCTACGCACCCTTTGGATCACGCGGTTTGTACTGTTACTCGATGTCCGGCGACCTTGTCTGGAAGCGTGATGATTTCGGAAAGATGGAAACTCGCAACAGCTTCGGTGAAGGCAGCTCCCCGACTCTGGAAGGCAACATGATCCTTCTGCCATGGGACCATGAAGGACCATCGGCTTTGTTCGCTCTCGACAAAATGACCGGAAAGACTATTTGGAAGACTGATCGCGACGAACCATCCTGCTGGGCGACGCCGCTGGTTGTGGACCATGCCGGACGCAAACAGGTTGTCCTGAACGGCCAGACGTGTGCTCGAAGTTACGACCTGGAAACAGGCAAGGAACTTTGGCGATGTGCCGGACAGACAGAACGTCCGTGTGCATCACCGGTGGCCGACAAAGATCTGGTGTACGTCGGGAGTGGTCACAAAGGATGGTTTTTTGGAGCGTTTCGGCTTGATGGCAAAGGCGACATCAAGGGAACGAAGAACGTAGCATGGACAATCACAAGCCCTGACACGCCGGATATCGGTTCCCCATTGCTTTCCAACGGGCGTATTTATTTTCACAAGGGCAAAACAGGCATGCTTTCCTGTGTCGATGCGACAAGTGGAAAACCGTTCTACCTCTCCAGCCGCATCCAAGGACTCGACACTATTTACGCATCGCCTATTGCAGCCGGTGGCCATATCTATTTGACGTCTCGCAACGGCACGACTGTCGTGATCAAGGATGCCGAAACGCTGCAGATTGAGGCCACGAACAGCGTGGATGAAACAGTCGATGCGACACCCGCGCCGGTTGATAATCAATTGTTTATTCGTGGCGAAAAGCACTTGTTCTGCATTGCAGAGTAGACACGCCGCAGTGCAACGGCGTTCAGTACAGTGACAAGTAACACATGAGCCTGAGGCGCTAGCCGATTACACGATTATAAATCGGCTAGCGCCTCAGGCTCAAATCATCTTCGTTCGATAAGTTTGCTTGTTCCCAAGTGTCCGTCAGGGTTTCAGTTCCGGCCAAAGCGCATCGATCTGTTCGATCGTTTTCTCAACCAGCACATGACCACCTTCAGATCCAACTTCGTTACTTTCTGCGAATACACGATAACCGCCGCCCTGAACGGCGCGGGCTGATGGAAGATAGGTGTCAGGGTGTGCCGGGATAAAACCGGTTTGGAATAGAGAATGAAAGTATCTTACGGAGAAAATTTAGCCAATTACTTCGGCCTTCAGCGGAGGGGCGGATCGGGTAATCTGTCTGTCTTGAGCATCCGTGCGAAGGGAAACGCAGGCCAGCCATCGAGCTCCCGGTTTTATGCTTGAACACAGGCACCACTTTCGTGTGCCGATCCTGTCCTGACAGGCAGAAGGCCATATCGTCGCTGCCGTTTATGGCAAGGCATCGACGGACACGGCGGAGTCAAAGAACCTGTGCATGCGTGGACATTCCAAACGCGCCTGCGTTCTCTGGAAAACGGGGCGGGAGATCCCATCAGCCTCAGGTGCAAAGCCGCATGGCGGTTCACTGCTTGAGCGGGCAACGAACCTCTCCGAGGGGCAATGTTGGCATGAATGAACGCTTTTGGGAAGTCAGATGACTTCGTAGTACTATCGACGCAGGTGAACAACGCGGCGACCGCCGTGGCGGAATCTGTCGAGGGAAGGAGGTCACCGAAAGGAAGTCTTGCTGAACTGTCACCGATGCTTCGGACACTGAGCCGAATCGAGCATCAATTGGAGTGGCACAGCAATCACGACTGGTAGCGGAATTTCCGCGATCGTTCGACCTGACGGAGGAGCCGTATGAGGTAATTCCTCAAGTACGGATCTGTGCGGGGGGCGGCTGGCAAAAGCTGTCCCTACCGCGATTCTCTTTGCGGTAAGAATTAGAAACGATTCGTGACCAACCTCAATAGTTGATAAACCAATGGATATTTTTCGTTGATGCTTTCAGGACGAAATCATGCCACATTCTTGGCATCTGCATCAAAGAGACCCCTTTGACGTTCAGGTCCAGCAGCACTTTCATCGGCCATACTTTCGAAGACGTTCCTCTGCGACAATTCGGTCGCACGCGTCGTCATCGGGAGTTGGCTGAGGAACCTGTAGCAGCCAGGGGGAAGCAGAAGCGAAGACGGCCCTGTTACTGGGGACAAAGGATCGGGCTTTTGACGCGACTGTGTCATCGTCACGTTGCCTGCGGCGTCGTAAAACGCGTCAATAGGTGGATGACCCAGGGCTTCTGCTCTGAGCCTGAGCCGCTAGCCGATGACACGAATCACACGCTTGAAAATCGGCTAGCGCCTCAGGCTCAACCATTTGTGCTCGCTACGCAGCGGCCGGGATGGCAATCGCATGCGTTGATTCCGGCAGCTGAACCAGGTTGTGTACGGAACCAAATACAGGCACGCTGGATGGCAGCCTGTCGCACGGCAACAGCGTCGATGGGATGCTGCTGGTGGGGCCGAGCATCGTAGAAATCACATGAGCATTGACGGCGCTCATGGGCTTGATCTGAAAATTGAATCGTTTGAGCATTATCGTCAGCGCAGTCCGAATTTCAGCCATGGCAAGGGGTGCTCCAATGCACATTCTGGGGCCCGCACCAAACGGCAGATATTCGTAAGCGGATGGCGTAATTTTAGTCCAACGCTCAGGCATAAATCGATCCGGTTCAGAGTACAAATCCGGTCTGTGATGCGTAATGTATTGGCTGAAAATCACTGGTGTACCTGGATTTATACGGATTGGTCCAAGTGTCGTGGGCTGAACCGCGACTCGTTGAGAATACGAAGATGCGGGCAGAACTCGCATGCTTTCCTTGATCACTGCGTCAAGATACGGCAGGCGTTCCAATTCTTCGAATGTCGGCACATCCGTTGCAACATTGGCGTTCAGTTCTGCGTGCAATTTCTGCAGTACTTCCGGATGCTGCGACAACAGAAATAAAGTCCAGCTGAAGGTATGAGCTGTCGTCAGATGAGCGGCCGCGAACAGCAGTGTTGCATGGCCAGTGAGCTGATTGTCGGTCAGCTGCGGCTGATGCTTCTGCGCCTCGAACAGCAAACTCAGGATATTCGTACGGTCATGTTGCTTACTGCGATGAGTTTGAAACATCTCACGCACAGACACTTCTAATTCTTCGGCCTGTAACAACAGATCATCGTAACCTTGTGCAAATGTCGGGGAAGATACAAGTGCACCCATTCCGATTTCATGATTGCGATGCACCCAGCGATCAATCAATGCACCCAGCCGATACGCAAATGCAGCATCATCGACGCCGAACAATAACGCGGCAGTCATCTTCAACATGAACTGCACCATTTCGGAATTCAGATCGCACGCATCGCCTGCATTCCATTTGTCAGTCATTTCGCAGGCAATCTGACTAATCGTCTGGTGATAGCCTGGAAGAATTTTCTTCGTGAAGACGTCCATCATCATACGCCGCGAATCGCGATGTTCAGTTCCGTTCTGGCTGAGCAGACCGGATGTGACGCGGCGTTGAGACGAATTGCGATTGCCGCGAACGGCGAAGAAGCGTGATTCAAAGACCTGTGAATTCGAGAGCACTTCGCGATTGAGTTCCGGAGAAAACACAAAGACAAGACGCTGATCGTTTTCTTCCAGAACGGCCAAATCACCATGCTCGCGATTGAGCTGTCTCATGCAGGCGATCGGGTCGTCGGCAAACTGCATCAACGGGGCGTGGGTGACGGGACTGCCAGAATCATGCATTGATAGCTTGGGAGGGTTCGACATCGCAGGTCTTCCATGACAGATATTGCAACCAGTAGACATTCCGAATCTACTGTGTCAGGCGACCATTTTTTTGCCACCCACCACTCAGGTTCTATCAGATTCACTGGGAAAAGGCGAATTTCTTTTTCAAATTGCCAATCGAAAAGAGGAATCAGGAAGCCCTGTTCTTAACCGCATGCGGATGTGCTTTTTCGTAGGTTTCCCGCAGGCGACGGGTGCTCACATGGGTATAGATCTGCGTGGTCGTCAGACTCTTGTGGCCAAGCAGCTCCTGCACACTTCGCAAATCGGCACCGCCGTCCAAAAGATGCGTGGCAAAACTGTGTCGCAAAGTGTGCGGCGTCGTTTGCTGCGTCAATCCAGCAGTCGTGATGTGCGTTTCCAGCATCCGACCAATACTGCGGGTCGTTAACCGACGTCCAAATCGATTCAAAAACATCGCCGAACGCTGTTTTTCCGGAGCTTTCTCATCGGGAGTGCGGACCTCTAACCAATGATCCAGGGCTTTTGTCGCGTAGCTTCCGACGGGTGAAATTCGCTCTTTGCGACCTTTCCCCAAAACCCGCAGAATACCAGCCGATCTGTCCCAATCTTTGATATCCAATCCGACAACTTCAGAAACGCGAAGCCCGGCGGAGTACATGGTTTCGAGAATCGCGCGATCTCGCAGTCCAGCGTCTGCGTTTGCAGGCGGAGCGATCAGCAGCGCGCCGACCTGCTCGGTTGTCAGAAAATGCGGCAGCTTGCGTCCACTTCGAGGTGTGCGGAGTGGTTTTGCCGGATTTGTTTCGCAAATACCTTCGCGATTACAGTAGCGAAAGAAGCTGCGGAGACAGGCCAATCGACGGGCCACTGTGGTTCGAGCGTATCCGCATTCATGAAGGTATGCGACGTAGTTTCGCAGAATGCCGACTTCGATGTGCCGTGGCTCAGGAACTGAACCGGTTTGTTCCTGTAGGAATTCGGTGATATGCGACATGTCATCCGCGTAAGATTTGATTGTCAAATCGGACGCGTTGCGTTCAATTTTCAAATAGTTCAGGAACGCATGGATGGCAGCATGCATAGGGAAAACCCCGTAGGACAGTTTCAGAAGAAGCTTGGGAAATCTTCTGTTTCCGAATCAGCCTCTTCGCTTTGCAGATCGCGGACACGTTGAGATAATGTTGCCGCATCGTACCACGTGAAGTCAAGTTCAGGGTCTGCTGCAAATTCAGCAAGTTGCGACATAACCTGCTGGACGCTGTTGTCGTCGTAAAGGAATATGTACTTCTGACCATCTCGAACAAGCGCTAATACGTTGACCGCTCGACTCATATCAGCCTCGCTCCCTAATGACCGCGACAAGAGGATTTCTGCGTTGCCATTTGTATCGGACGGATGCCGGGCAAGTTTTGTAACATTCATAAACCATGTCCAAGTCCTCCACCAGAGAATTGCACCAGCCGTCACGAACACCGTAAACCGAACTGTCTCCGGCAGTTCATGCTGATCTGCGATAAGAAGAAATCCATGAATTCAAACGAAGCTGATCGTCCGTCACGCAAGCCATATCCTGAAACACCTTCGGGCATTATGCGGCTGCCTCCCAGCTTTAAAGCGGCCGCAGCTGCCGCTCGATATTTTGACCCGTCAAGTCGCGAGGCTCAGGCAGAATCCATCACCGTCCGCATTCGTTGGTTCGGATTGTGTGTTGGGTGTCTTTATGTAAATCTCGTCCCGCGTGACACTGGTCGACCAGAATTGAACGGCATGCTTTTTCTTGGTGCCGTCTATGCACTGCTTGATATGTTCGCCAGCTGGAAAGGGAAAGTCCTGCTGAAAGAATATCGCATCGGCATCTCGTTGATGGAAGCATTATTCATCGGGCTGCTTTGCCATTTTGACCAGGGCGTGAGCAGTCCATTTCGATTCTATTATTTCCTGTCTTTACTTGTTTGCGCGATTCGTCATACACCGCAGCTCACGTTTGCCACATTTGGATTGCATTCGTTGAGTTACATTCTTCTGGGATTGTACGCAGCGCCGCAGCAGCAGTCTGACATTATTACAGTAATTCTGACTTTGGTATTTCTCGGCTGGGCCGCATGGGCAATCATCGCGCTGACCGGGCTGCTGAGATCCGCTGGACAGAAGCTGGTGATTCTCAATGAAGAACTGCAATCGAATCAGCAACTGCTCGAACGCAGAATCGCGATGCGGACAAAGGAATTGCAGGAATCTCAAGCGATGCTGGTGCAGCAGGAGAAGCAAGCAGCATTCGGCTTGCTGGCCGCAGGCATCGCACACGAAGTTGGTAATCCGTTGGCGTCGATTAGTTCCATTATTCAAATGCTGAGTCGAAAGAATAAAGACGAACATGTGAAAGAACGCCTGGATCTTGTGGATGGACAACTCACGCGCATTCAGCGAACTCTACGCGAACTTACGGGATTCAGCCGCCCCACAAATCAGCAGCAATCAACCGTCGATGTTCACGCAGCGATCAACGATGCTTTGAACATCGCGAAGTATTACAAACGCTGGAAAGGCAAGACGGTCGTTTCCACCTTCGCAAGCGATCTGCCGCACATTCGGACGGTGTATGATCAGCTGGTTCAGGTGATGTTGAATTTGATCCTCAACGCGCTGGACGCAACTGAAGAAGGTGCCGCAATGGAGATCACAACAAAGCGGATTCCTGAAACCGATTCTGTTCCCGCTCGAATCGGCATTCATGTGCGTGACGAAGGCCATGGAATCCCCAGGGAAGCTCAAGAGCAGATTTTTCAGCCGTACTACACAACCAAAGACCACGGCACCGGGCTGGGCCTGTTCGTTTGTCGGCAACTGACGCGACATGCACTTGGGGGAGAAATTCTGCTTGTCAGATCGACGCAACAGGGGACAGAATTCATGGTGACACTGCCAGTCATGACCGACACGTCATCTGAATCCCGTTCGCACTCTTCAATCGTGCGTCTACCAGAATCGATTGTGAAATAAGACTGGCTGCTTCCACATTCACCTTCAGTAGTTTCAAATCCGACACTTACAAATCCGACACTTACAAGGCCAAAGGTGCCGCTTCTGTATGTACCTGTCAGATGGCAACAGTTATTGGCGGATGACCCGTGGTTGAGCAGTATTTGAAAATAGAAATCGCCAGGAAGGCGAACACTTCGGGGCGTCGATTTCTGAACCATCAACATGAACCCAATGAGTATTTGAGTGAAAAATCTCCTTGGTTTGTTTTTGATTGTGGCGTCGTTCTTCCAGTTCATCCGGAGAAACAACGATTCATCTGCGACGACTGTCGTTGGGTCACATGAAAAACGATGATTCTCCGAATCGATGTCGAACTGAAATATGCCCCCGCCACCGTGTGTTACTGTTTTCCCAATTCCTGCGAGCAGAATCTGAATTACGGCGAAGCAACGTCATAGAACATTCCACTGACAGCTTCACCACTTAGTCCAGTGCGAATCAGCTATTCTATTATGCCAACAAATTTCGAACTCACGGCCCGGCCAGTCCGATCAGAACGAGTCCTTCTATTGGTATTGGTAACGACATTTATCAGCGAACTTGTCATTATGAAAATCCTGCCGCATATGCTGCCGTCAGGAGTTGAGGATACGTACGAGGCGGTTGCTGATTCCTGTTTGCTGACCTTGATCGTAGCACCAGTTTTGTGGATTGTTGCTGTTCGTCCGATTCAACGCCTGGCACAAAGTCGCATGCATTTTCTTCGCCGCGCAATGACATCACAGGAAGCCGAACGGCGGCGGATCACCATGGATTTACACGACGGACTAGGACAATCTCTAACCAGCCTGATGCTGGGACTACGTGCGTTGGAGGAAACGACTTCAGATGCCACGCTTCGTCAACAGACGGAAGATCTTCGCACGATGGGAGCCGTGATCCATGACGACCTTCGACGAATCGTGCGAGGCCTGCGTCCTGCCATTCTTGATCAGTCTGGATTAGTAGCAGCCATTGAACGACTGGTCCACGACGTTCAACAACCTGGCGTCAGAGAAGTGGAGTTTGAAGTGGATGGACTTTCAAACGTGCGATTAGATGCAGATCTTGAAATCGCAGCATTTAGAATTGTGCAGGAAGCAGTTTCCAATTCCGTGCAGCATTCCTCCGCCAACAATTTGCGTGTGACTCTTGCAGCGAAAAAAAACAATCTGGTGCTTAGGATCGCAGATAATGGCAACGGCTTCGACGCTTCTGCTGTTCTCAGTAGAACAGACTTTCACTACGGTTTAATGAGTATTCGCGAACGTGCCATGATTTCCGGCGGCACGGCTGAAATCCAGACAAGCCCCAATGGCGGCACAATTGTCTCAGCTCGATTGCCGTTGCTGATTCGGACTGAAAACGATGCATGAAATTCGAGTATTGATTGCGGACGATCATGCGGTGCTGCGAGCGGGCCTTAAGCTGTTGATCAACACACAATCGGATATGAAAGTTATTGGCGAAGCAGGTGACTTTCGAATGACACGAGAGAAGTCTGTTGAACTGTGTCCGGATGTCGTCACTTTAGATCTTTCGATGCCCGGAGGAGACCCGGTGCGTGTTATTGAGGATCTAACGAAGCAATTGCCGCAGACTCGCCTGCTGGTTCTGAAAATGCATGATGATGCATCAATGTTCCGCGCGGCGTTTACCGCAGGGGCGGCTGAATATATCGTGAAGTCAGCCGCTGATACTGAATTATTGACCGCGATTCGCACAGTCGCGGCAGGGCGATCATTTGTTAGTCTTCCCGGAAATGCAGGGTTACAGCCACCTGATTCTACCCCACCTGGTGATGCGGATGATCAAGCGGCTCTCAAGTCTTTGAGCGCTCGTGAACTTGAAGTGCTTACCCTTGTCGCCCAGGGGCACACGAATCAGGCTATTGCCGATCGACTGTTTCTGAGCGTAAAAACTGTCGAGTCCTATCGTTCTCGCCTGATGGCAAAATTGCATTTGGGTACGCGTGCTGAGTTAACACAGTTTGCCCTTAAACATGGATTGCTCGACCCGCAATAGGGATTTTCCTGCTGCTGCTTTTCACTGTCAGCCCCAGTTTGCATTGCAAATATTCCGTACAAATTCAACGAACTGTGTTCCAATGCGATGGAAACCAGTATTTCTGTTTCCGCGTATGCCAACAGCTGCGTTGATGCTACGCAATCCATGGTGACGCAAAACCTGGAACAGAATGAGAATTCAAAAAAGCGTGGCGGAGTTTGCGCGCGGAAGTGACTAACACCGTTGATGGAAACATCGTCGCCCCACGCAAGTTGATAACACTGCAAGTCAACACCTTATTTGCTTTGAGTCGTTCAGACATGTTGCCGGGGTTTCCCCGGCATCACGACATTAAGAATGCAAGGTCTCCCCTGCATACAAGTGGCTCTCTATAGCCGTATCCTTCACGATGAAAAGTTCAGATCAATTGTCGCCCTCACCTTCAGATTTGAGGTTTGCGTTCCATGATCGCATGTGAACGTGCTTCGTCATTCGTTTAATTTCTGTTGCAAACAAATTCGCAGGAAAGAATCCCATGGTCTCGTTTCTCAATCAACTTCGCCGCGTTGCTGGACTTTCAAATGCTCGCAAGCGTCCACGCACTCAGCGATCAAAGAAAAGCACGGTCGCTCTTGAATCGCTTGAAACTCGAGTCCTGTTGTCAGCGATTACCGGCACGGTTTACGACGATGTGGATTCCAGCGGTACAAAAACAGGCCAGGATAACACTCTGGGCGGCTGGCAGGTGTATGTGGCTCTCGACAACAGCGGGACACTGAACAACAAAGCGGATGGAACACTTGAGCCTTCGGCGAAGGCGAACGCGGGCGGTGATTACACGATCAACATGAAATCCCTTCCCACAGGGCTCTATCGCGTTACCGAAATCGTTCAACCCGGCTGGACGCCCACGACACCAGCGTCTCGCGACGTTGTGTTTACTGCCGGGAAAGATCTGAACAGGATCGACTTCTTCAACTTTGCCGGCGGTGATATCGTCGGGACGGTCTGGAACGACCTCAACGCCGACGGTGTTCGCGCCGTCGATGCAGGAACAGGTGCGTTCACCGACCCAGGGCTTGAAGGGTGGACCGTTTTTCTTGATCTCAAGCCAGATGGTGGTGGAGGTGTGAATGGAATCCTTGATCCAGGTGAACCATCAACGACGACCGATGCTTTCGGGCAATATCACTTTTCAAACCTGCCGGCTGGCGACTACGAAGTGACCGAGATTCAGCCTGCGGGTTGGGATATTCCGCCGGGAAAATTCGATACGAAACAGACAGTGACAGTCGTCGCACTGAGCACAGCCACTCAGGACTTTGCGAATTTTTCGACCATGAACGGTTCCATCGAAGGCAC
>Ga0105046_10015302_pt1 | contig 11797 bp, 6 predicted proteins | sample MAT03_FD_78385 | JGI IMG/M metagenome (GOLD analysis project Ga0105046, IMG submission 78385) | Freshwater microbial communities from Lake Fryxell liftoff mats and glacier meltwater in Antarctica - MAT-03 (megahit assembly) | ecosystem: Environmental > Aquatic > Freshwater > Ice > Liftoff...
CGTGAGGCGTGAAGTCTGGCGTTCGGGCTTTGGGCTTCGGATTTCTTTCGGACTTCGGATTTCGGACTTCGGATTTCATCTCCCCCTCCGATGCACCTTATGCACCGCGGCCTGGTCCACGGGCTTGATGATCAACTCGTCAATATTCACATGCGCCGGGCGGCTGGCGACCCACACCAGCGTCTCGGCGATGTCCTCGGCGACCAGTGGATTGACGCCTTCATAGACCTTCCTCGCGCGGGCAGCGTCGCCTTTGAAACGCACCAGCGAGAACTCCGTTTCCGCCAGGCCGGGATCAATCGTGCCCACGCGGATGCCCGTGCCGTTCAACTCCAACCGCAGCGCGCGGGTGATCTGCAACTCCGCCGCCTTCGCCCCGCAATACGCCGAGCCGCCCTCGTAAGCCACATGCCCGGCGATCGAGCCGACGTTGAGGATCGAAGCACCGACGTCATGCGGGACGAGTGGCAGCACGGCTCGCGTGACGCGCAGCAGGCCCAGGACGTTGCTCTGAAACATCGTTTCCCAATCCTCATCCTTCCCCTCGGCGACGTGATCCAAGCCCTGCGCGCCGCCGGCATTATTGACCAGCACATCCACGCGCGGCGTCTGCGTGCGGACCCATTGCACAAAACGGTTCACGCTCTCCGTGCTGGCGACATCGAGCGCGTGAAAGCCCGCTTGCGGCGCCCCAGCGCCTCGAACTGCCTCCGCCACCTGCGCCAGGCGGTCCACTCGTCGCGCGCCCAGCAACAAACAGGCACCCTCGACCGCGAACGCCCGCGCCGCCGCCGCGCCAAAACCGCTCGAAGCGCCGGTGATCAGCACCCATTTACCCGCCAGATTCGTCTTCATCGCGAAATGATCCCGCTTCGCCCGCCGTCGGCCAGCGAAAACTTCAGCGGCGCAGCGCGGGGGCGATCCGAATTCATGCGGCCCCGGGACCAAAAGACGATGAGCCTCGCAATCCGGGACTTGAATCGAGGCCGTGCACTTGCGGGACAAGTTCGTGTTGCATCTGCAACACAAACCCGGTAGGGCGGCGCTGCTGCGCCGCCTGGGAGTCTGGCTGAGCGGCAGCTCAGCCCTACCTGCTTCAGGGAAAGCACACCGCTCCGGCGCGGCGCTTATCCGCGAATGGCCTGGCTCGGACTGAGCCGGCGCAACAGTTTGCTCAGCGGACGCGTCAGTTTGTGCTGCAGCCAGAGGGCGCGGTAGCGGGCCGGACCGATGTGTTGCAGTAACTCATCCTCCAGACCGTCGGTCACCCCGCCGGGCAAGGGCTGTTTGCGGAGCGTGTAGAGCGCGCGGAACAGATGCCGCCGCGTCAGGCCCGGCCCCAGCACGGGATGCTGCCAGGCGTCACGCAGCAGCCAGCGCGCTTCCACCGCATCCGTGCCGGCGGCCACGTTGCGCGCGGTGAGTTGGCCGGCGTGCGTGCGGAACGCCGTGAGCGGCTCCGCCAGCACCGCCAGTTCGCCCGCCGCCAACAGACGCAGCCACATTTCCAGGTCCACCAGGTGGCGGTAGCGGGGATTGAAGCCCCGCCCGGCGGCGTCCGCACGGAACATCACCACCGAAGGTTCGCCAACAAAGTTCGAGAGCCGTTGCAGACAGTTGAGGGCCACCGCCACGCCGGGATAGACGCCGGCCCGGGGAAATCCGCGACGGACACCCAACGGCTGCGAGCGGGCGTCCAGCAACTGCACTGCCGACGTGGCGAGCACGACGGTTGGGCGCGCGGCAAAGACCTCGTGAAGCTGACGCAGCGCGCTCCGGCTCATGAAGCGGTCGTCGCCGAACATGAATTTCACAAAGCGCCCCCGGGCCTGGGTCAGACAGTGATTCCAATTGCCGGCCAAACCCGGATCACCCTCGGGCGGGCAAACGCGGAGGCGCGCATCCTGCGCCGCATACCGCGCAATGATCGCGCGCGAGGCATCCCGGGAGCCAGCGTCCGCGATGACCATCTCGAAGTCCGCGAAGTCCTGCTCCAGCACCGACTCGATGGCCGCGGGCAGAAACTCCGCCTGGTTGAGCGACGGCAGGAGGACGCTGATGGTTGGCTGGCTCAAGGGCGGGGGTGGATTCCGCGCCCGGTCTAGCGGGCGCGCGGCTCTGGCGCAAGCTGCTTTTCCGACGGAGCGGGGCGAAATGCCGAGTCGCCGTTACCCCGTTTCGCCCACGCGCCGGTTCTTCCCTTCGCCGCCGATCTGCCTGCCGGATTGACTCGCCTGCCGCGGGCGGCAACGCTCGCGCCGTGAACGCCCCGTACTCCTCGCCCGTGCGCCGCCAACCTCAGCCCCGCCCCGGCTTTTTCCCGACGGTGTGGCTGCTGCTGCTGGCGCTCCTCCCCGCGCGGTTGCCCGCCGCGGCGGTGACCAATCTCATTCCCACGCTGGCGGAACTGCGCCTGACGCTCTCGAACCAGGTCGCTGCTCCCCGCTTCCAGGCCGCAGCCTGGGGCGTGAAGATCGCCTCTCTCGACACCGGCAAGACCCTTTTCGAGCACGACGCCGGGAAGCTGCTCAGCCCCGCCTCCAACGCCAAGCTCTTCACCGTCGCGCTGGGCTTCGACCGCCTCGGCGGCGATTACCGGATGCGCACTTCGCTCTATGCGCGCGCCCGGCCGGCCCGCAACGGCACGCTGGACGGCGACTTGATCCTGTTCGGCCGCGGGGATCCCGGCTTCCGCGCCGGGCTGCACAGCAATGATTTGTTCCGCGCCTTGCAGCCGCTGGTCGCCGCGCTCACCAATGCCGGCGTCCACCGCGTCAAAGGCGACTTGCTCGCCGATGCGAGTTTCCTGGCCGGGCCGGCCTACGGCGCCGGCTGGGCCTGGGATGACTTGCAGAATTACTACGGCGCGCCGCTCTCCGCGCTCACCCTCAACGACAATTGCGTCACGCTCACGACGCGGCCCGGGGCGCACATCGGCGACCCGCCGCGGTTCGAGTTCACGCCGCCCCGCTCTGGCCTGCGCGTCACCAACTCCGCGACGACGGGGCCAGCGGGGGCGAGCAACACCTTCAGGTTGGAGCGCCGGCCCGATGAGCAAGTCGTCCGCGCGCTGGGCCAACTGCCGCTCGGGGCCGCGGCGCTGACGGAGGAATTGCCGGTGGCGGATCCGGCGCGGTGGTTCGGCGAGCTGTTCAAACAAGCCCTCGCGCGCCACGGCGTCCGCGTGGACGGCGGGGTGCGGGCCGTCAACTGGATTGACCGTCAACTCGCGCCGCTGGACTTCGGGAATTGCATCGAACTGGGCGCCGTGGAGTCCGCGCCGCTCCGCGAGCTGGCGGGCTGGATTCTCAAGCCTTCGCAAAACCTCTACACCGATCTCCTGCTCGGCCACGTCGGGTCGCTGGTGCTGGCCACGAACCGCACGTCGCCCGGCGAATCGAGCGAGGACGCCGGGGTGCGGGAGCTCGGCTGCTTCCTGCGTTCCGCGGGGATGGCGTCTGGCCAGGTGGTTTTCGAGGAAGGCTCCGGGCTTTCGCGCAACAACCTGGTCACGGCCGCGGCGCTGGTGAGTCTGCTGGACTTCATGCACCGCCATCGCTGCGCCGACGCCTGGCGCGAGGCTTTGCCCATCGCCGGCGTGGATGGCACGCTGCGCCGCCGGCTGAAGGGCACCGCCGCCGAGGCGAATGTGCGCGCCAAGACAGGCACGCTGCGCTGGGCCAGCTCGCTCTCGGGCTACGTCACGACCGCGGCTGGCGAGCAGCTCGCGTTTTCGTTGATGTTGAACCGGTACCAAAGCCCCGACCGCACGCGCACGGCCCGCGAGGAACTCGATGCCATCGCGGTTTGGCTCGCGAGTTTCGCCGGGCGGAGCGACGCCCCGTAAAGGCAAAGCTGGGCCGTGCGCACCCGGCTGCTCGCGGCTTGCGCTGGTGCGGTGGCGTTGCCGCGCAAGAGGGACGCGGAAGGGAAGCACGGGTCGCAAGGCTCGGCCTTGTTCCAGCTTATGGCCGGAGCGGAGAGTCCGGTGAAGGCCGGGCCATGGGATGCGGTGAAAGGATTGCCCACACCGGCATTCCACTGCCAGGTCAGGGTGCGCTTCGGCGGGGTTCAATGGGCAATCAGGCTCAGAACTCCTGAGCCCGCGGTGCCCGCTCAGACTCCTTCGCCGAACAGGTTGGCCAGCCGGGCGGCCAGTTTGCGGCGGGCGACGGCGTAGGAAAAATACTTCAGGCCGAGCTGGTAGTTGGTCTGCGCCCACGTCTGACGCAGCGCGGCGTCGGTCAGGATTTCACGCGTCTGGGCCACGACCTCGTTGGTCACCAACTGGGGTATTTCAATGGTCTTGAAGCCGAGCGGGTCAATGTCCCGCGCGTACACGGCATACGTGTTCACGACCACGGGCTTGCCGAAGTAGATGGCTTCGAGAAAGGCGTTGCCGAAGCCCTCGTAGTGGCTCGGATAAGTGACGAGATCGGCGTGTGGGTAGAGGTCAAACAGCGTGTACACCTTCTGCCCGTCCGCGTTCACGCCGCGCGTCTCGCCCACGCGCTCCGCGATGAAACGCACCTCGATGCCGGCGTCGGCAATGCGGTCCTTCATCATGGCGAGGTAGGCGCCGCCCTCGTCGCCGGCGGGATGCGAGACGACCAGCTTCGCGCGCGGATCGCGGAGGCGGCGGACCAGTTCGATGGCGTGCTCGATGCCCTTGCGCTGCACGACGCGCGTGGGCTGGAGGATGAACCAGTCGTCGTCCCGCAGGCCGATCTCGCGGCGGAGGTCGCGGTTGTAGTCGTCGAATCCGGGCGCCGGCGTCTTGAAATCGAGCACGTTGGGAATGATCTGCGACGGAATGCCCAGGCGGCGGGCGAGTTCCTTCTGCGCCATCGAATTGATGACGACGTGCTCCATGCCGTAGAGCAGCGGCGGGAAGGCGGCTTGCAGATAATCGTTCACCGCGTTGAGGGTGAAGCGCTCGCGTTCCCAGGTGAAATCGTGGTGATGCGCGATCACCGGGAGCGTGGTTTCAGCGATCACCTCGGTCATGGCCAGGCCCAGCGGCACGTGCATGGGAATGGCCAGGATGTTCTCCGGGAGGAGCACCTCGATCTGGTATTTCTCAATGAAGCGGTACAACTCGTCCTTGAGCCGCTCTTTGATGGATTGGATTTCGTTGGTGACGGCGCGGGTGCGGAAGGCGACCCCGAACAATTTGCTCTGCACCGCGGCGACTTCGGGGTGGTTGAAGAACGCCAGCGGCGCGGCGTGGCTGATGGCGGACGGCGCGTCGAGCAGACCAGCCATCCAGTAGCAGGAGTGGCCGAGGCCCTCGAGAATCTGCGCCCACTTGCGCGCCTCCAGAGTCACGCCGTCCGTGCCGTGGAAGCGGGTGGAAATGAAGCCGATGCGCTTGGGCGCGCTGGGGTTCAGGAGGCAGGTGCTCATCGGCGGGGAAGGTAGCGGAGAAGGTTCCGGTCGGCCATGAGTCGTCGAGCGCGCAGATGGGGGCGAAGTCCGGGGAATCCTCCGGCCCGCTGAGCTGCTGAGCTGCCCGCCGGCCTATGCCTCCTCACTGGCGTGAAGCTGCTCTGGCGGCAAGGTTAGAAGAGCGCCAACTCCAGCACCGTGCGGTCGTCGGCCTCGCGCGCGCGATCACTGGCACCTCGGTCCGGCCCGCGAACTGCGCCGCCCGCCAGCGGCGCTCGCCGGCGATCCATTTGAAAATACCTGCATGCGCTCGCTCGCGCCCCGAAGGTCCGGCGGGGCGGATCCCGGATGCCAGATCCCGGAGCATCACTTGCAAAGCTTCAGCGGACGTCGTGAGGCGGCGCAGGTTTCCCGCAGGATTCCGCCTCGCTGTTGGAGCACCCGAAGGTTTTTGAAAGGCCTGACCGGGGCTTCCCCGCAGCCAAACGCCGCCGTCGCTGGGAAGCGACGACGGCGTCGGCTGCGGAACGAACTGGCGGCTACGGCTTGACCGCGCGGTAGAACCGCCGACCGGCTGCGGCATCCGTCGAGTCAGTGAACTGCACCGTGCCGGACCCGCTATCCGCCGTGCGGAGCTGTTGCCACTGGGTGAGGTCGGGGGACACTTGGATCGAGTAGGTGACCCCCGGATCGCCGGTGAGAGTCAGGCGGACCTGGCCGGGCACGACGGCGTTTGCGATCGTCAGCACAGGTCGCATTCCGCCCACCACCTGGACCGCGACAGTTTGGCTGAGGACCATGCCGAAGCTGTTGGTGGTCGTGAGGACGTAGTTCCCCGCGTCGGCAAACTGTACTTGAGCGAGGTCCAAGATGGGCGTCGTGCTGCCGGTGCGCCCGGGGCCGTCCCCGAGCGGCGTGCCATTCCTGGACCAGCGATAATACAGGGCTGGGCTGCCGTTGAGGCCAGCGCCCAGCAGCAGTCGGCCGCCTTGCAGCACCGCGACGCTGGCGGGGGGTTGGGCGCGCAACGTGGGCGCCTGCGCCGGGGTGGTGCCGACGAAGACGCCGCTCAGCATCGTGTTGGAACCGTCAACCCGGGTGCAGCGCACTCGCACCGGCCCGGTGACATCCCAGACCAGGTAGGTCCCATTGGTAAGCCCGCCAATCACGCGGGAGTCGAGCACGGTGCCGGTGGTGATTTCAATCAAGTCCACCCGCTCGATCCGCCCGCCGCCCGGTTCCACCGCGTACACCGCCAGCCGATTGGTAGGTCCGGTGGGCAGGGTGACGTCCACATAGAACTCGGTGCCGCTGTACTGGGCGGCGAAGAAGCGATTCGTCACCGCGACGGTGCCGGGATGTTCGAGGGCATTGGGGTTGGGTGAGTTGTCACTAAAGGTGAGGTAGCTGCTGGCGCTGAGGGTGACGGCGAGATTGGTCACGGCGCCAAAGATCAACTGGCCTTGCGTGCCATAGACACCTTTCCAATTCCCCAAGGTGCTGCGGTCCTCGCTGACAAACCAGCCCAGGGAGGCATTGGCCGGCAGCACGGTGAGCGTGGCGACCTGGCTGGTCGCTGCGCCGAACGAATTGGTAATCACCAACTGATAGCTGCCCGCCTCGGCGGGAGTGAGATTGGTCAGCGTGAGCGTGGTGCTGGTCTGGTCGGCGAGCGGGGCCATGGCTCGGTACCATTGGTACCGCAGCGGGGCAGTGCCCACCGCACTGGCGCTGAAACTCGCGGTGCCGCCCTGAGTCCCAAACTGGTTCGCCGGCTGGCGGGTGATGGTCGGCGGGGCTTGGCTGTCGTTGACCAGGCGGAGGATGGTCAGGCCCCATTCGGTCGTGGCGACATAGAGGTAATCGCCCCCCACCGCGAGGTCGTACACGTAACCAGCCGTCTTGTAGCTGCCGACCAGCACGGGGGTTTCCGGGATGCGCACATCCACCACCTTAACTTGGTTGGTGCCGATGCCGAGGTAAACGTAGTGGCCGGACAGTGCGATGGAGAAGGCCGATCCGATCGAACCAAGATTGCCCCGGAGCACCGGACTCGCTGGATTGCTGACATCAACCACCGCTAAGCCTCCACCGGACGCCGCGATATAGGCGAGGTTGCCAGCCACCGCAATGTCCTGGGCATACAGAGTATCCAGCGTGCTCAACCAGACGGGGGCCGCCGGATTGGTGACGGAGAGGATTACCAACCCTCCAAACGTGTCCGCCACGTAGGCGAAGCCGCCCACCAGCGCGCTGCTTCTCGCCCAGCCGGCGGTGTCGAAGCCCCCCAATCGGACCGGGTTGGCGGGGTTCGTGAGCGTCAGGAAATGAACTCCCTGTTGTTCATCGGCTACACAGGCCAGGGTTCCGGCCAGGGCGACATTCTGTGCGTAACCGGGGCTGTTATAAAGACCCAGACGAACCGGGCTGGCAGCATTGGAAAGGGACGCCATCTCCACTCCGTAACCGCCTTCCGCCACGCACGCCAACCCGCCGCCAACCGTCACGGCCTGGGCCGGTCCGGTGGTGCCGACACTTCCCAACTGCAAGGGCGCAGCCGGGTTGGTGACTTCCAGGGTGGTGAGGCCATAGGTCTCGTTTGCGAGCGTCACGAGGGAGCCGGACACCGCCACACCCAGCGTGCGCTGGAGGGTGGGCAGGATGCGGACCGGCGTCGGGGCCGACGGGGTGCTGACCCGGAGCATCAGAAAGCCCTGGTCGCCGTCGGCCACATAGGCAAAGGTCGGCGTGGCCGCCACCCCTTTGGCGCTGCCGCCCGTGTTGTAACTTCCCAGCAGCACCGGCGCTGCGGGGTTGGTGATGGTGACGATATGGACGCCCGCGCTACCATCCGCGATTTGCACGAGGCTCGCGCCCGGGAATCGGGAGATCCCTTGCGCATAGCCGGGCGTATCCAAGGTTCCGAGCAGCACCGGCGCGGCTACAGCCGCATTGGTCGTGGTCACGATCAGCAAGCCGGCGTCCCCGGCCGTGAGATACGCCACGAGGCCATCCAACACCACGCCGTTGATGTCTGCCCCCGGGTTGAAGGTTCCCAGCAGGGTGGGTCGGGCGGGATCGGTGACGTTCAAGATGACCAGCCCTCCCTGGCGGGTCGCCACATAGAGCCGCCACCCTTCGGGTCCCTGCATGGAGGCCACCGCCACCGCTTCGCCGGAAGTGGCATAGCCGCCGACGCGCACCGGATTCACGGGATTGGTCAGCGAGAGTATTTGCACCCCCGCCGGGCCGTCCGCGACGAAGGCGTAGCTGCCCCGCAGGTCAATCGCGCGCGCGCTGCCGGTCGTGTCATACCCCCCGACCACCATGGGCTGCGTGGCGTTCGTGATCGCAACCACTTGCACCCCGGCATCGCCGTCCGCCACGTACGCCAGGGTATCATCCCATCGGACCGCCACAGAGTAGGCTTGCCCGGGCGTGTTGAGGGCACCTGAACGTGATGGCGGGTTCGCACCGGTAAGGTTCGCAATCAGCAATCCGGCCTCGCCGGCGGCCACGATGGCGTTGGTGCTGGTCAAGGTCACCGAGAGGGCCGCGCCCGTGATGTGCCCTGGCCAGGCACTGACAAAGACCGGGTTCTGGTCCTGGGCCGCCGCGGAGGCGGCAGTCAGGAGCGCCAGGCCAAGGCAGCCGGCTTGCAGGGTTTGCAGGAGTGGTCGCCGCTCATGAGCGGAACGTGTGTTGGTGGATTTCATTTTCTTCGGAGCAGTTGATGGTTTGTGTTGCCGGCAGGCCAGGCTTGGTCCCCCAAAGCTTCCCTGGGAACCGACCGCCGGGAGGTCGGCGGTGCTGAACGTCATGCCGGTCACAGATTCAGCGGGAGTTCCCGCCGTTTGTCCAGAGTCGAATTCCTCGGCCCAAGCTGCGCGCCCCCCCGGGCCATCCCACGCCTCCTGCCGGCCCGCCGCGCCCCGCGGGCAGGACCACCGGCGGCGCATTCGGATTGCGCCCCGCGTTCCCCGCGGGCAGCCTGCGGGGGTGAAGCTTTTACCTGCCCTACTGGCTGCCCTGGCCATCGCCTCCGGGCTTGGCGGCACGGCTGCACTCGCGGCCACGCCCCCCGCCGACCGGCCCTGGCTCGCGGACACCAAGGCCACCCTGCAAACCGAGTTGTGCCAGCGTTTCGGCGAGAGCCAGCGTCCGCGCCTCGAGCGCGGCCTCAAGCAAGTCGGCGAGTTCTGGCGCGCGCGCGACGGCGACGCCGCCGCGTTTGCCACGTTCGTCCGCCAAAACTTCGCCGGCGACCCCGCGACGCTCGACGCGCTCTTCGACCGTTTCCAGCGCCGGCTCGAAGTGCTCGACGGGCTGTTCGCCGAAATGGGCTACGAGTTCCGCCTGCACACCGACCTGGACCGCGGCACCGTGCTGCCCTTCGACGAAACATTCTCCGCCTACAACCCCGCCGCCCACGTTGCCGACGACCTCTTCCAGAACCAGCTCGCCTTCGTCGTGCTGCTCAACTTCCCCCTCACCACGCTCGACCAGCGGCTCACCGACGGCGCCCATTGGTCCCGCCGGCAATGGGCCGAGGCCCGGCTCGCCCAGCGCTTTGCCCGCCGCGTCCCCGCCGACGTCCAGCAGGCCATTTCCGACGCGCAGTCCGCGGCCGAGCTGTACATCAACGAATACAAAATCTGGACGCATCACCTCGTGGATGATCAGGGCCGCCGCCTCTTTCCCGCAGGGCAGAAGCTCATCACGCACTGGAACCTCCGCGATGAGATCAAAGCCCAATACTCCAACGCCACCAACGGCCTGGCCGCCCAGCGCCAGCTCCAACGCGTCATGGAGCGCATCATTGACCAAAGCATCCCCGCCGTCGTCATCAACAACCCGCGCGTGGACTGGAACCCCGTGGCCAACGCCGTGAAACCCGCGGCGGTCAACGACGCCGCTGCGCCGCCGCCACCCCCGGCCGCCACCAACCACGCCGCCGAGCCGGACACCCGCTACGCCATGCTGCTGGCCGTCTTCCGCGCCAACCGCCTGGCCGACGCCTTTTCCCCCGCCGCGCCCACGTTCATCGCGCGCCGCTTTGAGGAGGACCGCCAGATGAGCGAAGCCCGCGTGCAGGCCATGCTCGAGCAGGTGCTCGCGTCGCCGCAGTTTGCCGCGGTGGGGAAGCTCGTCGCACAACGGCTCGGGCGCCCGCTGGAGCCGTTTGATATCTGGTATGACGGCTTTCGTCCACGCGAGCGCTACTCCGAAGCGGAGCTTGACGCCCGCACGCGGAAGCGCTTCCCCACGCCCGCAGCCTACCACCAGCAAATGACCAACATCCTCGTGCAACTCGGCTTCACGCCCGAGCGAGCCGCCTATCTCCAGGCCAACATTGAGGTCGAAGCCTCGCGCGGCACCGGCCACGCAATGGGCGGCGCGATGCGCGGTCAAAAAGCCCGCCTGCGCACGCGCGTCGAAGCCGACGGCATGAACTACAAGGGCTTCAACATCGCGCTCCACGAGCTGGGCCATAACCTGGAAGAAACTTTCTCCCTCAACCAGGTGGATCACACGCTCCTCGCCGGCGTGCCGAACAATGCTTTCACCGAGGCCCTCGCCATGGTGATCCAGAATCACGATTTCGAGGTGCTCGGCCTGGCCGCTCCCGATGCCCGCTCCCGCGCTTGGGCGACGCTGAGCGACTTCTGGAACACCACCGAGATCGCCGGCGTGGCGCTGGTGGACATGGCGGTCTGGCACTGGCTCTATGCCCACCCGGAGGCCACGCCCGCGCAGCTCAAAGCCGCCACGCTCGAAATCGCGCGCGGCATTTGGAACCGCTTCTACGCGCCGGTCTTCGGCGCGCGCGACGGCACGCTGCTGGCGGTCTATTCGCACATGATTCGCGATGTCCTCTACCTGCCCGACTATCCCATCGGCCATCTCATCGCGTTTCAGCTCGACCGCCAGTTTCGGAAGTGCGCCGCCCTCGGGCCGGAGTTCGAGCGCATCACGCGCTTCGGCAATGTGACGCCTGACCTCTGGATGCAAAACGCCACCGGCTCCCCGGTCAGCGCGGATCCTTTGCTCGAGGCCACTCAGGAGGCTCTGGCTGGGCAGCCGGGAAGATGAAGCCTGAAGCAGTGTCCTAGTTGAACCGGAGAGGGACGCGGTGGCCGGGTCGCTGGCTCATGATCTTCCTCTTGAGCCTGATCGCAGCGCACCGGAGAAGATTACGTTCAAGAGCAAGAGCAAGAGCAGGTGCAAGCGCAACAGCAGTTCTCAGTTTGACCCCGACCGCCTAAAGGCGGGACTCCCAACCCCGCTAGCCTGACTTCCTCCCGAGTCGCGCATAAGTTGTTGACTGGCAAGTGCCGAGCTTTCGTTCACTTGCTACAACTGGCCGTTGCCCAAGCCGGGGGCGCGGCAAAGAGCGGCAGCAGGCCCA
>Ga0105046_10015303_pt1 | contig 11796 bp, 10 predicted proteins | sample MAT03_FD_78385 | JGI IMG/M metagenome (GOLD analysis project Ga0105046, IMG submission 78385) | Freshwater microbial communities from Lake Fryxell liftoff mats and glacier meltwater in Antarctica - MAT-03 (megahit assembly) | ecosystem: Environmental > Aquatic > Freshwater > Ice > Liftoff...
GGTGCCCGCTTTGCATACAGCCACGAACTTCTCAACGTCAGCGGCAACATCACACTTACCGCCGATCACCAACCCCTCGGCAGCGTACTCACCGACTTGCTCACCCCACGAAACATCACCTACGTCCTCCACGAAGATGGCATCACAATTTCACTCAAGCGCAAATCCGTAGATAGCAACCAGGAAGCGGAAGGCGCAGTCAAAAACACTCCGAAAGAATTGCTCATCCCACTCATAACAATTACCGGAACAGTAACGGATGCTAACAAGCAACCGCTCGCAGGGGTCAACATCTTGGTGCGTGGATCGACCAATGGCACAACAAGCGATGCCGATGGCAACTTCTCCATCAACGCAGAAACAAATGATCTCCTCGTGTTCTCATTCATTGGGTATGCATCGCAGGAAATACTCGTAAGCAACCAGCAACGGATTAACGCCACCCTCGTCGAAGATTCGAAAAGCTTAAACGAAGTCGTCATCAACGCCGGATATTGGAAAATTAAAGAACACGAGCGCACTGGAAACATCAGCAAAGTATCATCGGAAGAAATCCGCAAACAACCAATCAGCAATCCCTTGCAAGCGCTGCAAGGCAGAATGCCAGGCGTCTATATTCAGCAAAATTCTGGCGTACCCGGTGGAGCGTTTAAAATTCAGATCCGCGGACAAAATAGCCTTCGAGCCAATGGGAATGATCCCCTGTACATTGTAGACGGGGTTCCCTTCACAGCAAACTCACTCGCATCGCCGCTCCTCAGCACATCCATCATCATCAGCGGAAGCCCGCTCTCTTCAATAAATCCCGCGGATATAGAAAGTATTGAAATTTTAAAAGATGGCGACGCAACGGCCATCTATGGTTCACGGGGCGCAAATGGTGTCGTACTCATTACAACAAAAAAAGGCAGCACCGGAAAGACGCGACTAAACGTCAGCGTGCAAAAAGGCATGGGGCAGGTAAGCAACAAACTCCCATTGTTATCAACCCCGAAATATGTTGAAATGCGAAATGAAGCCTTCATGAATGACGGGTACTGGCCAATCCCAGATTCATGGAGTCCCTATACCCCGGATCTGTTAATCTGGGATACAACGCGTCATACAAATTGGCAAAAGGAATTAATAGGAAATACAGCCCAAACCACAAATGCAACACTTTCCCTCTCTGGTGGAAATGCACAAACAAACTTTGTACTCAGCGGTGGTTATTATAAAGAAACAACGGTCTTTCCGGGCGATTATAATTTTCAAAGACTGTCCGGCAACATGAACCTAACTCACCATTCTCAAAACAATAAATTCCAGTTATCAACATCAGTAAATTACTCGATGAGTCTAAACCGACTCTTGCCTATCGATCTTACTTATATTGCTGTCACCTTACCTCCAAATGCGCCCGCACTCTACACAGATGACGGCGACATCAATTGGGACTGGCAAAATTTTGACATCCAAAATCCCCTTTCGATAACCAAGCAGACATACAGAAATTCAACCCACAACCTAATCTCGAATACAACCGTCGGCTATGAAGTTCTTCCCGGCCTCCAGATTAAATCGAATCTTGGATTCACCACAATGACCGTGGATGAACTGTCAACGAATCCCCTTAGCGCAATCCCACCTCAGTTCCTAACCACTCAAACAGCATCCTCGAATTTTGGCAAAGCGGATTTATACACCTGGATTGCAGAACCTCAAGCCTCCTACACAAAGACAATTTCTAAGGGCTCCCTAAATATCACCGTGGGAAGTACATTTCAACAATCGACACAATCAGGTAACACCTTCACCGCCCGCGGCTATACCAGTGATGCACTGTTGGAGAACATAAAAGCAGCAACCAGTATTGAAGTCTCAAGCGCTGATTACTATAAGTATCGATATACAGCTGTATTTGGTAGGGTAAATTATAATTGGAACGAACGATATATAGTAAACCTCACCGCCAGAAGAGATGGCTCAAGCCGGTTTGGAACGGGAAACCAATTTGGAAATTTTGGTGCCGTCGGCGCGGCCTGGATTTTTACAAATGAAAATTTTATGCAACGTACAGCGGATGCGATAAGCTTTGGTAAACTGCGCGCATCATACGGAATCACCGGCAGCGACGCCATCGGAAACTATCAGTACCTACCAACCTACTCCCCAACAACCTATCCATACAGCGATAGGTCTGGACTCACACTCACCCGCCTGAGCAACGCAAATTATTCTTGGGAGAACAACAAGAAATTTGAAGTTGGAGTTGACCTCGGTTTTTTGAAAGACAAACTCACGCTGAGTACAAGCTACCACCTCAATAGATCTTCAAACCAATTGGTTGGGTTACCACTGCCGCTCCTCTCCGGACAGTCAAGCGTTCAATTCAACCTCCCCGCCACAGTTCGTAACAGTGGTCTTGAGATTCAAATTCGATCAACCAATCTAAAACGTGCAAGCTTCTACTGGACATCGGACTTCAACATCACAATTCCGCAAAACAAACTCCTCGAATTTCCGCAACTGGAAATTTTTCCGGCCTACAAAAATTCCTACGCAGTTGGAAAATCAATCTTCACCCGAAAGACGTTTATATACGAAGGCGTAGATCCGCAAACAGGCATGTACACGTTCAAGGATCTGGATGGCGATGGGAGCATCTCTTCAACCACCGATAGAGAATTCACAAAACAAGTTACCCAACAATGGTTTGGTGGACTTAATAACAGCGTAAAGTTTAAGGGCCTCCAACTGGACGTGCTCGTCCAAGTGGTCAAACAAACAGGCCTTGACTACACCAGTGGTTTTGGAAATCCTGGCTCACTCTCAAACCAATTGCAACAAGTCACCAATCGATGGACAGAGTCTGGTGATGATTCGGAAATACAGAAGTACTCGATTAGTGCTGAAGCAGCAAACGCCTACACAAATTATAATTTCTCAGACGCCGCGATTGTAGACGCGTCATTCCTTCGCATTAAAAATATCTCGCTGTCCTATGAACTACCGGCAACGTGGATGCGCAAGGCCGGACTTTCAATGTGTAGGGTTTCAGTGATTGGCCAAAATTTGTTCACAGTTACGAACTACCGCGGCATGGATCCGGAAAATAGAAATATAAATTACCTGCCCCCCTTACGGATGATCTCCTTTGGAATCGATGTTACACTATAAAAGATACTACCATGACAACGAAATATATACAAGATAAATATCAATCAGTGAGTAGGAGAGTGGCAACAATAAGTTGCCTGCTGCTCGCAACAACATCCTGCCAGGAGTTCATTGACGTAGGGGTTCCCAAAACGGAAATAACAACCGCGACAGTGTTCTCCAGTGATGCCTCTGCACTCGCAACGCTCAGTGGCGTCTACAGCAAAATGATGGCCAGCCAAAGTTTTACAAATGGAGAATTGGAACGGTTCACGGGCATCTACGCAGACGAATTGATCAACTATTCATCCAACAAAGAAAGGCGACAGTTCGCCACCGCATCGCTGCTAAACAACAATGCAATTGTTCTCAGATATTTTTGGGCGGAAGCATACGCCTACATTCTCAATAGCAACGCGATACTCGAAGGTGTGAGAAATTCTTCACTGCTCTCAACGGCCGTGAAAAATCAATTGGAGGGTGAGGCGCTCTTCATCAGAGCCTTCTGCCACTTTTATCTGGTCAACCTGTTCGGAGATGTACCATATGTAACCAGCATCGACTATGAAATAAATTCAAGGATTGCAAGAATGACAACCACGGAAGTCTACCTGCATATTATTGACGACCTCAAGCATTCGAAAGACTTAATGCAACCGGAGTTTTCACTCACCGACCCCGAACGAATTCGCCCCGGTAAATTTGCTGTCGCTGCCTTGCTGGCACGAGTCTACCTGTACACGGGCAACTGGCCACTCGCCGAACAAGAAGCCTCGTCAGTAATTGACGCCAACACCTATTCGTTAACCGAATTAGAAAATACGTTTCTTGCAACCAGCCCTGAAACAATTTGGCAACTGAGACCCGTAGTTCCCGGAACAAATACGACACAGGGAATATTGTTTATCATGTCAAGTTCACCAGCCAGCTCCCTAGGGGCAGTGTCTCTCACCACAAACGTGATGTCAACATTCGAAGCAACAGACAACCGCGCCAGTAATTGGATTGGCACCTATCAACGAAGCGGTGTCACATACAAATTTGCCTATAAATATAAAGTCAGGTATAATGATGTTGTATCCGAATATTCAATTGTCTTAAGGCTCGCGGAACAATACCTGATCCGCGCCGAAGCCCGGGCACAACAGAACAAACTCGTGGAAGCATATGCGGATATCAACACAATACGCAGTCGTGCTGGCTTAATCGATGCACCCGTCAGCGGTAAAAATGCGCTCCTCACAGCAATAGAAAAAGAACGCGTGTGTGAACTGTTCACCGAGAATGGCCATCGATGGCTTGACTTAAAACGAACACATAGAGCGACCGAAATCCTGACTCCCATAAAAGCCGGTTGGCAAGACACAGACCTGCTGTTTCCAATACCGGATGCCGAACGCGTAATCAATACCAACCTCACGCAGAACCCGGGCTACTAACAAATTTTTTTATTTAATCCAATATTCACAACCCCAAATTCTTTGGAGACAACTACCACATTGCCATGAAATTTCTAAAAACAATCTTACTGCTCTCGTTACTAATTTCTCAAACAGAAATACATGCTCAGGAAAGTGCTGCCGCCTATTTACATGTGGGTGATCGTGCTCCGGAAATCCGCGTACTCGAATGGGTAAAAGGCGAGCCAGTATCGGAATTCAAACCAGGCTCTTGGTATGTTATAGAGTTTGGGGCAACGTGGTGTGCACCATGCCGCAAAGCAATTCCTAAATTAACCCAACTCGCTGCCGATTACAAAGGTCGCATCAGAGTAATCAGTATGATGGTCATGGAACACAATGAAAATCCCAAAGGTGAAATTCCCTCATTCGTGGCTCGAGTTCATAAATTCGTTGACCAACAGGGGGACAAAATGAACTACACCGTTGGCCTGGATGCCGGTGATAAGTTTCTGGAACAACAGTGGATTCGTGCTGCTGGCAAATCCGGAATTCCGCAAGCCTTCATCATAAATCCTGATGGTCGAATTGCGTGGATCGGCAGTAATACGGATGAACTGATTAAGAATGTTGCTCAATTCTTGAATCAGGCTGAAGTGAAAAAAGTAGCACCTCCGAAAACCACTGAGAACTCATTGACAAAACTAGCTAATGATGTGATATTTCAATCATCGCTGTCATGGTATACCACGGAACAAAAAAAACCAACGTTCATTCCTTACATTGCCAACTTCCGATGGGAAAAAAAAGGTACCGAGTTTTTCAACCGCCAGGGAACGGTCATTGCCGTGGGGCTAACATTGCGAAGACTATATTATTTTGCCTATGGGGACACATTAGATAACTTTCCAACCGGGCGGCATCCAGTCACGGGTATGTTCCCGGATACAATTAAATACCCCCATCAAAAAAGCTCGTACGGAAAGTATTGGTACCGGCCGATTCTCGAACTCTCAGATTCCTCTCTTTTCGAAAGAGTGCCAAAGAGCACTAAAAATAAATTCAGCTACCACCTAAACATGCCGAAGGAAATAGCAACTGCCGGCTTTATGCAAGCTACAATGCAACGTGATCTGGATTCGTACTTCGGCTTTCACGTGACCGCGGAAGACCGATGGATGCCCTGCTGGAATTTAATCGTCTCAAAAAAAAATTCCGCTAATAAATTCAACCTCTCAATAACTCAACAAGAATATCAAACAGAGATGCATGCAAATGGAAACAATCAATTTAAAAATGCAATTGTCAGAGACTTAATTTTTCAACTCGAAATCCGATACGGCTACGGGCAAGAAGGTGCATTAATTCATCATCCAAACCGGCAACCACCATTCTTTGATGCAACCGGAATTAAAGATCAAATTGACTATAGGCTGCTCGCAGCGGATCTTGAGGCATTAACAATAGCCAACAACGAAGGCACAGACTTTCCTTTCGAAGAGTATCGAAAAATTTTAAAGGGCTGGGGATTCGAACTCGTTAAATCTCAGCGTAGAATGAAAGTAGTGGTTGTCAGGGATAAGCCAAATTGATAGTTATATCATACGTTATTATACGATCCCTAACCAAGACATAGAGCAGTTTGTCAACTACGAAAAATTCCACCGCTTTTTGCCGTTCAGGCATGGGAATGTAAAAACTAAATGCATACTGACCATCGCGTATGGTGTAGGCGTCAATGGCCATGTTACTTAAGAACACTGATCGAAGTTCATTATCAGCTTCAAGATTGGAATAGACAAACAGCAAGTCTCCTGATGTATGGACTTTATTGTTTACCACTCTTGCTGGCGAAGATAATGTCGCTGCGTGTTCAGAATGAATGTTGGACACCGTAATCTTAGCGCGTGATGTCGTATCAATCGTATGGGCAACATACTGCAGATTCATACTGGTATCTAAACAGAGAAATTCGTTTCGGTAATAATAAACGTAAAACAACCGGCTGTGCTCTTTGTTGTACTTCAACATGCCGTCGGTACAAAATTGTCCGTCTACTTGCTTTTTCAGAAGACCAGAAAAATAAGAAACGCCGTACACGGTCTTTTTTCCTAACACAAACGCTTCATCAGGGGACATGAAAGTCAACGCGGCCAGACTGGTTTTACTCAAGGGTTCGACATCAATGAGCGGCAACCCGGTACTTAAGGTGTCTGTTATTTTGTTAGCCGGAAATTCTCCAACATACATTCGGTCATACCCATACTGCTCGAAAAAAATAGTAGGCGAGTCGATGTGTATTTTAAACTTCTTGTTGGGAACATTGAGTGCAACTTCCGAAACTTTATTTTGTTCATCAAGTTGAATGATTCTCGATTCACCGCGCTTTCCTAAAAATAGTTTGGTGCCTGCCCTCCCAGCATAGTACCATACTCCCGGTAAAGCAATAGAGTCGCGTTTCGTGAGTGCTTGGACGATGATCCGTCGTTCAAATCCGTTTTTAGGGACACCAATCTTTGTTGCAAGTAAAAACACCAATCCGATAGCGGTAACGGCGCCACACAATAGAATCAATAACGTTAGGAATTTCTTCTTCATAAAAAAGGTGACGGAGTAACCCGTCACCATCTACGGTGATTAATCGTCATACCGCAACCTTCCGGTAGCGCCATTTGCCTCGGCATTTGCTTTAGTGTCAAAGGCGTCTTTTTGGACGCCACCAACAAAAATTTTGCAGAGATGAGCCTCCGCCATGGTTGAACAAACGGGTTCGCTATTCGGGGGTGTAGTAATGTTGGCCTGAACTCCGCCACCGGAAGTGGGACCATTTGAATCGTACCAACCTTGCTGCGGTACTAAGGTTGTGGTAAACGCACTCGCCACCGCAAACACGATCGCAAGCAAAGGCAAAATCATTTTTCTTTTCATAATCGGTACTGCTTTTGTAAATCAAAAAGCAATCGAAAAACTTTAGGTTTAAAAAAACTATTTTCCAGCCACTCCATTGCAACCTGAAGCAACCACTCTCTGATCAGCCGTTGCAAAACCAACCATTATCTTTAATGTATTTGTATTTTCCTTTTCTATTTTTTTCACTTTCTGCTTTCCCCTCTCAACTTTCAACTTTCAACTTTCTACTTTAAACTTTAACCTTTCTACTTCCTACTATGGACTATGGACTCTCTACTATGGACTGTTGACCGTTGACTATCGACCGTAGACCATTCACTTTCAACTCTTTGCTTTCAACTATCAATTATCCCTTATCAACTATTTCCCCCATCCCAACCTCCACCAACACCCCAACAATCGCCACCCCAACAAAAAAAACATTAAAAGCCAAATGCGCATCCCAACTCATCCCTTCAAGCACACCCCCGCATGAACACGGCGTGTAATCACTAAATCGGGAGGCAAGAATAATGTAGCCCGTAAAAACAATCATCAAACAAAACGACCCATACAACCCCGCAAGCCGCGTCCGCTCAAAGACGAGAAGTCCTGCGATAACTAGTTCAACCAACGGCACCAACGCCGCTATCCAGGCAGCCATCGAAGTCAACATCGGAGACTGACCAACTTGTACAACAAACTTTTCATAATCCAATAGCTTGCTCGTAGCCGCATACACAAACAGCAGAATGAACAAGAGTGCAATAACATCGACAATTTTTTTTCGCCCCATGTGTCCCTGATTTGATAGGATGAAATTACTGGGTGCCGGAATGGCAATTGTTAAAAGGGGCACCAACAATTGTTCAGAATCATACGAACAAATGTTCAGAATTTTTATTTCTTTCCAACTCACTGAACTATCAACTCTGGAATATGGACTGTTTGACTGTCGTCTGTCGACTCTAACTTCTAGCCTCGATTCTCCCGACTCTTCACTATCGACTTTTCACTTTCAACTTTTCACTTTCAACTTTGGGCTCACCACCCCCGACTATGGACTATGGACTCTCTACTATGGACTATCCCCAACCTAAAGTGCCCGTTGCTCACGCTTAATGCGACTCAACGACTGGGGCGCAATGCCTAAGTAAGAAGCGACGTATTCTTGTGGCAACAACTGCTCTACCTTCGGAAAAGTGCGCTCTAATTTTTCGTATCGCTCCACGGCACTGAGATACTGCAAGTCATGAATCCGCTCCCGGCTCTCTTCATAGTATTGACTCAGTGTCACCTCACAAAGTTTATGCGCCACAGGATGGGCTGAGAAAAGTGCTAACAGATCTTCATAACTTAAATGCAGCACCTCACTGTCTTCAAGCAACTGAATAGATTCTACCGAGGGCATGCGGCTAAAAAAACTTTTCGGCGACACCACAATACTTCCCGCCTTGTAAAGCTCTTCCACATGCTTGCGCCCACCGATATAGCGAAATGCCATGGCAAAGCCACTGTTTAAAAAATACGCGTGATCGGCAACTTTCGCAATCTCCACAAGACAATGATTCTTCGGCAAGGAGAGTATCAAGACGCGTTTTTTTAAATCAGATTCAAAGCCTTCAGACAAAGGACTCATCGCATTCAATTGCGTAAATAACTTTGTTAGCATGACGGTAAAATAAAAGTGGAGTCCCTGTGTTCTCCATACTCTTTCTCAGGCGAGAATTACCTACAAACGCCTCGGTTTTTTTTAAACGAAAATTCGGTCACGTCCTATCCAATTTTGATACCACAAACTCAACAGAAGAGCACCAACAATTAAGGCAATTATTTAGTAACCTTTATTTTCAAATGGGTGATCAAATCCAGAAAGTATTTTTCTGACCAGATCGCCAACCTGCTGGAATTCGATATAAATCGGCTGATGTCTGCTTTCATTCGAGCCATGTTTACAGTCCTAATTCGTTTGGTCAACAAAATCCTGAATTCATCTTCTGTAATAGTCTCTTTTTCCCAATCGCCACTATCACGTGCACGCAATGCGAAATGGTTTAATTCCAGCGGTACTCCTTTCTTAATATACCATTCCATGTCATACCAGTCACGACCCTTAATTTCCGATTATCTGTTATGAAAAATGCAATCAAGGACATGTCAGGCGTCTGGACTAAAGGCATCTCCCAACGCGCCCAGCCGTTTAGTTGTAAAACAGTTAATAGCCTGATAGTAAGAAAATTTGAGGTGGAGATTTTGAGCAGCCCGACTGAAATGAATAAAAATTTCAGCGTTTGATCTTGAGATATTGTGTTGACTACAACCGTTTCGTTTATCTATAATTTCTTAGACTCAAATTTGGGTAGTTTTAGTAAGCGGCTGACAAATAGAAAAAATTGCCAAGGATTATTGCGATTGAATTTACAATCTCGCCCTCATAAATTTAATTTAAGATTTGAAGGAGTACGCGAAGCGTTTGAGTTTGTTTTGGAACTCTTCAAGATAGAGTGCCTTAATGGCGTCTTCGAGGAAGGATCGGCTGATGAGTTCCGCGATAGCCTCTTCCTGCTTAATGAATTGCTCAATCTCTTGTTTTATGATTGCTTCGGACAGACTGGCTCTTATGCCTAAGGTAAAAAAGTCATCGTAGGCATAGAAGCCGTTGGCTTTGTGGCTTTCGGTTGCGTAGTCGTCTGCGAAAAGGCCGTTCTTGAATGCTATATCCGTGTCTTTAACGTGGATACGGGAACAGACCAAATCATAGGCCGGGCTGAGTATGAAGTCCCCGGCATCTGTTTCCAACAATGAAAAGTTTTTTAGATGCGCATCGCCATTGGAGAAGGCGTAATTGAATAATACTAGCCTGAAAAGCTTGCGGGACTCTACCGCATAGGGGCCAACAAACTGTTTTAATATTCTGAACAAGTCTTCAGCGGAGGCTTCGTACTTGAAGTCGTCTCCAGCTGTGTCTTTGGTTTTGCCAAACAACGTAGCGAAGTCTTCCATCCTGCGCTTGGTGCCGTCTGGCTTGTAATCAAATCTGCGGGTGATGTAGGCTGCTCTGTCGTCCTGGAAAAAGAGTAAGGCGTTGCCCGCTGTGTTGATGCCGAAGATTTGCTCGGCAATTTGCATCGTAAGGTGTTCATTGGCGGGGAGCTGTTCTACCTTTAATAAATCAGAAGGGATGGGTTTGAGAATGTATTGTCCCATCTCACCTTCGCGTGTGAGACGAAGTTTATTTTTATCGAGTATCAACGAGAGCTTGATCTGTACACCAGAAATACTAATGCGTTTGCGGTTTTCAATAAATGCTTCCTTAACCCTTTCATCATTTTCCGGAGATGCGAACGGCAATACATGGTTAACTTTCTTGCCCTGAAAAACATTGCGCAACGCTGCAGGACTGTAAGTAGTGAAACCTGCCTTTAGTGTTGATGGGCAGCGATCAATTTTCATTTGTCAATGGCTTAACGGTGATCGCTCCTATCGTATCTGTTCCTGCTGTGTTTAACAATAAAGAAAAACTATCATTCTCATCAATCTGTAACTGGCGGGACTGAAGCTTTTTGTTAACACCTTCGGCCAGCATGTTAAAAAAAAATGGAAATAAAATCTTACTGCGATGTTCTTGCACGCGCTTCGATAGGGTGAGGCTAATAGCAGGTTTGGTATTGTCGTGGAAACAAGCATTATCATAACGGAAGACATACTCTTTCTCATCCGTGAAGATTAATCTCCCAGCCAGTTCCCCATTATTATATACGAGTGCCTCTTTCATGTGCTAACCGTTAACCTTTCTTCTTAACTTCCATTTTTACCTCCATTCCCAGAACCTCTGCAATGCGCACAAGCACTTCAAGTGTGGGATTCGTGACACCTCTTTCAAGCCTGATCACGGTATTAATATTAACCCTTGCCAACTCTGCCACCTCCGGCTGGGTAATCTTCAGGGCTTTTCGTCTTTCACGTATCTCTTTGCCTATAGTGGAGTGAAAAGACATTATAATGTTTTTTTTGATTCAAAAATAAGAAATAATTGGTAATAATGATATTAAAATGACATTATAATGTTTATTAAATATCATAAATATGGGTGCATGACAAAAATTATACTGAAATGATACTAAAGTGTTTTTTTTGTAGCATTTATACTTCGGCATATGGGCTCGAATTGAACCCAAACCCAAATGCATCAGATTGAGCATTCGGACTGGACTTCAGCGAATCCTGCACCGAGGATTTCTCAATTGTCAGTTGCAAGGTTCACTTTGCGAGGTGGTTGCTATAGTATTTTGAAACATACAAGTCATCGAGGCTGCCAACGGCATTGAAATACTGAACAACTATCCCAATCAGCCTTTGTATATGAAAA
>Ga0105046_10015304_pt1 | contig 11796 bp, 14 predicted proteins | sample MAT03_FD_78385 | JGI IMG/M metagenome (GOLD analysis project Ga0105046, IMG submission 78385) | Freshwater microbial communities from Lake Fryxell liftoff mats and glacier meltwater in Antarctica - MAT-03 (megahit assembly) | ecosystem: Environmental > Aquatic > Freshwater > Ice > Liftoff...
GGAATCGGGCGCACGGCATGGCGCAGCATGTTTTGTGGGTTCACCTTGGGAGGGTAATCGATTTGTCCGGGTGCGAAAAGGCGCCGTGCCCTTGCCGCATCGGAAACGGGGAGCGTCAGGCCCGAAAACGACGGCAGACAGCAGCCACCTCCATCAGTCGACCCGCAGGCCCGGCAATCAAGGCTAGCGGCGGCGGCACGACGCTGGCCAGCCAGGCGTGCCCTGTAAACTCCAGATCAACCAGGATCTCATCCATGTCCCTATTCCGCCGCCCGGATTACCAATCCGACACCACCCAGTTCATTACCCGGCTCAAGATCGCAAATCCCGAACTCGAGGCCGAGCAACGACAAGGCCGGGAACTGTTGTGGGACAAGAACCCGGACCGATCTTCCTGGAACTCGTTTCGCCAAGCCGAAGTGCAGCAAAAGCCGTACGTGTACCAGACCGATCTGTCTTGAGACCGTGCCGGTTTTGCGCGTCAACAGCTCCGACAGGTCTGGCACCGCTGCCAGGGACCCGCGATGACCACGATCATCAGCTTGCCGCAGGCCCGGGAATACCACGCAACCATGCCCGAGGTGGTAGATCAGGTCGCGTTGGCACGCCTGTATGGCGAACCGCTGTTCTCCATTCCCCAGGATCTCTACATACCACCCGACGCGCTGGAAGTATTCCTGGAGGCTTTCGAGGGGCCGCTGGACCTGCTGCTGTACCTGATCCGCAAACAGAACTTCAACATTCTGGACATCCCGATGGCGGGCGTGACCCGCCAGTACCTGGCTTATGTGGACGAGATCCGCGGGCGCAACCTGGAACTGGCAGCCGAATACCTGCTGATGGCAGCAATGCTGATCGAGATCAAGTCGCGCATGCTGCTGCCAGCGCGAAAGACGGCGGATGGCGAGGAGACAGAAGATCCGCGCGCCGAGCTGGTACGCCGGCTGATGGAATACGAGCAGATCAAGCTCGCCGCCGCTGCACTGAACACGATTCCACAAGCGGGCCGTGACTTCCTGCGCGCCCAGGTAACGATAGAGCAGGCACTGGCTCCCCGTTTTCCCGACGTCGCGGTAGCCGACTTGCAGTTGGCATGGCGTGACATCCTGCGCCGAGCCCGGCTGGTGCAGCATCACCATATTTCCCGCGGGGAACTGTCGGTGCGAGAACACATGGCCATCGTGTTGCGTCGGCTGCAGGGACAACGATTCGTCGAGTTCGAGAACTTGTTCGATCCGAGCAAGGGAAGCCAGGTACTGGTCGTGACCTTCATTGCACTGCTCGAACTGGCCAAGGAAAACCTGATCGACATCACGCAGGCCGAATCGTTCGCTCCCATTTACGTGCGGCTGGCCTACAGCATGGCGTCAGAGCAGGCGGACTGAACCTACACCTCGTCGCGGGCCTCGCGCGCCATCAGCGCGGCCACGGCCTGCCGCGGATCAAGGCGGGCGTCAAGCATGGCGTCGACGGCCAGGCAGATCGGCATTTCGATCCCCAGCGCGCTGGCGCGTTGCGCCACGGTGCGTGCACAAAACACGCCTTCGGCCACATGTCCCAGCGATTGGACCGCCTGCGCCAGGCTCATGCCGCTGGCCAGCGCCAGGCCGACACGGCGATTGCGCGAGAGGTCTCCGGTGGCGGTCAGCACCAGGTCACCCAGACCACTCAAGCCGGTAAAGGTCTCTGCGTTCGCACCCAGTGCAACGCCCAAGCGGGTCATCTCACGCAGTCCGCGGGTGATCAGCGCGGCGCGGGCATTCATGCCGAGTGCCAGTCCGTCGCACAGACCCGTAGCGATCGCCAGTACGTTCTTCACCGCGCCGCCCACCTCGACACCGACGATGTCATCGCTGCCATAGACCCGCAACTGCGCGCCATGAAAGACTTCGACCAGCGTGGCGCGTACCTCGGCATCGGTGCTGGCCGCCACCAGCGCTGCCGGCTTGCCTTGCGCGACCTCCTGGGCAGAACTCGGTCCACTCAGCACACCGCAGCGCAGCGCCGGCGCGGCCTGGGCCTGTTCCTCATGCGCCATCGAACCGATGGCGCGATCCCGGGCAGCGCCGTTGTCGCTCCGTGCCGCTTCGAAACCCTTGCACAACCATGCCACTGGCGCGGCGCAGCCTCGCAACCGCTGCAGCATCGGCCGCAGGGCCGCCATCGGTGTGGCCAGTACGACCAGGTCGGCGCCATCGATCGCGTCATCCAACCGCACGGCGCTGGCGTCGGAGTGTTGCGCCACCCAGGCCCCGATCTTCAGGCTCGGGGGCAGGGTGAACGTGGGCAGGTAACGCTGGTTGACGCGCGCGGAACGCATTGCGTCGGCCTGCGCCGCATCCCGGGCCCATAGCCGGACGCGGTGCCGCGCGGGTTCTTGACCCGCCAGGTTGATCGCCAGCGCCGTGCCCCAGGCGCCTGCGCCGAGAATGGCAATGTCCATCGTCGCTGCGGCCGGATCTGCTGGAGCGGCCCGGCTGGTGCCGCTTTATTGGGTCGTGTTGCCGGCGATGGCGGTCTCGCCTGCGGCTTGTTGCGCGCGCTGCTGCTCGTACATGGCCTGGAAGTTGATTTCCGACAGGTGCACCGGCGGGAAACCGCTGCGCTGGATGATATCGGCCACATTGGCGCGCAGGTACGGATAGACGATCTGCGGGCACGCAATACCCATGATCTGGCTCATCTGTTCCTGCTCGATATTGCGGATTTCGAAGATCCCGGCCTGCTTCACCTCGACCAGGAACACCGTGCGCTCCTTGAGCTTGGTGTGCACGGTGGCGGTCACGCAGATCTCGTACACACCGTCGGCGGCGGTGTTGGCTTCCACACCCAGCTGGATATCGACCGCCGGCTGATCCTTCTCGAGCAGGATGCCAGGTGAATTGGGCTGCTCCAGCGAACTCTCCTTGAGGTAAATGCGCTGAATCTGGAAGGTGGGGGTGTTGTCTTCGGCCATGGAATCTCTTTCGGGTTAAGGGGAACGGGCCACCCGCCCGCGGCGGATCTGCGATCCACCCGGCGCAATGGCGCGGCGCGATATTATCGCCGCTGCACCGGGCGCGCCGCTGTGAATCAGGCGGCGGCCAGCAAAGGCAGCAAGCCGCCACGGCTGTCCAGCGCCATCAAGTCGTCGCAACCGCCGACATGCGTGCTGCCGATGAAGATCTGCGGAACCGTGCGCCGCCCGGTGATTTCCGTCATCCGCACACGTTCGGCATGGTCGAGGTCGACCCGGATCTCCTCGATCTGGGCGACGCCCCGATCCTGGAGCAATTGCTTGGCACGAATGCAATAGGGACAGACGGCCGTGGAATACATCTTGACGGATTGCATGCAGGAGACTTTCATCGAGGGAATACGTGGGAGGCTAGCCGGCGGCCGGTCAACGGCTCCGCAGGGGTGCTCAGGATTTTTCGACCGGTAGATTGGCGCTTCTCCAAGCAGCAAGACCGCCGGAGATCGACTGCGCCTTTTCATAACCCAGCTTCTTGGCAACGGCGACCGCGCGCCCGGAGCGAGCACCACTTTGGCAGATGAGGATCACCGGAACAGCCTTGTTCTTGACCGTCGACGGCAATTTGTCCTCGAGCTGGTTCAACGGAATGTTCTTCGCGCCGCCGGGATGACCGGCGGCAAACTCATCGGCCTCGCAGACGTCGATCAGCACCGCCTTCTCGCGATTGATCAGTTGCACCGCGGCCGCAGTCGTGACGCCAGCATCGGTCACACCCTTCAAGGCCGGCAGGAACAACATGGCGCCCGAGGACACGGCAACCAGCAACAACATCCAGTTATCTACAACAAAATTCACGGCATTCCTTGGCAAGAGTGGTTGCGCGGCGCGCGCGCGAGACCGCGCATTTTAGAATGGTGGCTAACACACTGGCGGCGCGGCGGTCTTTTGGAGCATAGCAACACCCTCGGCTCAACGGCCGAGACGTCTTTGCCGGCCCGTCGCCACCCGCCAGAACAGCCAACAACCCATGCATACCCTTGTACTGATCCGCCACGGTGAGTCAACCTGGAACCGGGAAAACCGCTTCACCGGCTGGACCGACGTCGATCTCACGCCCACCGGCATCGAACAGGCCCAACGTGCTGGCCGCCTGTTGCGCGATCAAGGCTTCGAATTCGACCTGGCTTATACCAGCGTGCTCAAGCGCGCCACCCGCACCCTGTGGCATTGTCTGGACGAAATGGACCGTACCTGGCTGCCGGTGATCCACAGTTGGCGCTTGAACGAGCGCCACTACGGCGCCCTGCAGGGCTTGAACAAGGCGGACACGGCCCGCCAATACGGCGACGAGCAGGTGCTGATCTGGCGTCGCAGCTATGACACGCCACCGCCACCGCTGGAGCCGCAGGATCCGCGCTGCGAACGCTCGGACATCCGCTATGCCAACCTGGCGCCCGACCAGGTGCCGCTGAGCGAATGCCTCAAGGACACGGTCGAGCGGGTGCTTCCGTTCTGGAACGAATCCATGGCCCCAGCCATGCGCAGCGACAAGCGCATCCTGGTGTCGGCGCATGGCAATTCGATCCGGGCACTGGTGAAGTACCTGGACAAGGTCTCGGACTCGGACATCGTCGGGCTCAATATTCCCAATGGCATCCCACTGGTATATGAGCTGGACGCGGACCTGGCGCCGATTCGCCACTACTATCTGGGAGATGCACAAGCCGCGCAAGCGGCTGCGAGGGCCGTGGCGGCCCAGGGTCAGACCGGATAACAAGTCGGCGGTGCACGATTTGCACGCTGGCGTGCGACTTGCCGGAACCAGTGCGCGTCAACCGCGTCCAAGCTGTCTATTGGATTAGAAGAGGAAACTCGTCATGGGTCACAAACTGAAGGTCGCGGGTTGGATTTCGGTCGGCGTGGTGGCCGGAGCACTGACCACCGTTTCGCTGCAGACGGTCGCGAGGGGCACGCTGGCGCCGCTGCCGCTCGAGGAACTGCAGCAGCTAGCGGCGGTGTTCAGCATGGTCAAGAGCGACTATGTCGAGCCGGTCGACGAGAAGAAGTTGATCACCGATGCCATTTCCGGCATGGTGGCGAGCCTGGACCCGCATTCCCAGTATTTCGACAAGAAGTCGTTCAAGGAATTCCGCGAGGGAACAGCGGGCAGATTCGTTGGCGTCGGCATCGAAATCACACAGGAAGACGGCTTCGTCAAGGTCGTCTCGCCGATCGAGGGTACGCCGGCCTTTCGCGCCGGCCTCAAGACCAATGACCTGATCACGAAGATCGACGACACCGCTGTCAAGGGTCTGCCGCTCAACGAAGCCGTCAAGCGCATGCGCGGCGAGCCCAATACCAAAGTCATCCTGACCATCCTGCGCCGGGACGAAAATCGCACCTTCCCGGTCACGATCGTGCGCGAGGAGATCCGCACCCAATCGGTGCGCGGCAAGATGGTTGAACCGGGTTATGGCTGGATTCGCCTGAGCCAGTTCCAGGAACGCACGGTCGATGACTTCGTGCGCAAGGTCGAGGAAATCTACAAGCAGGATCCCAACCTCAAGGGACTGGTGCTCGACCTGCGCAACGACCCGGGCGGCTTGCTGGACGCGGCGGTGGCGATCTCGGCGGCCTTTCTGCCGGAAAACGTCAACGTGGTCTCGACCAATGGCCAGTTGCCGGAGAGCAGGTTCACCTACCGCGCAGCGCCTGAGTCCTATTTGCGGCGCGGCTCGAGCGACCCGCTCAAGCGCCTGCCAGCGGCCATCAAGAACGTGCCTCTGGTGGTGCTGGTCAACGAGGGCTCGGCTTCCGCCAGCGAAATCGTTGCCGGTGCTCTGCAGGACCACAAGCGTGCCACCATCATGGGTCGCCAGACGTTTGGCAAGGGCTCGGTCCAGACCGTGCGTCCGCTGGGTCCGGACACGGGACTCAAGATCACGACTGCGCGGTATTACACCCCCAGCGGAGCATCGATTCAAGCCAAGGGCATCGTCCCCGACATCATGGTCGATGAGTCTGAAGAGGGCAACCTGTTCGCCGCGCTGCGTACCCGCGAGGCCGACCTCGAGAAGCACCTGGCCAGCGGCCAGGGGGAAGAAAAGAAGGATCCGGCACGCGAAAAGGCGCGCGAACTGGCCCTCAAGAAACTCGAGGATGACCGGAACAAGCCGGTTGTCGATCGCAAGACGCCAGAGTTCGGTTCGGACAAAGATTTCCCGCTGGTCCAGGCGCTCAATCAGCTCAAGGGGCGGCCGGTGATGGTCAGCAAGACCCTGATCGAGCGCAAGGAAGAACCCAAGAGTAACTAAGAGCGCAGTTGGCCGATTCGCCTGCGATGAACGACCAGCAACTGCTGCGCTATTCACGCCATATCCTGCTCGACGAGATCGGGGTCGAGGGTCAGGAGTCGATCCGTCGGGGGCACGCGCTGGTGATCGGAGCGGGTGGACTGGGCTCTCCAGTGGCGCTGTACCTGGCATCGGCCGGCCTGGGCCAGGTGACGCTGGTCGACAATGACACAGTCGACATCACCAATCTGCAGCGTCAGGTCGCGCACACGACCGAACGTGTCGGCGCAGCCAAAGTCGACTCGGCGCAGGTTGCGATGGCAGCCATCAATCCGGAGGTCCGGGTCGAGGCGTTGTGTCAGCGCGCTGACGCGGCACTGCTAGACACCCTGGTGCCGACAAGCGACGTCGTGCTCGATTGCAGCGATAACTTCACGACCCGGCACCTCGTCAATGCCGCGTGCGTGCGTCACCACAAACCGCTGGTTGCCGGCGCGGCGATCCGATTCGACGGCCAGTTGAGCGTCTATGACACCCGGGACGACAACTGCCCCTGTTATGCCTGCGTATTTCCACCCGACGTCGATCTGGAAGAGGCGCATTGCGCCACGATGGGCGTGTTCGCGCCAGTGGTTGGCATCATTGGCACCATGCAGGCCGCCGAGGCCCTCAAACTGCTCAGTGGCGCCGGCACGCCACTGGCGGGCCGGCTGCTGATGCTCGATGCCCGCGCGATGGAGTGGAGTCAGGTGCGGATTCCCCGCAACCGCCACTGTGGTATTTGCGCCGGCCGCACTGCGCCGACGTCGCCGCACAACCCGGCTTCGGGCCGACGATGAAGGCGGGCATGCCTCGGCCAGCCGCATGATGGCCGGCCCAGCCGTTCCCGCAGGTCCTTCTTGTGAGTGGGATGCGACCACACCGGATGCGGCGATTCACGCGCGCCAGGCAGCTGCCGCGAAGTCCTGCGGTCTTGCCTGACACCGGTCGACCGGCGCAACCCGCGCTTCAACGCCATCGTCAGACAGGACGATACCGACGATCTGAATCGATTGCCTCTCACTATCGCTCTGTGAGAGCAAGAGAGCGCGAGCTCGCAAGCCGATCGTTCCAACAGCCCTGGCAAACTAGTTCATTCCCGATGCTCGGCGCGACATGCAGCTGTTAAACTTTCCGCGCACCCCACTTCATCACCTGTGACTTCATCGATCGCCCGCTCAGTCGTCGACATCAAGGACCTCCGGTTGGGTGATGCGCGCGCCTTGCTCGAACATGGCGCCACGGTGACCTTGCCGGACAGTAGCGAGCATCCGACTGAATTTGTCCAGCAGGTGATCGACGGCTTGTGCGAGTTGTCGCTCAAGGATCCGCTGACCGGCCTGGCCAACCGACGGCATTTCCTGTCGGTGCTCGAGCGCGAAATCGACGGTGTTGCGCGCTCCGGGGAACCGGCGCTGCTGCTGATGCTCGACATCGACCATTTCAAGTCGATCAACGATACCCATGGCCACTTGGCTGGCGACAAGGTCCTGCATGCGGTGGCCCGGTGCCTGTCGCGCTGCATCCGTCCGATGGATTCGGTGGCGCGTTATGGCGGCGAGGAGTTTGCCGTGGTGCTGCCCAACTGCGTGGTGTCGGTGGGTGAGGCTGTGGCAGAACGGATCCGCAAGACGGTCGAATCGCTGACGATCGCGGTCGGCCCGTCCACGAATGTGAAAGCCACGATCAGCATCGGAGGCGCGTATGCACCCGCATGGGTCCGATCCACCGCTCCATTGTGGATAGAACGTGCCGATAACCTCTTGTATCAGGCCAAGGCCAAAGGGCGTAACCGTGTCTGTATCGACCATCAACGGGCGATTGCGGTCAGTGCTGAGGAGAAAAATCTTTTGTTTGGTCATTTAGCCCTGGGCGAACCTGCCTGGCTTGAACGTGTCGCGGCCGAGCCGGGCGGTGGCGCAACGAGCGGAGTCCAACCATGAGCGAAGAGCTGAAATCCAGCGACTCCAGGCCCGCGGCGGAGCCGAAGGTGCCGCTGCCACCCCATGGCAGGGTCATGGCGGTGACCAGTGGCAAGGGAGGCGTGGGCAAGACCTTCGTGTCTGCCAATCTGGCGGCGGCACTGGCCAAGCGCGGCCAGAAAGTGCTGGTGCTCGACGCTGATCTCGGCCTGGCCAACCTGGACGTGGTACTGAATCTCTATCCCAAGGTCACATTGCACGATGTGTTCAGCGGCAAATCCAAACTGGAGGAGGCCATCATCCAGGCTCCCGGCGGGTTTTCAGTGTTGCTGGCGGGCTCGGGCATGGTCGAGTATTCGCGCCTGACGCCCGAGATCCGTGCCGATTTCCTGCGCATCATCGAGGGCCTGCTACCCCATTACGACGTGGTCTTGCTCGACACTGGCGCCGGCATCTCCGATGTGGTCCTGTTTGCGGTGTCGCTGGCCTCCGTGGTGCTGGTCGTGGCTACGCCGGAGCCCACATCGCTGACGGACGCATACGCGACCATCAAGGTGCTGGCGAACCAGCAGAAACGCGAATACATCCACATGGTGATCAACCAGACTGCGCGCCTGGGCGACGGGCGTGCCATCACGGGCCAGTTGCAGCAGGTGCTGGATCGTTTCGTCGTATCCGAACCCGGACGCGGAGTCAAGCTGGTTCACCTGGCAGACATTCCGGCGGACCCGTCGGTACGCCAAGCGGTGATGCGGCGCCAGTTGCTGATGCAGACCATGCCCGGCTGTCCGGCCGCGCTGGCAGTGGCGCAACTCGCGCGCAAGATCGAGGAAACCGTGATTCCGGGTGGCGGCCGCTGAAGCGGCATCGCGGGTCCGCGCCGTCAGCTGCGCTGTCTCGCCCTGCAAACGGCAGTTTGCAGGTTCAGTCGACTGTTGGGGGTAAAGCCGTCACGATCCAACCCTCCAACGGATCGAAGGACATTGGTAAACCGTAGCGGGGCCAGCCCCGTTGCCAGCCCCAGGCCGCCTGTACCAGGCACAACGCGGCGTCCAGCTTGTCACCCCGGCCGTCCTCAAGCAGCAGCGCGCGCTGATCGGGTTCCATCTCAAGCCGCAGTGACAGCCGGGTACGCCCTGCCTGCAGTGCGTCGAGCAGGTGCTGGCGCCGCTCGCGCCGCTCGACCGTCTGTTTTCTGCGATCGTCGCTCTTGTAACTGGCATGGCCCAACACCTCGCGCGCGAGCAGTCCCGGATATGCCTCCAGTGCCACCTTGCGCGGCCTGCCCTGCGCATCGGTGGCACGGGTATCGCCAGGATGCAGTCCCGGCAAGCAAACGCCCGCCTCGATCAGTGGTGGCACGCCGGCGTGCAGCATCCAGGCCACCGGCGGATTGACCCACTTCATCGACGGACTGGAACCGGCCCAGCGGTCGGTCACCCGGTGGGCGAACTTGCCGCCGACGGGGCGACTGGCGCAGAAGGCCGAAAACCGGGCGCGAATGTCTGACCGCTCCAGGCCGGCGTACAACTGCATGGCGTCGAGCCAGCGGCTCGGCCAGCCCAGGGCTTGCACCAGTTCGCGCGGCAGACCGAACGGAAAATCGAAACCGCCGACCCAGTGCGGTTCTTCCCGCAACCATCGGGCATAGGCATCGAGAGAATCCACCGCCTGAAGCGTGTCCAGGGACACCACATTGCCACACAGACGCCCGCGTGCGATCACGATCGGCTTTCTGGCGTATGGACGGCTGCTGAAATCGCAACCGACGAGGAGTGTCATGCGTTCAGGGGCCACGATGAGCCGCAGTGGGCGGCCACCACCGTGTCAACCAGGGCTCAGGCTCGGCCCATGATGGACGCGGTGGCCATCAGTTCCTCGAGCAGCGCGAGCGACACCTTGCCCGACACTGAATACGGGTCAAGTTCGGGCTTCTCGGCGTACTTGAGCAGGATCGAGGTGTTGATGCGCGACATGTTCACCTGCCCCATGGTCCAGCCGCCAAAACGACGCTCGGCAATCTCTTCGTAGTGCAGCAGCACCACGTCCCTGTGCCGCTTGTCCTTCTGGATATGGCCGAACAGGTCGCTGACGGCCATGCGGCCGCCCTCGATCGCCTGCAGGAAAATCCCGCCGCCGTAACACAGGATACCGGTGATGCCGCAGGTCGGGTTGGACTGCCGCGATTGCGACAGGATGGCGTCGATCGCCTCATGGGTCGTGTCCACCGCGCGGCTGGCATACAGGAGTCGGACCAGCATGGTGTCAGCCTTTTCCGGGAATTAGCGACAGGAATTCGCGCCGAAGGTTGGAGTCCTTCAGGAACACACCACGCATCACGGAATTGATCATCTTGCTATCCATGTCCTTGACGCCGCGCCAGGCCATGCAGTAGTGGCTGGCCTCCATGACGATTGCCAGTCCATCGGGTTGCGTCTTGAGTTGTATCAGATCGGCCAGTTGCACCACAGCTTCCTCCTGGATCTGCGGTCGGCCCATCACCCATTCGGCCAGCCGAGCGTATTTCGACAAGCCAATCACATTCGTGTGCTCGTTGGGCATCACGCCGATCCAGATCTTGCCGATCACCGGGCAGAAATGGTGGCTGCAGGCGCTACGAACCGTGATCGGGCCGACAATCATCAATTCGTTCAGGTGTTCGGCATTGGGAAACTCGGTGATGGCCGGGGCCTTGACGTAACGGCCGCGGAAAACCTCGTTGACATACATCTTGGCCACACGGCGGGCGGTTTCGTCGGTATTGTGGTCGTTCGCGGTGTCGATCACCAGACTCGCGAGCACGCCTTTCATCTTGCCCTCAACCTCGTCGAGCAACATCTCGAGTTCGCCCGGTTCGACAAAGTCGGCAATGTTGTCGTTGGCATGAAAGCGCCGGCGCGCGGCCACCAGCCGTTGTCGGATTTTGACCGATACCGGGGTGCCTTCGTCCAAGTCACTGGAATTCATGGTGGAAGGAGACTGCATCAACATTAGCGCATCCTAACAGCGAATGGAATGCGGGGTCTTTCCGACGACCCGGCGTCTTTTCAGTAGCGGCGGCCGATCAGGAACAGGCCCAGGCGCACCAGGGCCAGGGCCATCGCCTCGAGCACCCGGACGCGCCAGGACCGATTGAGATAGGCATGGGCTTCCAACCGATGTCCGCCATGAGCCATGGCGTATTCCAGCCGCTCGCGCAGCAGTCCCGCAAACGCAACGTCGCGCACGACGATGTTGGCCTCGCGCGCCAGCAGCAGACTCAGTGGATCGAGGTTGGACGAGCCGACGGTCGCCCAGCGTGAGTCCACCACGGCCACCTTCGCATGCAAGAAGCCGGCCGCATATTCGTGAATCTCGACGCCTGCGTCCAGCAAGGCACCATAGACCGGGCGGGCTGCGTGAAACTGCAGGAAATATTCGTATCGTCCCTGCAGCAGCAACCGCACCCGCACACCGCGACGCGCCGCCAGCACCAGCGCCTTGCGCAGCCGCGCTCCGGGGAGGAAATAGGCGTTGGCGATGATGACCTCACGCTGCGCCGCGCCGATGGCCCGCAGGTACGCTCGCTCAATCCGGCGGCGATTAC
>Ga0105046_10015306_pt1 | contig 11795 bp, 10 predicted proteins | sample MAT03_FD_78385 | JGI IMG/M metagenome (GOLD analysis project Ga0105046, IMG submission 78385) | Freshwater microbial communities from Lake Fryxell liftoff mats and glacier meltwater in Antarctica - MAT-03 (megahit assembly) | ecosystem: Environmental > Aquatic > Freshwater > Ice > Liftoff...
CCATTCCGACTGCCGCACGACCAAGCGCTAAGTACCCAAAAATACGGTCCTATTTTGCAAGTGAACCAAATACGTGTCTCGTGGCGGTTGGCGGATAACCAATTATCGAGGTCCGGCCATGCCCCGCCCTGTGGCATGCGTAGGAGTGCGCGTTCCAAAACGGACCGCTCATCACTCCCACCATTCCAAACCCTTTGCGACCTTCGCGCCATCCATGGCCGAACAGCGCATTACCGGTAACCTCGTCGACATTACCGCCAAAAGGATCTTCCCCGCCGAGGTCACGATCAAAGACGGAAAGATCACCTCCATTTCCGAGATCCCCGGACCGGTCAACGGCTATTTGACACCGGGCTTCATCGATGCCCATGTACACGTGGAGAGCTCCATGCTCATCCCCAGCGAATTTGCCCGGCTCGCTGTGGTACACGGTACTGTTGCCACCATCAGTGACCCCCACGAGATCGCGAATGTGTTGGGGGTGCCGGGTGTTGATTTCATGATCAACAACGGGAAGCGGGTACCCTTCCACTTCTTTTTCGGAGCACCCAGTTGTGTGCCTGCCACCATCTTCGAGACGGCAGGTGCAGTGGTGGATGCCGACCAGGTGGGCGAACTGTTGGAGCGACCAGAGATCGTGTACTTAAGCGAAATGATGGATTTCCCGGGTGTACTGAACAAGGACCCGGAGGTGTTGAAGAAGATCGCCCATGCCCACCGGCTGGGGAAACCCGTGGATGGCCATGCTCCGGGGCTTCGTGGCGAAATGGCCCAGCAGTACATAGCAGCAGGGATCAGTACCGACCATGAATGCTTCACGGCGGAAGAAGCCTTGGACAAGTTGGCCCATGGCATGAAGATCCTCATTCGCGAAGGCAGCGCCGCCAAGAACTTCGATGCATTGGTGGGACTCATGTTCGACCATGCCGGGCAGATGATGTTCTGCAGCGACGATAAACACCCTGATAGCTTGGTGGAAGGCCACATCAACAGCCTTTGCGCGCGGGCCGTGGCCCATGGGATCGATATCTTCGATGTCCTTCATGCCGCTTGCCTAGCACCGATCATCCACTACAAATTACCGGTCGGCAAATTGCAAGTAGGCGATCCGGCGGATATGATCCTCTTGGAAGATCTGGTCGAATTCAAGGTGTCGCGGACCTGGATCAATGGAAAAGTGGTTGCCGAGGAAGGCCGGTCCCTGATCGAACACGTCTCCAGTGAACGCCCGAATCTCTTCACCTGCAGCCCTAAACAACCGGACCAATTCCGCATTGCGGCCTTTGACAAGGACCTGCTCGTTATGGAAGCGCTCGATGGACAGCTGATCACCCTGAAAGTCTGGATGCCGCCTACGATCATGAACGACTTCTGCGTGGCCGACCCGAAGAAGGACCTGCTGAAGATCGCCGTAGTGAACCGTTACCGTGATGCGCCCCCCGCCGTGGGCTGGATCACGAATTTCGGCCTACAACGTGGGGCCATAGCCGGAAGTGTAGCGCACGACAGCCACAACATCGTTGCCGTGGGCACGAACGATACCGACCTCTGTGCGGCCATCAACCTCGTGATCCACGAAAAAGGCGGGATCAGCTTGGCAAATGGTGACCACCACCGCATACTCCCTCTACCAGTCGCGGGGATCATGACCGATGCGGATGCGTACACCGTGGCCGATGCCTATGCTGCCATGGACAGGGAAGCGAAGGAATTGGGAAGCACCCTCAGTGCACCGTTCATGACGCTCTCCTTTATGGCGCTGCTGGTGATCCCCCATCTGAAAATGAGCGACAAAGGCTTGTTCGATGGGGATCTGTTCCAACTGGTGAAAAGTTGAACATCCTTTCGTACGAAGCGTGCCGTTTTGGCGCGGTCGTGCTCCTCTCCCATCGATCTACCTTGAGCCGCGAATGAACGTTAACAATTGGACCCGGACGCGTTGGGTTTTGTTCATGGCCCTCATCTTGGCGGGCTGCTCAACCCAGCAACCGCGGGTACATGAAGGTCGTTTCCAAAAGCGGCAGCACCGTCCGGGTTGGCATGTAGACCTCGGAAAACGCCCCCCGGCAGCTTCGGCGGATAGAAGCATCGACCCGATGATGGAGAAGCGGGTACCATCTCTGGATCAGCCCGGAAAGGCACTTTTGCACCCAGCCCGGATCAATTCCGAAGAGCAACCGGAAACAGTGCAGGAAAGGGCCTATTCGGTGCGCAACGAACCCTTGGCAGTGGTGGACCAAGGCAGATCAAGGCCGTCGATGCTTTCTTCACTACAGACTTATTCCGAACCAGCCGTGCAAGGCCTTCCCGTGCAAGATGAAAAGCCCCCCAAGGTCTGGAACAAATGGGCACTTCCGGCCTTCATTCTAGCTTTGGCCGCTGTTGCCTATGGCATCTTGGGAACCAGCGCTGTGGTCCTGATCATTGCCGTGGTGGCCACCTTGGTCATTGCCGCGATCGCTTTGCGGAAAGGTCGTCGGTACGAATGGTCCGGAAAAGGCTTCGCATTGGGCGCCATGATCCTTGGGACATTCGCCGCTTTGATCACCTTGATCGCCTTGTTGAACGGGAGGGTTTAGGGTGATGACCGGGTCTAGATCGTGAGACACCGGATAGCCGGGGTCCCGATCTGCGATCGCCCGGCTTCCGGAGTGACGTTCGGTGGGCTACGCTTGACGATACTGCCAACTGCGATCGCCCGACCTCCGGAGTGACGTGCGGTGGGCTGCACTTGGCGGGACTGCAAACCAAGGATCTGTTGTAACACACGGCCGTCACTCCGGGCGAAGGGAGGCTCTGCGACTGAAGACCATACCCGACCGTCACTCCGGGCGAAGGGAGGCTCTGCGACTGAAGACCATACCCGACCGTCACTCCGGGCGAAGGGAGGCTCTGCGACTGAAGACCCGGAGTCTCACAATGATCTGCGAAAAGCAATTGTGAGACTCCGGATAGCCGGGGCCCAGATCTGCGATCGCCCGGCTTCCGGAGTGACGTTCGGTGGGCTACGCTTGACGATACTGCCAACTGCGAGCTCCCGGCTTCCGGAGTGACATACGATGGGCTGAGCATCACGATCCTTCTGATCAAGAGACCTGATAAGATGCCAGCCGGATCCGCCGTCAATACTTTCGACATGCCGCGTGGCATCATTTAGGACAACGGTATGGACATTTGCCTGTTGATGGTCAATCCATCCGTCTAGTGATCAGGCATTTCCAAAAGCCAGACCTTTGGACATTGATGGGGCCATTCAACGAGACAATTACGTGGATAAGGTTCAGGACGGAATTGAGGCTGGCCCCGCCTTCATTCTGGCTGCTCTTAGGGGAATGTCTGGCATTGGTCCAAACCCTGCGGGGCGCTCCACTTCCGCCTGCCGAAAGCCGTTCCTTGGACCAGGAGCTGACCGCTTACGGACTGCTGGCCCGCGCAGCGCTGGACGGATCCACCTTGCGCGCCGAGCAATTGCTCCTGTATGTTGAAGGTCGCTTCAAGGTGCCCTCGACACACGCCCAAGAGATGGCTGAGGTGGACCATTTCCGAGATGCCCTCACCAGCCTTCAATTGGAATTCTCCACCTCCGTTCCAAGTTTGTCGCCGGAAAGGATCCTTGGCTATCATGCGGCATTAAGCGGCACCCGAAATCGGCCAAGCATGCAGACATGGCGGAATGGCCCCACGCCACTAGGCGCACTGCCCGGCGTCCCGTTCGAGATGATCCCACTGTTCATGGTGGAACTATGCGATTGGTTGGCCAGCCCCGAACTAGCACCACCAGCACCGGAAGAGGCTCCACATTACGCATTGCTCAGAAGCCTGATCGCCGAGCTCTATTTGGCCTGGATCCAACCTTTCGATACCGCAGGCTATAGGGTTGCGGGCCTCGTGGGGCAGCATCTTTTGGCACAAGGTGGACTTACGGGGGCATGGACCCATTTGACCGCCGTCCACTGCCACCGGGCACGGCCGGAGTTCTTGCGCCAGATCGGGCACGCTGCTCAAGGTATGGGCGACCCCATTCCGTTCTTGGCCTACAGTCTGCGCGGGCTGTTGGACGGGTTGAAGGAACTGGTCGGAGCGATCCGCAATGCACAGACCCACGGTCAATGGCGGGCACACGTTGAGGACCTGCTCGCTGCGGAAAAGGGTCCGGCGGCAGAACGATATCGCGCACTGTTGCTTGGGCTCTACGAGGAACAGGAACCGACAGCCCTAAGTTCCATCCCGCAACTGGACCCGGAATTGGCCCGCCTTTACGCCGGGGTTTCCAGCAAGACGCTTAAACGGGACGTGGATGCCTTGGAGGATCTCGGTGCCCTGCAACGAACGGCCGATGGAGTGCGCGCTCGTCGTGAGATCGTACGCGGATTCAGGGGTTGAGCAGCTTTTCCACCATCGTATCCGCCTGTCGCTGAAGAATTTTCGGGCTAGTCCCCAAGGCCTGCATCGACCTCAAGGAAGTGGCCCCTTCGGACTTGGATAATTTCTGACCACTAGACCCTAAAACCAACGCATGGTGATGGAACCGGACCGCCTCGAAAGCCTTTAGTCCCAATAACTGGGCAAGATGAAGCTGGCAGGCCGTTGAAGGGAGCAGGTCCGCCCCACGAACGATATGGGTGATCCCAAAGTCAAGGTCATCCGCCAAGGATGCGATCTGGTAGGATGCCCGGCCACTCGCCTGGCTCGACATCCGATGCCGCACCACTGGATCTCCCATGGTATTCGCCAGATCCACTTCCAACACTTCCCCTTGAAGCGTATTCACCTTTACGACCGCGCCTTCCGGTATTCGAAGCCGCAATGTGCATTCAGGTTGGTCCAATGTATGACCCGCCTGCCTACAAGAACCGGGGTAGCGCTCATCCGTCGTGACCGTTCGCAGTTGTGAGCGGGTACAAATGCATCCGTACAGGTGACCTCCCTGGCTCAGTTCATCGACCAATTCTTTGTAGCGTGCCAAGCGCCGTTGCTGGGACCATTTGGCGTATTGATCAGCAGGGCCCGAAGGACCTTCATCCCATGTGATGCCCAACCATTCCAACGAACGGAAAATGTCCTCCACGTAAGCCGGCCGCACACGTTCAGCGTCCAGATCGTCAATGCGCAAACGGACCTTCCAGCCCAGTACACGCGCCAGTTTCTCCGTCAACAGGAAATTGATCGCATTGCCCGTGTGCAAGAAGCCGCTGGGCGTTGGGGCCAGCCGGGTAATTCCCGCTCCGGTCCTTGTCATTTCAACCATTCCAATTTGACCAGCAGGACCATGGTGCCCGGGGCCGGACTCGAACCGGCACAGCCCTTACGGACCAAGGGATTTTAAGTCCCTCGTGTCTACCATTTCACCACCCGGGCTTGATACTGGTAATCTCTTTCCAGTAGATCATCGCTACGGTCCTACGCTGGACACAAAGGAACGGCACTCCACCGTCCTTCTGCACGCTAAAACAAAAATGCCTTCCGAAGAAGGCACTTTGAGCGAGAAACGGGACTCGAACCCGCGACCCCGACCTTGGCAAGGTCGTGCTCTACCAACTGAGCTACTCTCGCAATGGGCGGCAAATATAGTACGAGTTGCGGAATGGGCAAAAGTTGGGTTGAAAGGTTGTTTGGTAACTGGTACAGGGTACAGGGTACAGGGTCGAATTCGCGGGTACATCGACTCTGTACTCTTTACTCTGTACTCTGTACCCTGTACCCTGTACCAGTCATTCAACCTTCAACTTTCTTCCCCTTTTTCGGCGACACCATCCTTTTGATCTCGTTGAGTTTCAGCAAGGCTTCGACGGGAGTTAGTGTGTCGATATCGAGGGTCTCGATCTCTTCCCGGATACGCTGCAAGGCCGGATCGTCCAACTGGAAAATGCTCATTTGCAGGTCGCGGGTAATGCCTTCAGCGTTGACACGTCCACTGTTCTTGGGTCCGTCGCTCGAGGGTGCCGCACCCAGGTCGCCGCCATGACTGGCCTCTAAATGGACGAGCACTTTGCGGGCACGGGCCAACACACGGGCCGGCATACCGGCCAATTGGGCCACATGGATCCCAAAGCTGCGATCACTCCCACCGGGAACCAATTTCCGCAGGAAGAGGACTTTGCCATCGGCCTCGCGCACGGCCACATTGGCATTACGCACCCGCGGAAAGGTGGCCTCCATCTCATTCAATTCGTGGTAATGGGTGGCGAAAAGCGTTTTCGGGCGACCGGCATGATCGTGCAAGTACTCGGTGATAGCCCACGCGATCGATATGCCGTCATACGTGCTTGTGCCCCGACCGATCTCATCCAACAAAACCAAACTGCGATCGCTCAGGTTGTTCAAGATGCTGGCGGTCTCATTCATTTCCACCATGAAGGTGCTCTCTCCTGTAGTGAGGTTGTCCGATGCACCCACCCGAGTGAAGATCCGATCCACCAGACCGATCGTCGCGGATGATGCCGGCACGTAACTACCGATCTGGGCCATGAGCGTAATGAGTGCCGTTTGCCGCAACAAGGCCGATTTTCCGCTCATGTTCGGACCGGTGATCATGACCAATTGCCGGTCCTCCGGGTCCAAGACCAGATCATTCGGGACATAGGCCGTTCCGGGCGGCAGTTGTTGCTCGATCACCGGGTGCCTGCCACCCCGGATGTCCAGCTGGCGTTCCATGGTAATGACCGGTCTACCATACTTCCAAGCAACGGCATTCACCGCAAAGGCGCGCAACACATCCCATTCCGCCAGCGCCATGGCCAGTGTTCTCACCGCACCCACTTGTGCTACCACATCCTCTACCAAGGTCGTGAAATGTTCGGCTTCCAAGGCCAAGATCCGTTCTTCGGCACTCAGGATCTTTTCTTCCAGCGCCTTGAGCTCATCCGTGATGTAACGCTCGGCGCCCACCAATGTCTGTTTGCGCACCCACTCCGGCGGAACCTTGGCCTTGTGGGCGTTCCGTACTTCCAAATAATAACCGAACACGTTGTTGAAACCGACCTTCAGTGAACTGATCCCGGTGCGTTCGGTCTCCCGTCGTTGCACTTCCAACAACAGCTCCTTGGCGTGGCTGCTGATATGGCGCAATTCGTCGAGTTCACTGTTCACGCCCGCACGAATAACACCGCCCTTCAACAAATTCACAGGTGTTTCCGGTTCGATGGTGGCGGCAATGCGCTTGGAGATACCTTCCGGGATATGGATCCCATTCGCAGCCTCCCCCACTTTTCCAGCCTTTCCGGCAAATGTGGTTCGCAAGCGAACGGCGGCTTCCAATGCGTAGTGGATCTGCAGCATTTCGCGGGGATTGATCCGGCCCGCGGCTGCTTTACCCGCCAAACGCTCCAGATCCCCGACATTCTTGAGCTCCTCGCCCATGGTCCCTAACAGATCGCCATCCGCGATCAAGGCCCCCACAAGGTCAAGCCGGTGGGTGATCCCCACAACATCGACCAGCGGGAACAGCACCCAGCGCTTCAACAAGCGGGACCCCATGGCGGTAGTGCAACGATCCAAAGCCTGCAAAAGGGTTCGTCCGCCTTCGTTCACCGGTGATACCAATTCCAGGTTCCGCACTGTAAATCGGTCCAATCCAACGTAGGCATCGGGACGCAGGCGGCCCATGCGATCCAAATGTGCAAGGCGATCGTGGCGGGTTTCGCCTAGATAATGCAAGACAGCACCCGCTGCCCGTTGCCCGAACTTGAGCTCCTCGATACCGAAACCCTTCAAGCTGGTAGTGCCGAATTGCTGCAACAATCGTTCGCGTGCGAAATCATCGGTGAAGGCCCAATCGTCCAAGGTAAAAGTGTTGCGTTGTGCGCATAGCTCCTGGATGAATTCGTCCTTGACGCCCTTTGGCACCAACAGTTCGGTGGGTGCATGGCGATCGATCAATCGGCCGATCTCCTCCCCCGTTTCCTCTGCCACCAGAAATTCACCCGTACTGATATCGAGAAAGGCCGCACCATATCGCCCTTGCTGGCCGTAAACCGCCGCCAGCCAATTGTTGCTCCGGTGATCAACCACATTATCGCCATAGGCCACACCCGGGGTAACAACTTCGGTAACACCACGCTTCACGATCGTCTTGGTGGCCTTGGGGTCTTCCAGCTGATCACAGATCGCTACACGGTAACCTGCACGAACGAGTTTCGGCAGGTAGTTGTCCAAGGAATGATGCGGAAAACCGGCCAATTCCACATCTTGCCCACCGTTGTTCCTTTTGGTAAGGGTGATGCCGAGGATACCGGATGCGGTTATGGCATCACTCCCGAAGGTCTCATAGAAATCGCCCACGCGGAAGAGCACCAACGCATCGGGGTACTGCGCCTTTACGCCGTTGTATTGTTGCATCAACGGCGTTTCGGACTTACTGGACTTTGACATGGTCTTTTCTACCTGCTTATTTTCACCCGCCGATCCGGCCCGAACTGCGAGCAAAACAAGCAGGCCAAGGTACCACCGTGATCGTCGGTTTCTTCCATTTTACCACAACTGGTTTTCACATTTTCCCAACAACTCAACCGCCCCGCGTTCCTTCCAGGATCAACACAATGCCTTCCCCCGACCGCAAACTGACCCAAGTCGAGCTGGACCGCCCCACGCCGCAAACCCACCGAGCACGACCCAAATTTCCCATTCGACTGATCCTGGACGACGTTCGAAGCCGGCACAACGTGGGGTCGATCTTCCGATCAGCGGATGCGTTCGGCGTGGAAGCCATCATTCTCTGTGGATTCACCCCCCGGCCACCCCACCGGGAGATCGAAAAGACGGCGCTGGGTGCCACACGATCGGTGCCTTGGTCAACAGCCGAAAATGCCTTGGCGGCGGTAAATGCCGCCAAAATTGCCGGATACAGAGCTATTGCTGTGGAACAAACCTTGCATGCCGTGCCTATCGGCAAACTCCCCGGTGTGGACCACGGCCCTGTTGCCCTGGTCTTCGGTAATGAGCTGAACGGGGTCTCCGAGGCCGTGATCGAAGCGTGCGATGCCTGCGCGATCATTCCCCAACACGGCAGTAAGCATTCGCTGAATGTATCTGTCTGCGCTGGTGTTGCACTGTACGCGGTTACCGTTCCTTCGGTCCAAAAGGACATCGCAACTTGAACCCCGAGACCAACAAGCCCCCGTAGATCGAAACTTTTTAACTCTTCAACGTATACAGGCAACCATGGAGCTTACCAAGGGTCTAATCCTTTAGAAGCGGATGGTCCGATCCATGAACCGTTGAAAGCTCCTATATTTGGCTGCGACCGGAAACGCACATATGCTAAAACGTTACCCCCACTTCTTCCTTGTGGTGTTCATTGTCGGTTCGACCTTCGTGGTCATTCCATCGTATGGTCAGTATTTCCGGCAGTCCTCCTACTGGAAAACACACCGTAAGGAGATCAGCTTTGGCTTTGGGGTCTCCAACTTCCTTGGTGAATTGGGTGGAAGGAACCAAATAGGCTCTCCCTTTGTGTGGGACTTGGAAGTGAGCAAAACACGCCCTGCCGCGCACATCGATTACCGTTATTACCTGGCACGAAAAATGGCGCTGCGCGGTCGGTTCACCTACGGTATTCTGGCAGGGAACGATAACTTGACGACGGAACCTTTCCGACAGAACAGGAACTTGAGCTTCAAGTCCGATGTGTATGAAGCCTCATTGGTCTACGAGTTCCATTTGTACTCGGAGGAACTTGGTCACGTGTATGACCTCAGGGGTGTAAAGGGAACCAAATCTTCGCGCGTTGGATTCTATGCCTTCGCAGGGATCGGGGCCTTCTATTTCGACCCCAAGGCCCAGTTGGAGAACAAATGGGTACGGCTTAAACCCTTGGGTACCGAAGGCCAGGGTCTGCCCGGCGGTGCACCGGAGTACAACAATCTCCAGATCTGTGTTCCCATGGGCTTGGGTCTGCGCAAGGCATTGACCAAGCAGCTCAGTATCGGCGCGGAACTGCAATACACGATGACCTTTACCGATTACGTTGATGACGTGAGTACCGTGTATTACGACAATGACAAACTTGCCGAGGCCCATGGCGAGGAGGGTGCCTTTCTGGCCAACCCTAGTTTGAGGAACCCGGAACTTCTGGCAGCGATAGAGTCTGACCCTACCACGACCGGACAGCAACGTGGCGATGCGAAGGACAAGGATGCCTACCTGTTCTTTAAATTCCAAGTCCACTACAAACTGGTGAAATACCGCAGTGGGTCCAAGAAGTACCGCACCAGGATCCGTCGACAGAAGATCGTGTTCTGATCGCGGTTGGAAGTATCCGTTCCGTTGGATCCAACGTGCTGACCCCAATATTGTTGGCCATCAATTGGGCATTTACGAAGCGAGATCCTGAACAGCGGATCTGTGCCTTATTAGGCGGGAATGATCCTTCTCATGACAAGTGCCACGGCCATCGCCTGTACTTTCGTTGTTGATCCCACAACCCTATGGCCTATATCGCAGCCATCCGCATAAACACCACGAAGCACCATCCTTTTCCGTTCGATGTACCGGCGGTGAAATTCGCGCGCAACGTGGATCTTAATGCGCCGGTCAGCTTCATTATCGGAGACAATGGTACGGGCAAGTCCACACTGCTGGAAACCCTCGCATTCCGTTTGCAACTGCCGCACATGGACGGGGCAGGTTATGGCAAAAAGTGCTTCGATGCCGCCCGTACGCTGGCACCTTTTCTGGATGTGGACTACGCGATCGACCGTCCCATCGGCTTCCTGTTCCGTGCGGAGGATTTCGGCGACCTGATGAACAGCGTGGATCGGCAGGACGCTCGTCTCCATGCACAACTGGACGAACTACATGGCACTGTGCCGGAGCACATCGTGCGGGAGATGAAGGACGATGCGAATCTCCAGCTCCATCACATGCGTAGGGACTACGGACAGGAGCTACGTTCATTTTCGCACGGCGAAGCCTACCTGCACATTTTGCAGGAGAAGGTGAAGCAGCGCGGCATCTACATTCTCGACGAACCGGAAGCGGCGCTTTCACCAGCCAAGCAGTTGGCATTGATCCACTTCATCCGAGAGCACCTGAAGCAGCATCGTTCGCAGTTCATCATCGCCACGCACAGTCCCATGCTTATGGCATACCCCGGTGCGAAGATCCACGAGGTGAATGCTGAAGGGATGAAGGAGGCCAAGCTGGAGGACACCGAGCATTATTCCATTACAAGGTCGTTCCTGAACGACCCCGAGCTGTATTTGCGGCATTTGGGGTGAATGTTCGGGTCCTCCTTGCGGTGGTAAGGAACCTGGTGTTGGGGCACGGCATTGGGAGTGACGGGAATGGGAAATACCGAGGTAGAGATGTGGGTGGCTAAAGACCAGCCATGGAGAAGTTTCTCCTTGTTCCGTCAGGGAGTCCGCAGGGTCCCCGCCAAATGCGCGGGAGACCCGGCGGAGCTTTGTACGTTATCCACGCCACCCGCCAAGCACCCTCGGAAGAGCGTTGCGAAGCCTGCGCCGCCCGTCGCTGTCGTACCCGATCCGTTCCCCGATCACATGCGTGTGGCCCGCGAAGCGCTCGGATGGTCACAGGCCAAGCTCGCCCGCAACGCCGGGATCGATAAGCGTTCTGTTGGCCGTTACGAGGCCGGACTGGTCGCGCCCTCCATACAAGCCGCCGCCAAGCTCGCCGTCACCCTGGGTAAAAGTCTCGATGTGTTGGCCGGGATCGGGCCGTCCACTTCGGATCCTCAGACCTCTGCATTGCTGGCCAAGCTTCAACTACTGCCGCCCGACCGTAGGGTACTCGTGCTTGCTCTGGTGAAGGTGCTCGGTGAGAAGTAGTGATCTCGG
>Ga0105046_10015307_pt1 | contig 11795 bp, 10 predicted proteins | sample MAT03_FD_78385 | JGI IMG/M metagenome (GOLD analysis project Ga0105046, IMG submission 78385) | Freshwater microbial communities from Lake Fryxell liftoff mats and glacier meltwater in Antarctica - MAT-03 (megahit assembly) | ecosystem: Environmental > Aquatic > Freshwater > Ice > Liftoff...
CCATCATCACCCCAGGGCGTCTCGAACACGTCGAAGCACGGCTCGAGCGCGGCGGGCAGGTCGGTGCCGTCGGGCAGGCCGGCGACGAGGCGGTGGATGGGCAGCACGGTCAACTGCTCTTCGGCCAACTCGACCACGTAGGCCAGGGTGGCGTCGTAGCCGCCGCCCGCCTCGGGATAGACGCCGTCGACGTCGCGGCGCTCGTCGCGGTAGGCCAGTGAGGTCTCGAAGCGGTGGTGGCCGTCGGCGATGAGCACCGGTGCCGACGACACCGCGGCCGAGATGGCGTCGATCACGCCGGCCTCGCGCACTAGCCACAGGCGGTGGTGGATGCCATCGGGGTCGGTCCAGGCCCAGTCGGGCGGGGCGGTGCGCTCGCACAGCGCGGTCAACCCGGCGACGGGCGACAGCCCCCAAATCGGGGAGAGGTTGGCGTGGGTGGCCCGCAGCAGGTCGAGGCGGTCGCTCTTGGCCTTCGGGGTGGTGTGCTCGTGGGGCAGGATGGCGCCCTCGCCGGGACGGCTGAGGGTGAGGGCGCCGATCACGCCGGTGGTCTGATGGGCCGTGCCGGACTCGTCGCGGAAGCCCATCCGGTACACGTACATGCTGGGCTCGTCGTCGATGACGAGCACGCCGTCGGCCAGCCACTGCTGCCACAGCGTGGCCGCCACCTCGTAGGCGTCGACGCCGTCCTCATCGCGTGGCAGGTCGATGCGCACGGCGTTGTGGGGGTCGAGCGCCGTCAGCGCGGCCCGGTCGTCCTCGCTGAGCACGTCGTAGGGCGGCGCGGTGACGGCCTCGGGGCCGAAACGGTCGGGGTCGTAGCGGATGGCGAGGAAGGGGCGGAAGCCGGGGCCGGCGGAGGTCTCGCCGGGCGGGATGGTGGGCATCAGGAAAGGGACGGGGTGGGGGGCACGTCTCTCTTGCTAGCAGACTGTGCCCCATGGCCTGGGTGCTCGACCTCGACGGGGTGGTGTGGTTGGGCGACCAGCCCATCCCCGGTGCCGCCGCGGCCGTGGCCCGCCTGCGGACGGCCGGCGAGCGGGTGCTCTTCGTCACCAACAACTCGGCGCTGCGCCTCGCTGACCAGGAGGCCAAGCTGGCGAGCCAGGGCATCCCGGCGGTCGGCGACGTGGTCACGTCCGCGGTGGTGGCGGCGGGGTTGGTGGCACCGGGCGAGCGGGTCTTCCTCTGCGCCGGCGCCGGCGTCGAGGAGGCCGTCGTGGCGCGCGGGGCCACGCCGGTCCGTGACGGCGACGCCGACGTGGTGGTGGTCGGCTTCCATCAGGACTTCGACTATGACGAGCTCGATCGCGCCTCCCGGGCCGTGCGCCGGGGCGCGCGCCTGCTGGCCACCAACGACGATGCGACCTACCCCACGCCGGCAGGACCGGTGCCCGGCTGTGGCGCCATCCTGGCGGCGGTCGTCACCGCCTCCGGCGTTGCCCCCGTCGTGGCGGGCAAGCCGTACGCGCCGATGGCCGACCATGTGCGCGCCCTGGTCGGGCCCATCGGTGTGGCCGTCGGCGACCGGCCCGACACCGACGGCCGCTTGGCCCGATCGCTCGGATTCGAGTGGGTGCTGGTGCTCAGCGGGGTGACCCGCACTGATGACCTGCCCGTCGAACCGGCGCCCGACCGGGTCGAGCCCGATCTCGACGCCGCGGTGGACGCGGTCCTCGCTGGCGAACCATCGGGCACCATGGGGCACCCATGAGCGCCGCGACACGAGTGACGACGGTGCCGCGCTCGGGGCGGCGTGCTCTGTGCGTCGTCCTGCTGGCCGCGGTGGGGGCCGGCCTGGTGGGGGCGTGCGCGGCCGACGTGCCCGAGGCCGACCCGGCCGACGACGGTGGCGATGCGATGACGTGGACCGGCGACGCGGTCGACCTCGACAGCGCCGAGGTGGCCATCGGGTCCAAGGAGACGCCCGAGCAGGAGATCCTCGGCTGGATCGCGGTCGAGGCGGCCCGCGCCGCGGGCGCCTCGGTGCACCAGGAGGTGGGTGCCGGCGGAACCGCCGTGCTGCGCCAGGCCCAACTGTCGGGCCTCATCGACGCCTACTGGGAATACACGGGCACGGGTTGGAACCGCATCCTGCAACAGGGTGACCCGGCGGGGACAGCGAACGAGCTCTACGAGGACGTGCGCGACCGTGATGCCCAGCTGAACCAGATCGTCTGGCTGTCGCCGGCACCCGCGAACAGCGCCTACGCCATTGCGGCCACGCCCGAGACCATGGACGACTGGGGCGTGCGCACCCTGGCCGACCTGGCCGCGACCTACCAAGCCCCGGAGTCCGACGGGTCCGACGGGTCTGACGGGTCCGACGGGTCCGACGGGTCCGACGGGTCCGAGGAGTCCGACGCGGGCACCGCGGACGCGCCGCCGGTGCTGTGCATCGACGAGAGCACGGGCTTCGCCACCGATCCTGACGGCCTCCGCCAGTTCGAGCGGGCCTTCGGGGTGACCCTGCCGGCCGACCAGCGCCCCGAGGTACCCGCCGAGGACCTCTACGACCAGGTGGAGGCGGGCCTGTTCTGCCCGTTCGGGCAGGTGCTGAACACCGATCCCCGCCTGGCGGACGGCACGCTGCGCATCCTGGAGGACTCGGGCACGTTCACGATCCACAACCCATCGATGACCATCCGCGACGACGTGGCCCAGGACGTGCCAGCCTTCGAGGAGTTGCTCGCGCAGATCTCGCCCAGGCTCGACGACGAGACCGTGCGCGACCTACGCGCAGCCGTCGAGCTCGACGGCCAGTCGCCCCGAGAGGTGGCACGCGGGTGGTTGCAGGACGAGGGCCTCGCCGAGGCCGGACAGGAGGAAGGCTGATGGACATCGAAGTGGTGGTCGAGATCCCGCAGGGGTCCCGCAACAAGTACGAGGCCGATCACGCCACCGGCGAGATCTGGCTCGACCGGCATCTGTTCACCGCGGCGCGCTACCCGGTCGACTACGGCTACTTCCCCCGCACGCTGAGCGAGGACAGCGATCCGCTCGACGCGCTGGTCCTGCTCGACGAGTCGACCTTCCCCGGCTGCCACGTGATGGCCCGCCCGCTGGGGGTGTTCTGGATGCGCGACGACGCCGGCCCCGATGCCAAGGTGCTGTGCGCCCCCGCCGGCGACCCCCGCTGGGACGCCATCAACGACCTCGAGGACCTGCGGCCCGAGCTGTTGGCCGAGATCTCTCAGTTCTTCGAGATCTACAAGGTGCTCGAGCCCAAGAAGTACGCCGAGGTGCGGGGTTGGGAGGGTCGCGAGGCGGCCGAGGCCGAGATCGTGGCGTCGCAAAAGCGCCACCTGGACCATGCCGCACGCGCCCACCACGCGACAGAATGATCTGTCTCTGACGGTCACGTCACCGTGCAAACTATTGCAAGCACCCTCGGTCGCCCTTAGGCTGGCCGCATGGCTTCCCAGAATGATTTTCTCAAGCGTTACCTCGATGCCGGCATCGAGTTCACCCAGCTCACCCAGAAGCGGGCCGAGTCCATCGTGCGCGACCTGGTCAAAGAGGGTCAGGTCCGCCAGGAGGCGGCGCAGGACGCGGTGCAGGAACTGCTCGAGCGCAGCCGCAAGAGCAGCCAGAAGCTGGCGTCGCAGATCCGTGCCGAGGTGAAGGAGCAGGTCAACAGCCTGGGCCTGGCCACCAAGACCGAGCTGCGCCGCCTCGAGCGCCAGGTCGACAAGCTCAACAAGGCCACCGCCGTCACCGCCAAGAAGGCCCCGGCGGCCGCGAAGGCTCCCGCCGCCAAGAAGGCTCCCGCCGCCAAGAAGGCCCCGGCCGCCAAGAAGGCCCCGGCCACCAAGACGGCTGCGAAGAAGACCACCGCCAAGAAGGCGTCGGCCGCCAAGAAGGCCTGAGGGCCCCCTGGCGCCCCGCCGCCGGCTGGACGCCGAGCTGGTCCGTCGCGGTCTGGCACCCACCCGGCGCCGGGCCCAGGACTACATCGCGGCCGGCCGGGTGACCGTGGCCGGTGCGCCGGCCGACAAGCCCGCGCGTCTCGTCGCGCCAGGAGAGGCCATCGAGGTCCTCGGGCCGCCGCCGCGTTTCGTGGGTCGGGGCGGCGAGAAGCTGGATGCCGCCCTGGAGCAGTTCGGTATCGAGGTGGCCGGACGTGAGGTGCTCGACGCCGGGGCATCCACCGGTGGCTTCACCGATGCGCTGCTTCAGCGGGGCGCCACGCGGGTCGTGGCGCTCGATGTGGGCCACGGCCAACTCGACAGCCGCCTCCGCGCCGACCAACGGGTCGTGGTCCGCGAGCGCACGAACGTGCGGCACCTCTCGGACGGCGAGGCCATCGGCGGTGCGGTCGACCTGGTCAGCGCCGACCTGTCGTTCATCTCACTGCGCACCGTCCTGCCGGCGCTGGTGGCGGTGGCCCGACCGGGCGCCGACCTGGTGATGCTGGTGAAGCCGCAGTTCGAGGCAGGGCGGGTGGAAGTGGCCAGGGGTCGGGGTGTGATCACCGACCCGGACGTGTGGCTCCGGGTGCTCACCGAGGTGAAAGGCGCCGTGATCGACCTCGGAGCCGTCATCATGGGGGCCATGGTCTCGCCGCTCACCGGAGCCGATGGCAACGTCGAGTTCCTCCTCTGGGCGAGAGCGCCCGGTGGGGACACCGCGGCAGAGCCGGTCGACCTCGACCGGGTGGTCGCCGAGGCCGTGGCCCGACAGGCCGGCGACTGACGTGGCCGTCATCGGCCTGGTCGTCCACCATCAGCGTGACGAGGCTGCGGCGACCGCGCAGCGCGTCACCGCCTGGCTGCTCGAGCGGGGTCACCAGGTACGCGTGCCCGCCGCCGACGCCGCCGTCGTGGGCCTCGGCGAACACGCGGTGGCCGACGAGGCCTTCCCGCGCGGGCTCGATCTGGCCGTCAGCCTCGGCGGCGACGGCACCATCCTGCGGACGGTCGACCAGGTGTCGCTGTTCGAGGTGCCGGTGTTGGGCGTGCACCTCGGCCAGTTGGGCTACCTCACCGAGGTCGAGCCCGAGGCGCTCGAGGCGGTGCTCGAGCGTTTCCTGGCCGGCGATCACGACCTCGAGCAGCGCATGCTGCTCCAGGTGTCGGTCGAGTCGTCATCCGCGGCCGAGGCCACCGGCCCCGGCCAGCACGTGGCCCTGAACGAGGCCGTGCTCGAGAAGACGCCGTCGGGCCACACCGTGCGGCTGGCGGTCTGGGTGAACGGCCGGTTCTTCACCACCTACGCCACCGACGCGCTCATCGTGGCCACGCCGACGGGCTCGACGGCCTATGCCTTCTCGGCCAGAGGTCCCATCGTCGCCCCCACCCACCGGTCGCTGCAGCTCACGCCGGTGTCGCCCCACATGTTGTTCGACCGCACGCTGGTCCTGAACCCCGACGACGAGATCCGCCTGGTGGTTTCGGGTCACCGGCCCGCCACGCTGTCGGTGGACGGTCGCAACCTGGGCGAGCTCGTGCCCGGCGACGCCGTGGTGTGCACCGGTTCGCCGCATTGCGCCCGCCTCGTCACCTTCGGCGAGCGTGACTTCCACGCCATCCTGAAGACCAAGTTCGGGCTCGAGGATCGGTGACGCGCCGGTGCTGAGCGAGCTGGCGGTGCAGAACCTGGGCGTGATCGCCGACCTGTCGATCGTCCTGTCCCCGGGCATGACGGCGGTGACCGGCGAGACCGGCGCGGGCAAGACGTTGATCGTCGGGGCCATCGAGCTGTTGATGGGCGGCCGAGCCGATCCCGCGCTGGTGCGGCCGGGCGCCGACGAGGCCCGGGTCGAAGGGCGCTTCGTGCGCGGTGACGACGAGGTCGTCCTCGCCCGGGTGGTGCCGCGTGACGGGCGCAGTCGGGCCTACGTGGACGGGCGCCTGGCCACGGTGGCGGCGCTGTCCGAGATCGGCGCCGAGCTGGTCGACCTGCACGGCCAGCACGCCCACCAGTCGCTGCTGTCGCCCTCGGTGCAGCGCCGGTCGCTCGACCGCTACGGCCGGGTCGACCTCTCGGCGCTGGGCGCAGCCCGTGAGCAGCTGGCCGAGATCGACCGCGACCTCGCCGCGCTGGGTGGCAACGAACGGGCTCGGGCCCGCGAGATCGATCTGCTGCGCTACCAGGTCGACGAGCTGGACGGGGCCCGTCTCACCGACCCGGACGAGGACGACCGGCTCGAGGCCGAGGAGGATCGGCTGGCCGACGCGGTGGCGCACCGAGAGGCAGCCTCGGTGGCGGTCGACGCGCTCGGCGAGGACGATGACGGGCGCGATGGGCGCGACGGGCATGACGGGGTGGCGGTGGCGATCGCCGCAATAGCCGGTCGGGCCCCGTTCACCGAATCCGAGGGCCGGCTGCTGGCGCTGCAGGCCGAGCTGGCCGACGTGGTCGCCGAGTTGCGGGATGCGGGCGAGGCCATCGTCGACGATCCCGAGCGCCTGGCGGCCGTGCGGGCCCGGCGTCAGCTGTTGCGCGAGCTCACCCGGAAGTACGGCGAGTCGCTGGCCGAGGTGATCGCGTACCGCGACGAGCTGGCCACCCGCCTGGCCGATCTCGAAGCCTACGAAGAGCGCGCCCGCACCCTCGACGGCCGCCGGGCCGAGGCCGTGGCCCGGTGCGCCGAGGCCGCCGCGGCGGTCGGCCGGGCCCGGCGGGCGGCGGCACCGGGGTTGGCCGAGGCCACCCAGTCCCACCTGGCCTCGCTGGCCATGCCCAAGGCCGCGCTGGCCGTCGAGGTCGGCGCCGACGATCCGGGCGACGACGTCACCTTCGCCCTCGCCGCCAACCCGGGTGCGCCCCTGCTGCCGCTGGCCAAGGTGGCGTCGGGCGGCGAGCTGGCCCGCACCATGCTGGCCCTGCGCCTGGTGCTGACCGCCGGGCCGCCCGTGCTGGTCTTCGATGAGGTCGACGCCGGGATCGGGGGCGCCGCGGCCCTCGCCGTGGGCCAGGCCCTGGCCGAGCTGGGCGGCGATCACCAGGTGCTGGTGGTGACCCACCTGCCTCAGGTCGCGGCGTTCGCCGACGCCCAGATCGCGGTCAGCAAGGCTGACGACGGCTCGGTCACCACCACGCAGGTGGCCGTGCTCGACGACGCCGAGCGCGTGATCGAGTTGTCGAGGATGCTCTCGGGCACGCCCGAGAGCGAGGCCGCCCACGGCCACGCCGCCGAGCTGTTGGCCACTGCCGCCCGCCAGCGCGGGCGCTGAGATGATCGACCTCGGGGCGTTCGCCGTCGGCCTCGTGCTCGGCCTCGCCGGGTGGTGGGCCACGCGGCCGGTGCTGGCGATCCCGGCATTGGCGCGCACGAACTACCGCAACGCCACCTTGCCCACGGCGGCCGGGCTCATCATCGTGCTGGCCGTCGTGGCCGCGCAGGGCTCGGTGATCCTGGCCCACGCCGGCGGCTGGTCGTTCGAGACCGAAACCGCCGACACCCGCGCCATGGTGCTGACCCTGGTGCTGGGCCTGGGGTTCCTGGGCCTGCTGGACGACCTGGCGGGCACCGGTCAGTCCGGCGGCTTCCGCGGCCACCTCAGGGCACTGGCGAAGGGCCGGCTCACCACCGGCTCCCTCAAGCTGTTCGGCGGCGCCGCCGTGGGGGTCCTGGCCGTGGCGGGCCCCCGCAGCGGCTCGATCGGCCGCATCCTGCTCGACGCCGCCCTCGTGGCGCTGTGCGCCAACCTCGCCAACCTGTTCGACCGGGCCCCCGGTCGCACGCTGAAGATCGGGCTGGCCGGGTTCCTGGTGCTGGCCGTGGCCACCCAGGCGCCCCCCGAGTTGGCGGGCGTGGCGTTGGTGATGGGTGCGGCGGCGGCGCTGCTGGTGCCCGACCTGCGCGAGGAGCTGATGCTGGGCGACGTCGGTGCCAACGTGGTGGGCGGGGTGCTCGGGCTGGGCCTGGTGCTGGTCGTCGCGCCCGAGGTGCGCACCGCCGCGCTGGTGCTGGTCGCCGCGCTGAACCTGGCCAGCGAGGCCGTTTCGTTCTCGCGGGTCATCGATGCCACACCGCCGCTCCGGGCCCTCGACCGTGCCGGCCGGCGCCCGAGCGGTACCCTGTGACGGTCCTGCACGGCAGCGCGCGGCCGCCATGCGGCATGGCCACCGCTGACCACCGCTGACCACCCGTACGTTGGAGACCAGATGGCGCGCCGCCTGAAACCCCAGGACACCGGACTCGACGCGCCCATCACGGCCCGGGTACGGGTCGACCGGCGCACCAAGGACCTCATCAAGCGACTCGAGCCGGGTGAGATCGCGGTCATCGACCACGCCGATCTCGACCGGGTGGCCGGTGACGGCCTGGTCGAGAAGCGGGCGGCCGCCGTGCTCAACGTCTCGCCCTCCATCTCCGGCCGCTACCCCAACGGGGGGCCCATCCGGGTGGCCGCCGCGGGCATCCCGTTGCTCGACGAGGTCGACCGGTCGCTGCTCGAACGGCTGAAGGACGGCGACACCATCACCGTCGACGGTGGCGAGGTGCGCATCGGCGACGAGGTGGTGGCCACCGCCAAGGTGCTCAGCCACGCCGACATCGTCGACCGCATGGAGCACGCCCGGGGCTCGATCGGCGAGGAGCTCGAGTTGTTCGCGGTCAACACCCTCGAGTACATCCGCAACGAGGCCGAGCTGACGTTCGCCCCGCTGCAGATCCCGCCGCTCAAGGTCGACTTCAAGGGACGTCACGCCCTGATCGTCGTGCGGGGGATCGATTACCGCGAGGACCTGCGCGCCCTGCGCCCCTACATCAGCGAGTACCGGCCGGTCCTCATCGGCGTCGACGGCGGCGCCGATGCCCTGATGGCCAACCGCTTGAAGCCCGATGTCATCATCGGCGACTACGACTCGGTGTCCGACAAGACCCTGCGCTGCGGGGCCGACCTGGTCCACCACGTGCACCCCGACGGCCGTGGCCCGGGCCGCGAAGAGCTGGCCGAGGCCGGCGTCGAGTACGAGGAGTTCTGGGTCGAGGGCACCAGCGAGGACGCGGCCATGTTGTTGGCGTACGAGGCCGGCGCCTCGCTGATCGTCGCGGTGGGCACCCACGCCACCATGGTCGAGTTCCTCGACAAGGGCCGCCCGGGCATGTCGTCCACCTTCCTCACCCGCCTGCGCCTCGGCCCCATCCTGGTCGACGCCAAGGGCATCTCGAAGCTCTACGAGGGTCGCCTCCGCCGACGCGACCTCGGCCTGCTCACCCTGGCCGTCCTCGCGGTGGTGCTGGTTCTACTGTTCCTCTCTGATTCTCTCCAGACCATCCTCGACGCGGTGTGGCTGATGCTGCGCAACACCTGGGTCACCCTTACCGGAAACTTCTGACGTGCTCACCTTTCGCTACCACCTGGTCACCCTCGTGGCCGTCTTCCTCGCCCTCGCCCTCGGCATCGTCGTGGGCTCCACCTTCGTGGGCCCCTCGGTCGTCGAGAGCCTCCAGAACCAGGTCGAGGACGTGTCGAACACGCTGGACCAGCGCAAGACGGCGAACGATCGCCTGAGCGCCGAGAACGACCAACTCGACGAGTCGCTGACCGGCGCCTCGCCGTGGGCGGTCGACGGTCGCCTCGACGGCGTGTCCGTGCTGGTCATGGCCGACCGCGGTGTCAGCGAGACGGTGCTCGACCAGACCGACGTGCTGTTGCAGCAGGCCGGTGCCACCACCCCTGGCACCGTCTGGATCGAACCGTCGTTCGTCATGGACGACGACGCCGAGCAGGCGGCCATGGCCGAGGCCATCGGTGTCGCCGTGTCCGATGCGACGACCCTGCAACGCCAGGCCTGGCGCCGCACGTTGCAGGACCTCGCGGCGGGCGCCGCCCCCGACGGCACCGCCGCCACGCTCATCGACGCCGGTTTCTTCGACTTCAGCGCCGTGGGTGAGGGCGCCAACCAGCTCTCCGACCTGGCCGACGATCAGTTCCAGGTGCTGCTGGTGTCCGGTACCGGGTCGGACCTCGAGTCGACGGCGCACCTGGCGGTCATGACCGACATCCTGGTCGACCGTGGCCAGTCCGGAGTCGTGGCCGAGGAGTTCCGGGAGACCGACGGGGGCCCCCGCCAGGGCGACATCGTGGCGATCGTGCGCGACGATCCGGAGCGGGCGGCGGCGATCTCGACGGTCGACGACCTGGGTCAGACGGCGGGTCGGTTGGCGGCGGTGCTGGCGGAGGCCGATGCGTCGCGCGGCGTCATCGGCCACTACGGCCACGGGCCCGGCACGCAGGGGCCGTTGCCCGAATGGCCCGAGTCGTCCTGACCGGGCAGGGCGCCACCCCGACGCCGTCCGACGGGACGCCGGCACGGTCGGTCGGGCGGGCCGCGGCGGGAATGGGTGCGGCTGCGGCCGTGTCGCGCGCCCTGGGCGGGGCCCGGGTGATCGTGGTCGCGGCGGTGCTGGGCACCAGCTTCCTCGGCAACACCTTCGAGGCCTCGAACACCCTGCCCACGGTCATCTTCGAGCTGCTCGCGGCCGGTGCGCTGTCGGCGGTGCTCGTCCCCAGCTTCGTGGATCTCTTCGATCGCGGCGACGACGCCGAAGCCGAGCGCCAGGCCGGGGGCCTGCTGGGAATCTTCCTCGTGATCCTCGGCCCGTTGACGATCCTGGGCATGGTGCTGGCGCCCTGGCTGGCGCGGCTGCTGACCAGCGCGGTCACCGATCCCATCGTCGCCGCGCAGCAACAGGAGCTGGCCACCTTCCTCCTGCGCTTCTTCCTGCCGCAGCTGGTGCTCTACACCTACGGGTTCCTCGCCATCGCCCTGTTGAACGCCAAGCGGGTGTTCGCCCTGCCGGCGGCGGCGCCGATCGGCAACACGGTCGTCATCGTCGCCTCGATGGTGGTGTTCGCGGCCATGGCCGGGCCCGACCCGGGCCTCGTGCTGACCACCGCCGAGCAGGTGGTCCTCGGCCTCGGCGGCACCCTGGGCGTGCTCGCCTTCGTGGCCATTCCGCTGGTCGACCTGCGCCGGCGTGGGTTCCACCTGCGCCCCCGGCTCGCCCCGCGCGACCCCGCCATCACCCGGCTGCTGCGACGGTCGGGGTGGGCGGTGCTCCAGCACACCGGCGCCGCCCTGTTGCTCGGCGCAGCCATCATCCTGGGGGGCGCCGTCGAGGGCGGGGTGGTTGCCTACCGGGTGGCCTTCTTCGTGTTCCTCGCCCCCTACGGGGTGCTGGCCCAACCCATCCACACCGCCGTGACCCCCGAGATGGCGACCGACGTGGCCAACGGCGACCTGCCCGGTTACGCCAACGCCGTTCGGTGGGGCCTCGATGCGTTGTCGGTGACCGTGCTGCCCGTGTCGGCGGCGGTGTACGCCCTGTCGGTGCCGCTGATGGCCGTGATCGCGTTCGGCGAGGCCGACTCGCCCCGCGGCATCGAGTTGATGGCCGCGGCCACGGCCTCGCTGGTGCTGGGATTGTTCGCCTACGGGGCGTTCCGCCTCCTGGCGGCGGCCTACTACGCCCTCGGTGACAGCCGGACGCCGGCCCTCGCGGCGTTGTCGAGCGCGGTGGTGGGCGTGGCGTTCATGGTGGTGGCGTCCGCGTCGAGCGAGGGCACCACCACGATCTACCTGCTCGGTATCGGCCACACCGTCGCCTTCGGGCTCGGCGCCCTGGGGCTGGGGGTGGGTCTGCGCCGTCGCGTGCACGAGCCGCTGTTCCCGCGGGCGTTCCCCGTGGCGCTGGTGGTGTCCGTGGCCCTGGCCGCGGCCGCCTGGTTCGCCATGTCCGGGCTCGACCCCAGCACCCGAGCCGGCGAGATCGCCGCCTTGGCGCTGGTCGGCGCCGTGGGGCTGGGACTGTGGTGGGGCGCGGTCCGGTTGCTGGG
>Ga0105046_10015313_pt1 | contig 11792 bp, 6 predicted proteins | sample MAT03_FD_78385 | JGI IMG/M metagenome (GOLD analysis project Ga0105046, IMG submission 78385) | Freshwater microbial communities from Lake Fryxell liftoff mats and glacier meltwater in Antarctica - MAT-03 (megahit assembly) | ecosystem: Environmental > Aquatic > Freshwater > Ice > Liftoff...
CGTCGCGTCCCTGCAGGTGAATTCGAGGATGTCCGGCGACTGCGCCACCAGCACCCGCAGGCCCTTCCCGGTGGGAATGACGCACACGCTGAGCGGGCCGTACAGGTCCTTGCCCTGATAGAAGGTGACGGCCTTCGTCGCTTTGCCTTCACCCTTTTCGTCGATGAGAACCTGAATGCGGTCGCCGGCTTCCCGCAGGATCGGCCGGTTGAAGTTCTTGCGGCGGTAGTTCACGGCCTCCGCCACCCACACGCGGCCGAGGTGGTCCACGTCGATGCTGGTCGGGTTGAGGACCATCGGCTCGTGGGCGAACAGTTCCACTTGAAGGCCGTCCCCGGCCTTCATGCTGGCGAGGGCTTTGTCGGGTGGGAGTTGGGCGAACGCGGGCGCGGCGAACGCGGCGGCGAGGAGGGCGAGTGCGAACCGTGGCATCGGGAGAGGCTCCGGGGGGTGGGCAGGGGAGTCACAGGCGATTGTAAGCGGAAAGCCGGCGCGGGGCAAAAGCTGACACTGATACCCAGGGGCTTCCGCCCCTGGCTACGTCCGACGGCCCCTCCGGGGCGAAATGGAAGATCAGAGCTGAAGGCTGGTTTCGTTGCTGTCTTCGCCGCGGAGCGGCCGTCGGACGTAGCCAGGGGCGGAAGCCCCTGGGACAAAGTAGCCTCACTCCTTCACGCGGGCTTCGTCGGCGGTTGACCAGCCGAGTTTCAGGACATGCCGGGCGAGGGTCGGGGTCATTCGCCGGGTGTCCCCGAGACGAAGGAAGAGGTCGTGTTGCCCGAGTCGCGGTTCTGGAGTGGTCGTCATGGGAGTTCCCATCGATGAGCGAACATCCGCGATGATAACCGAAATCGGCGAGCGCGGCAAAACTCGGCAGGCCCGAAGATCGTCGTTCAGTGAGTCCATATCGCAGGAAAGTTGCCATGCGTGTTCTACTCGCGGTCTTGTTCCTCTGCCCCTTGGCCATTGCCGCGCCCGTGCCCAAGGAAACCGCGAAACCCAACGTCGAGGTGAAGTTGGAAGGTGACACGTTCATCTTGAAAGTCAAGATCCTGAACAACGGCCAGGAGGCGTTTGAATTGCCCTACAAGGTCACGCCGTGGGAACACATCCGAATGGACCTGCACGGGGCGAAGGGTAAGCATGTCAAGTACCACACCTTCGGCGAGGACATCAAGAACGCAAAGCCCGGCAAGTTGACCATCCCGGCCGGCGGCACGGAAGTCCTGACGTTCCACATCTGCCACTCGGTCCCCGACGTCTCGCCCAACGGCGAGCCGTTCACGGTGTTCGTGAAACTGCGGTGCGGAGACAAGACTGTCGAATCCAAGCTGCTGGTCTTGCGGGACGAGTAACGAGTCCCGCAGCAGCGGACTTCGCGAACAAGACCACCAAGCCAGCGAGATCTTCAAGTCGCGGCACTGGTTTGGCACCCGCGATTCGGGTGTCGAGGGAATTGGTCGAACCGCCCGCCGGATTGCGTCAAAATCCCTTCCGCACCCGGTGGATCGGTCATGACGCGCTTCGTCGCCGTTCTCACGCCATCGGGACGCATGTCCGAGACTGGCCGTCAGTATTCGCCCCATTCCCGTCATTCCTCCCAATCGCGCTATTCGTTACTGAAGTCGCAACCCGCCGGGGTCGATGAATGGTGTAGGCGTTCGCGGGCGTGTCGAACTCGGTCGCGCACCAAGTCCGTTCGCCCCTAGGCGGTAAACTCCCCACGCGCTTATCGCCTGAGTCCCATTCACGGGACGCCAACACGTTTACACCCATGAGGGCGAGGCGGATGAACCTCTCGGTGAGATGCCCGAGCGCGTGGCGCACGAAACGAGTCCTCGCGCGTGCGGTGGCTTGTGGCTTGCTGCTGGCCCTCCCGGCCTGCCGGATTCCCGCGCTGCGGTTGGCCGAAGCCGGCCCCGACCTGCCCGCGAGTTTTCAACGGACGACCGACACCGGAAACCCCGTGCCCGTCGCGGCCGCGGTCGGCGGTTTCGGGCTGGCGGCCGGCCTCGATTCTGATGCGGGCGACGCGGTGAGTTCCGCGTGCCTCGGCCCGTCGGAGTTTTACGAGGACGCGAACCTCACCCAGTTGATCGGGCAGGCGTTAGCCACCAACCGGGAGTTGAAGAACTTGGAGCAGGAAGTCCAGATCGCCAGCAACGAGGTGCTGGCGCGGCGGGGTGCGTACCTGCCGTTCATGGATGTCGGGGCCGACACGGGGTTCGAGAAGTCCGGCCGCTTCACCCGCAACGGGGCCGTCGAGCGGATGTTGGAGATCCGCCCCGGCAAGGAATTCCCCGACCCGCTGCCGAACACCCGACTGGGCCTCAACTTCAACTGGCAGTTGGACATCTGGCACCAGTTGCGGAACGCCCAGGCGGCCGCCGTCCAACGATACTTCGTCGCCAGCGAGCGGCGGAACTCCTTCGTCACGAAGTTGGTGGCGGAAGTGGCCGAACACTATTATCGGCTTCTGGCACTGGATCAGCGAATCAAGACGCTGGATGAGACGATCACCATTCAGGAGAACAGCCGTCAGATCGCCATCGCCAAGCGGGATGTCGGCCGGGGGACCGGGTTGGCCGTCCAGCGCTTCCAGGCGGAAGTGCGGAAGAACGAGAGCGAGAAGCTGATCGTGCGGCAGGAGATCGTCGAGACCGAGAACCGGATCAACTTCCTGCTCAACCGTTTCCCGCAACCGGTCGCACGGCGGGCCGAGGATTTCTTCGCCCTGAACCTCCGCAAACTGGACGTCGGGCTGCCCGCGCAACTGCTCCAAAACCGCCCCGACATCCGACAGGCCGAGCGGGAGTTGGCCGCCGCCGGCCTGGACGTGATGGTCGCGCGGGCGGAGTTCTACCCCAAACTGTCCCTGAACGCCGGCATCGGGTTCGAGGCGTTCAACCCGAAATACATCTTCTACCCGGAATCGTTCGCCTCCACGTTGGCCGGCAACTTGGTCGCGCCGCTGGTCAACCTGAAGGCCATCCAGGCGGAATACATGAGCGCCAACGCCCGACAGTTGCAGAGCATCTACAACTATCAGCGGGTCATCGTGAACGCCTTCACGGAAGTCGTCAACCGAATGTCCATGGTGAAGAACTACAGCCGCAGCATCGAGATCAAACGGGAGCAGTTGGACGCGTTGGAAAGCTCCGTCGATGCCGCCACCCAGTTGTTCCAGAACGCCCGCGTGGAATACATCGAAGTGCTGTTCGCCCAGCGGGACTTGCTGGAAGCGCGGACGGTGTTGATCGAGACCAAGAAGCAACAACTGTCCGCCGTCGTGAACGCCTACCAGGCCCTCGGCGGCGGCCTGCCGGTGGCGGCCCCGCGAGTCGTGGGACCGCCGGTCGTGGTCGGTCAGCCGGTAGTCCTCCCGCTGGTCGCCACGCCGGTCGGCCCGTCGCCCGGCGGCGTCCGGCCGTAAGTATCGCCACGACACCCGCGACCGCCCGACTCCGGGCGGTCTCGGGTCATTTCCCCCGCCGGGTGAGTGCGGCCGTGCCAGTCTGGTCGCTCGGCAACCAGCCCTGTTCGCACCCGCGCTCGTCCGGCGCTGTTGGCACGGACCCCGTTTCAGGCCTGTTTTCAAGCCTTTTGCGACGCACTCGCGCGCCGCGGTTCCGCCTTGGCGCGCCGCTTGCTAAACGTGTGGTGCCACCCACGAGGCGGTACCCCACGAGCACCCACGTCATGAAACTCGCGCCCATCGCGGTCAGCGTCCTGGCACTTTTACTCCTCTCCTTGCCCGCGTGCGACAAGAAGGAGGCCGCGGAAGGCGAGGGGCACGAACACCAGTCGATCGTGACCACCAGTCCCCTCGTGAAGGATATGGTGGTCACCCAGCCGTTCGTCTGTCAAATCCACTCCCGGCGGCATACGGAAATCCGCGCGCTCCAGAGCGGATACCTCAAGCCGATCAAGTTGAAGGAAGGCCACGCGGTGAATAAGGGCGACGTGCTGTACGAGATCAATCCCGTCCTGTATCAGGCGCGGTACGACGCCGAAGTCGCCGAGGTGAATCACGCGGAGTTGGAGTACAAGTATACGAAAACGCTGGCGGACAACCCGGCCAAAGTGGTGTCGCAGAACGAGTTGCTTCTATACGGAACGAAGCTGGCTCGAGCCAAGGCCAAGTTGGGACTGGCGAAGGCCGAGTTGGACTTCTGCACCGTGTACGCCCCGTTCGACGGCATCGTGGACCGGCAGATGCAACAGCAGGGCAGCCTGGTTAAGGAGAACGACATCCTCACCACGCTGTCCGACAACAGAGTCCTGTGGGTCTACTTCAACGTGCCCGAAGCCCGGTACTTCGAATACATGGCCGAGAAGGATCACGACGAGGAGACCCAGCGCATCGAACTGGTGCTGGCGGACGGCAAGCCGTTCCCGCACCCCGGCAGCATCAACGCGATCGAAGCCCAGTTCGACAACAAGACCGGGAACATCAAATTCCGGGCGGACTTCCCGAACCCGACGGGCCTGCTGCGGCACGGCCAAACCGGCACCGTGATGCTGCACCGGACGATGAAGGACGCGGTCGTCGTTCCGCAGCGGGCGACGTTCGAGTTCCTCGACAAACTGTACGTGTACGTCGTCGATCAGGAACACACCGTTCATCAGCGCCGAGTCACCGTGCGGCACGAGATCGAAGACATCTTCATTCTCGGGAACGAAATCGGGCCGGACGACAAGATCGTCCTGGAGGGGGTCCGCGAGGTTCACGACGGACAGAAGGACGTACACGCCGAGTTCCGCAAGCCGCAAGACGCGCTGACGAACGTGAAACAACACGCGGAGTGAATGACCGATCCGACGGTGGGGACGGGGGCGACCGCTCGCCCCCGTCCCCACCGTCGCGCCGCGACCGCCCGCGATCACTTCCCGACGCCGCCCGCTAGACACGCCCTCCGAGCGCACCCTCACGAGACCGACGCGCCCATGTTCACGAATATCCTGTACCGGCCGGCCCTGGCGATGGTCCTCTCGATCATCCTCGTGTTCCTTGGCGTCTTGGGGTACGTCACCCTCCCGACGTCGCAGTTCCCGAACATCGCGCCGCCCACGGTCCAGGTGGCCGTCGCGTACCCCGGTGCCAGCGCCGAAGTGCTGGTCGATTCGGTGCTGATCCCGTTGGAGCAATCCATCAACGGCGTCCAAAACATGCGGTACATCGTCTCCGACGCGACCAGCGCCGGCGAGGCGACGATCACGGTCTATTTCGAGCCGGGCACGGACCCGAACATCAACGTGGTGAACGTGCAGAACCGGGTGAACATCATGATGAACCGTTTGCCACCCCTGGTGCAGCGGGAGGGCATCCTGGTCAGTCAGGTCGTGCCCAGCATGTTAATGTATGTGAACATTTATAGCAAGGACCCCGGGGCGAACCAGACGACGCTGTACAACTTCGCCAACGCCTTCATCATGCCCGAAATCAAGCGGATTCCGGGCATGGGCATCCCCCGGAACCTCGGCAACCGGTCGTTCGCGATGCGCGTCTGGCTGAAACCCGACCGCATGCGGGCGTACAAGATCTCGTCCGAAGACGTCATGAAGGCCCTGGCGGAGCAGAGCGTGATCGGTTCGCCCGGCCGACTCGGGCAGGCGACGGGGAAGGTCTCGCAGACCCGCGAGTACGTGCTGACCTACATCGGCCGCTACAACAAACCGGATCAGTACGCGAACATCATTCTGCGGGCGAACTCGGACGGGGAGATTCTGCGACTCAAGGACGTCGCCAACGTCGAGTTAGGCTCGGAGTTCTTCGACATCTACTCGGACATCGACGGCTATCCCGCGGCCTCCATCGTTCTCAAGCAGGCCCCCGGCTCGAACGCCGCCGCCGTTATTGATGAAATCAAGGAGAAACTCAAGCAGTTGAAGGAGGAGCGTTTTCCGCCCGGCATGGACTACGAGTTGGCTTACGATGTGTCCGACTTCCTGGACGCCTCCATCGAAAAGGTGCAGCACACACTCCTGGAGGCGTTCATCCTGGTGTCGCTGGTGGTGTACATGTTCCTAGGAGATGTTCGGTCCACCATCATCCCGATCGTCGCCGTGCCGGTGTCCCTGATCGGGACGTTCTTCTTCCTCCAATTGCTCGGCCTCTCCATCAACCTCATCACGCTCTTCGCGATGGTCCTGGCCATCGGCGTCGTGGTGGACGACGCGATCGTGGTCGTCGAGGCGGTCCACGCCAAGATGAGCCAGAAACACCTGTCCCCGTACCGGGCGACGCAGGAGGTGCTTCATGAGATCAGCGGCGCGATCATCGCCATCACCCTCGTGATGACCGCCGTGTTCGTGCCGGTCACGTTCATCCCCGGCCCCGTCGGCACCTTCTACCGGCAGTTCGGCCTGACCATGGCCACGTCCATCGTCCTTTCCGGCATCGTGGCGTTGACGCTGACGCCCGTCCTCTGCGCGATGATCCTGAAGCCGCACGGCCACGGGAACGGAAATGGTAACGGTCATGCGGCCACGCCGAAACGGCGCGGGTGGACGCTCAAGGTCGTTCTGCTGTACGTTTTTGGCGGCTTGTCAATTCTTTCCCCCCTCGCATACCTGGCCGAATACCTGTGGGGGCCGTACGGGTTGTTGATCCTCGGCGTCCCGTTTCTGCAACGCCCGTTCGACTGGGCCGTCGAGAAGGTGACCGGCGGGTACGCCGGCATCCTGCGGCGGATCGTCACCCGCCGCCTGGTGACCGTGGCCGTGATCGGCGGCTTCGTCGCCGGCATCTTCGGGGTGAACCTGGTACTCCCGTCCGGTTTCATCCCGAGTGAAGACCAAGGGATCATCTACGGGATCATCCAGACGCCTCCGGGTTCGACCCTCGAGTACACGAACTCGAAATCCCAAGAACTCAAGGAGATCGCCAAGACGCTGAAGGGGGAAGTCACTTCGGTGACCTCGTTGGCCGGTTACGAAGTGCTGACCGAGGGCCGCGGCTCGAACGCCGGCACCTGCATCATCAACCTGACGCCGTGGGACGATCGCAAACTGACCTCCCGCGAGATCATCTTGGAGTTGGAGGAAAAATGCCGAAAGATGACGGACGTGAAAGTCGAGTTCTTCGAACCGCCCGCGGTGCCGGGGTTCGGTTCGGCCGGCGGCTACTCGTTGCGCCTCCTGGACCAGACGAACACCAACGATTACCAACGGCTCGGGCGGGTGAATGAGAAGTTCATGGCCGCCCTGCGTGAACGGAAGGAGCTGAAGGGCCTGTTCACCTTCTTCACCGCGAGTTACCCCCAGTACGAGTTGATCATCAACAACGACATCGCCATGCAGAAGGGCGTGTCCATCGGTAAGGCCTTGGACAACCTCAACATCCTCATCGGCAGCACCTACGAGCAAGGGTTCATCCGCTTCAACCAGTTCTACAAGGTCTACGTTCAGGCCGTGCCGGAGGCCCGCCGGTATCCGGAGGATTTGAGCACGTTGTTCGTGACGAACGATGTCGGGGAGGAAGTCGCGTACACCGCGTTCATGACACTCAGAAAAAAGCAAGGGCTGAACGAGATCACGCGGTATAACCTGTACCCTTCCGCCTCCATCAAAGGGGAGCCGGCCCCCGGCTACAGCAGCGGTCAGGCCCTCCAGGCGATTCAGGAAGTGGCCGCCGAAACGCTGCCCCGCGGGTTCGGGCTGGGCTGGGAAGGGCTGTCGTACGATGAGACGAAGAAAGGCCCCATTGTGAATGTCCCGAAGGTCGGGCCGGTCGAGCTCGACATGGCGGTCCTCATCTTCGGCATCGTCGTCGTGTTCGTGTACTTGGTGCTGGTCGCGCAATACGAAAGTTTCCTGTTGCCGCTGGCCGTCATTCTGTCGCTGCCGGTGGGGGTGTTCGGGTCCTTCATGTTGTTGAAAGTGATGGGTCTTTCGAACGACGTGTACGCGCAGATCGGGCTCGTCATGCTCGTCGGTCTGCTCGGCAAGAACGCCATTCTGATCGTCGAGTTCGCGGTCCAGCGGCGGAGCGAGGGGGTGCCCCTCATGCAGGCGGCCGTCGCGGGCGGCAAGCTGCGGTTCCGGCCCATCCAGATGACCTCGTTCGCGTTCATCGCCGGTCTACTTCCTCTGGTCGTGGCGACCGGTGCCGGGGCCATCGGCAACCGCACCATCGGCACCACGGGCGTCGGCGGGATGCTCGTCGGTACCGTCATCGGGGTGTTCATCATCCCCGGCCTGTATTACCTGTTCGGCAAAATGGCCGACGGCCGCAAACTCCTTCAGGGTGAGGTGGACGGCCCGCTGAGCGAGATTTTTGAACACCACGGCCACGACTACGAGGGCCACGACCACCCGCACAGCGCCACGGACGAGGTTCCGCTCGTAACCGTCACCGCCCCGACGGACGAGATCGTCGCTCTGAACGAGGTTCCCCCGACGCCGCCACCGGACGCGGATACGCAGCCGGATGAAGCGGAACCCAAGCCGGATGAAAAGCCGGCCGGGGGGTAGTAAACCATTCGGATGAGTCTCACCTTCCGTCTCGACGCCACGGATGCCGCCGCGCGGGCCGGCACCATCACCACCCCGCACGGCGACATCCGCACCCCGGCGTTCATGCCCGTCGGCACCCAGGCCACGGTCAAGGGGCTGACACCGGAGATGGTCCGCGACGCCGGCGCTCAAATCCTCCTCGGTAACACATATCACTTGGCGCTGCGACCCGGTGACGAACTCGTCCGCGACATGGGCGGGTTGCACCGGTTCATGAACTGGTCCGGCCCGATCCTCACCGACTCCGGCGGGTATCAGGTCTTCAGCCTGGCCGGGCAGCGGACCGTCACCGACCACGGGGCGACCTTCAAAAGCCACCTCGACGGCTCGCCCCTGGAACTGACGCCCGAACGCGCGGTGGACATCCAGCAGAACCTCGGCTCGGATATCGCGATGGTGTTGGACGAATGTCCGCCGGCCGACGCCCCGCCGGGTGTGGTGCGGAACGCCGTGCGGCGGTCCCTGCTGTGGGCCGAGCGGTGTAAATCGCACCACACGCGGCCGGATCAATCGCTGTTCGCCATCGTGCAGGGCGGGTTGAACGTGGAGTTGCGGGCCGAGTCCGCCGGGCCGCTGGTGGCGCTGGATTTCCCCGGCTACGCGCTCGGCGGGTTCAGCGTGGGCGAATCGCCGGAAGCGATGCACGCGGTCTTGCCCGCGTGCGCCGCGCTGCTGCCAGCACACAAGCCGCGCTACCTGATGGGGGTCGGCCGACCGCAGGATTTGCTAGCGGGGGTCGCGGCCGGGATCGACATGTTCGATTGCGTGATGCCGACCCGCAGCGGCCGGAACGCGCTGGCGTTCACCTCCACCGGTTCGGTGAAATTGCGAAACGCCCGGCACCGCCGCGACCCGGCCCCACTCGACGTGCAATGCGGCTGTTACTGCTGCGCGAACTACAGCCGGGCGTACCTGCACCACCTGTTCGCCGCCGAGGAGATGCTCGGCCCGACGCTGTTGAGCCTGCACAACCTCGCCTTCTACTTGAAGCTGATGGCCGACGCCCGAACCGCCATCACCGCCGGCGGCTTCGAGCAGTTCAAGAACGAGACACTGGTGAAGTTCTCCCCGACTTCGCCCGACTCGACCACTTCATAGAATCGCACTCACCCCGTTTCCCACCCCCCAGGAACTCGCGCATGTCCCGGTTCGTGCTGTTCGCGGTTCTGCTACTGCCGGCGGTCGCCCGGCCGGCCGACCCGCTCGCCGAGAAGATCGCGGCGGTCATCGACGGTAAGGATTTCGCCCACGCCAAGTGGGGGATTCGAGTCGCCGACGCCAAGACCGGCGCGGTCCTCTTCGACCGCAACGCGGAGAAGTTCGCCAGCCCGGCCTCCGTGACGAAGTTGTTCTCCGGCTCGGCCGCGCTCATCGCCCTCGGCGCGGACCATCGGTTTAAAACGCACATCTACCGTCGCGGCAAGTTGTCCGACACCGGCACCGTGGAAGGCGATTTGATCCTCGTCGCCAGCGGCGATCTGACGTTCGGCGGGCGGGGCAAGGGCGAGACGGCCGCGTTCACCGACTCCGACCACACCTACGCGAACAGCGGCCTGGGCGACGCCGAAGTCACCGGCACGGACCCGCTCTACGCCATCAAGCAATTGGCCAAGCAAATCAAAGCGGCGGGGGTGAAGGCCGTCGCCGGCGAAGTGCTGGTGGACGAGCGGTTGTTCGCCCGCGCGCGGGGCACCGGCAGCGGGCCGGATGTGATCTCGCCGATGGTCATCAATGACAACTTGATTGATGCCGTCGTCACCCCGGCGAAGACGGCCGGCGAACAGGCGACGGTGAAAGTGTTCCCGGATGTCGGTCTGATTAGCGTGGACGCCGAGGTGAAGACGGGCGAAGCGGACTCCGAGGCGGCGCTGCGACTCAGTCACCTGGGGGCCGGGCAGTTCACCTTGCGCGGGTCGGTGCCGGTGGGCGGCAAGCCGCAAGTTCGCATCTTCCCCATCGACGAGCCGATCGCCTTCGCCCGTGCCGCGCTCATCCGGGCGATGCGGGCGGAAGGCGTCACCGTGGACGCCGCGCCGGTCGGCCCGCGCGTCGTGGACCTGCCGCCGCCGGCCACTTACGCGGTGCTGCCGAAGGTGGCGACATGGACATCGGAGCCGTTCGCCGAGTCGCTGAAAGTCACACTCAAGGTGAGTCACAACCTGTACGCCAGTACGTTTCCGTGCCTGCTCGCGGCGGATCGCGGGAAAGTGTCCCTTGATGACGGGCTACGGGAAGAAGGCCGCATTTTGAAGAAGCTGGGTCTGGACACGGCGGCGGTGTCGTTTGGCGGCGGGGCAGGGGGGTCGAACGCGGACCTCGTGACGCCGGCGGCCACGGTGGAACTGCTGCGGCTGATGCGGAAGCGGGACGACTGGCCGACATTCAAAGCGGCGCTGCCGGTCCTCGGCGTGGACGGCACCCTCGCCAGTATCGGGAAGGACGGGCCGGCGAAAGGCCAGGTGTTCGCCAAGACCGGCACCCTGTTGTGGGTGGACGGGGTGAACCGCCGGCCGATGCTGCGGAGTAAGGCGCTCGCGGGGACGATGACCACCAAGGGCGGGCGCGAACTCGTGTTCGCCATGTTCGCCAACGACGTGCCACTGCCGCCGGGTGGGTCCGCCAGCCGGATCGGGGAAGTCCTCGGCCAGTTGTGCGAAATCGTGTACGAACACTGCCCGGCGAAGTGAGGGGTTCCATTGTCTAAACGTACCCGCTTCAGGTGTTCCAATCCATTGCGGGGAAGTCGAGTTTTCCACCTCCCCTCGTTGAGGGGAGGTCGGTTGCGAAGCAACCGGGAGGGGAGATTCCTTCTCCGCTCAGGCGAATGAAGACTCCCCTCCCGCCGCTGCGCGGCGACCTCCCCTCAACGAGGGGAGGTGTATTGCGTTTCCCCCCACGGCAGCCGAGGGGATTACCTTTCAGACGGAGGTGCTTCATGCGTGCGCGGGTGATGGTCATCGTGTTGTTATTCGTCGCGGTCGTGGCGGTCGGGCTGATCCTCCAACTGGTGGTGTCGGCCCGGCAGAACGACGCGCGGGTACGGTGCCTGAACAACTTGCGGTTGCACGGGCAAGTCGCGGAGAGCCTCGTCACGCTGCGCGGTCAAGCCCCGCCGCCAATCGTACCGGGTGACATGCCCGGCGCGGTGCCGGCCGGGACCGTGTTCGTCGTGGGCCGACCACCGGAAGACCGCCTCAGTTGGATCGCGGATGCGCTGCCCGTGATGGAATCAACCCTTCAACCGCGCAAGGCGTTGGCGACGCGCCTGCAAGTCA
>Ga0105046_10015315_pt1 | contig 11791 bp, 6 predicted proteins | sample MAT03_FD_78385 | JGI IMG/M metagenome (GOLD analysis project Ga0105046, IMG submission 78385) | Freshwater microbial communities from Lake Fryxell liftoff mats and glacier meltwater in Antarctica - MAT-03 (megahit assembly) | ecosystem: Environmental > Aquatic > Freshwater > Ice > Liftoff...
GCAGGCCAAGAGGTTGACCAAGGCACCTGCCAGGAGCGCCGTCTCCAGGATCGGGACCAGCCACAACTGCGGCGAGAAGTACGGCTTGCCGCTGACGTTGATCGGCCATTCCATGACCGAACTCTGCACGAAGAAGTGCAGGCAGGCAGCAGCGCCGACCAGTACCGCAACCATGACGACGCGTCCGATGTAGCTGCGCTTGTGGCCCATCACATTTTCAAATCCGTGCACCGGCCACGGCGTAAAGGCGGTCAGGCCGGGAAAACGGGCATCGCGGGCAGAGCCGGCAGCGGCGATGAAAGCGGCCTCGTCGGTCCAGAAACCGGCAACGTAGGTCTTGGGCAGCGGATCAGCCATGGGAGGCACCCTCCTTCTTTCCACCCAGCAGAGTCGCCTTGACCTCGGCGATCGAGACGACCGGCGCGATGCGGGTAAAGATCAGGAGCTGGGTGAAGAACATGCCGAAGGAGCCAGCGAGGATCATGTAGTCGAAGGTGGTGAAGGCGTACTGGGTCCACTCGCTGGGCATCTGGCCGTGTCGCAGGGACAGCGCCATGATGTTGTAACGCTCAAACCACATGCCGACGTTGACCACAATGCCGAGCAGGAAGAGGAAGCGGACATCGCGGCGGAACCGCTTGAACCACAGCAGTTGCACCGGGATAAGGTTGCAGAACACCATCAGCCAGAAGCTCCAGGCGCTCTCGCCGGTCATGCGCCAGATGAACTGTTCGCGCTCCATCGGAGACTCGCTCCACCAAGCTGTAAAATACTCCATCCCGTAGACGTAGAGGATGACCATGCCGCAGGCGAGGAAGATCTTGGACAACCGTTCAAAATGATCCTCGGTGATGTAGCGCTTCAGGCTCATCATCTCGCGCATCGGAACCAGGATGACGAACGCCATGGCCAAGCCGCCGAAAATCGCGCCGGTCACGAAGTACGGGGGGAACACGGTGGCGTGCCAGCCGGGAACATGTGCAACCGCCAGCAAGGTGGCGATGGTCGAGTGCATGCCGATGACCAGCGGGGTGGCCAGCCAGGCGAATTGGCTGTACGACCGCTCGTAGTGGTTCCAGTCAGACGAGGTGCCTTTCCAGCCCATCGCCAGCATGCCGTAGAGCAGCTTCTGCCATTTCCGCGTCGCGCGGTCGCGGACCGTCGCAAAATCCGGCATCAGACCCAAGTAGAAAAACACCATCGAGCAGGTCGCGTAGCCGGTGATGGCGAAAACGTCCCACATGATCGGCGATTTGAACTGCGGCCACATGCCCAGGTCGTTGGGCATCGGAATCAGCCAGTAGTCGACCCACGGACGACCGGTGTGAATCAGCGGGAAGAGCCCGGCGATGTTGATCGCGAAGATCGTCATCGACTCGGTGGCGCGGTTAATGCCGGTGCGCCACTTCTGCCGGAACAGCAGCAGGACCGACGACACGATGGTGCCGGCGACCGCGACCGCGATCCAGTAGATGTACGTGCCGATGTCGTTGCCCCAGTTGACGACGTTGTTCACGCCGAACACACCGTAGCCCGCGATGATGTAGATCGCCACCGCCGTGAACAACGCACCAGAGATGCCGGCGGCAGTGAGGAAGCCGCCCAGCCAGTGGATGCTGGGCAGGCGGAAGATCGGCGCCGTCAGATCATCGGTGATCTGTTTGGCGGTCAGCGGGGGGAGCTGGCTATCGCTCATGCGAACATCCTAGGGGCCCCGCCACGGATCCGGAGGTTAACTGACGGATCCGAACCGAGACAAAGGCCGAGGGTAGGCCCGCAGGACCGTGGGGGCGAAGCCCCTGAGCAGGAAGCGGCTCGATGGACATCAGGGCTTCTCCGCCTTCTCAGATCCGTGCTCGTGCAATGCGACCAGCTCCTCGGCGGTGGCCGGCCGATTGCGCAGTTTGCGCAGATAGGCGACCTTGGGCCGAGTGTTCGATTCGGCATCGAGCGCCAAGTAGGCGCGCGGATCGTTGGATTGCTTGAGGACCTGTGATTCCTGATCGTTGAGATCGCCCCAGGTGATCGCAGCGGTCGGGCAGCTCTGGGCGCAGGCGCTGGTCAGATGGCCATCGGCCACTCGCTTGCCTTGGCGCTTCTCATCGGTCCGCCAACTGCGCTGACGCTGGATGCAGAAGTTGCACTTCTCCATCACGCCGCGGTGGCGCACGGTGACTTCGGGATTCAGCATCATCTGCAGCGGCTGGTGGGCCAGCTCGACGGCAGCGACGTGATTGCCCTCGGTCATGACGTTCTTGACCAGGCGAATGTCGGGCTGACCGCTGCCCTGAGGGCCGGCGCGGAAGGCCGAGTACTGGTACCAGTTGAAGCGGCGGACTTTGTATGGGCAGTTGTTCGAGCAGTAACGCGTGCCGATGCAGCGGTTGTAGATCTGGACGTTGATGCCTTCGTCGTTCTTGACCGTGGCATTGGCCGGACACACCGCTTCGCAGGGTGCGTTGTCGCACTGCTGGCAAAGCATCGGCTGGTGCAGTACAGCGACATCCAGGCGCGCATCGGCCTCGCCAGCCGGGGCACTGAAGTAGCGGTCGATGCGTATCCAGTGCATCTCGCGATTCTTGCGCACCTCGTCGCGGCCAACCACTGGGACGTTATTCTCGGCGTTGCAGGCGACCATGCAGGCATTGCAACCGGTACACAGGTCGAGATCGATGGCCATGCCCCAGCGGTGGCCGGGATAGGTCTGATGACTGCGCCAGATCGACAGGCGGCCACCCGGCTTGCCGTCGGTGCCGTTCTCCCAGGCATGCGCTTTGTGATTGCGCTTGGCCGCACCGGGATCAGCGCGGTGTAGTTCGAGGATGTCGTCGATCGCGACCTGCTCGCCGGCGAGGCGGTGGTGGTGCTGGGTCTGGGCGAGTTCGTAGCGCTTACCAGTCTTGGCGACGGTGACCGCCGAGCCCCAGCGACGACCCTTGGCCAGCAGGTAGGCGTTCGCACGGAAGCCGTCATCGGCTGTGATACCAGCAACAATGCCAGCGGAGGTGCGGCCCCAGCCGAGAAAGACTTCGACGCAACCTGGATGCTGACCGTCCTGAACCAGAGCGGGCAGTTGGACGGTTGTGCCATCGACAGTGAGCGCAACGACGTCGTTACTGGCAATGTCGGAAGATGCCGCGTCGGCCGGCGAGAACGCCGCCCAACCATCCCAGCACACTTTGCTGACTGGATCTGGAATTTCCTGCAACCAGGCGTTGTTCAGCTGACTGCCGTCGCCGATCGTGCGTGATGCAGTGCAGATCAGGGACAGCGGTGCGGGAGCCTGGGCAACCGGCGCTGACACCTCACGGAACATGCGATCGACTGGCATGACCTGCCGAGCTACAGTGACGTAGCCGCGCGACAAGGCAGCTCGCCAGAACGCGTCGCCCGTGGCAGCAGTGCCGGCAGCCTTGGCCACCGCGTCACTCCACACGCGCTGCACATAGAGGCGCCATGGGAGGACGCCACGCTCGGCGGCACCCCACAGCTGCTTGCGGCTGACCACGCTGACCGTCGCGTTGGCCGCAACCGGCACGCGGGCGGTGACCAAGCTGGCGGGTGCGGCGTCGCCGAGGGCGGCGACCGCGAATGCGGACAGACTGTCCTCGGCGGCACGGCTGTCCCACAGCGGATGAATGACCGGCTGTTGCAACTCGACCACCCCGGCGGCACTTGAGGCATCGCCCCACGATTCGAGGTCATGCAGACCAGGAGCATGCCAGGCAGCCAGGGCGGTGGTCTCATCGCGGGTCGGATTCAGCGATACCAGCAGCTTCGTTTTGGCCAGGGCCTCGGCAGCACCAGGCAGATCGAAGGCGGGGTTGGCTCCGCCGGCGACAATGACCACATCCCACGGCTTGCTCAGAGCCTCGATCAAACCATCGCGCGTCGCAACGGGTGCCTCACCGACCACCGCAACGCCTTCAGCGCCGAGCAGGCGGTTCAGCCAAGTCGTGGCGACCTGCAGATCCAGGCTTTCCGGGCCGCTGTGCACGGCTCCACCGACGTAGGCAACACCGACGCCGTTGGCGGCACGGGCAGCCAGCAGGCGCTGCGCCATCCAAGTGATCGCATGCGTCTCGCCCTCGGCGGTGCGGACCTTGCGCAACTGCTTGGCAATCGGCTCGATGGCGGCCGGCAATGCCTGGGAGATGGCCGGCGGAATGGTGCCACCGGTCGCGGCTGCAACTTCGTTTGCGACCGCCCAGGCGATCCAGGCCATGCTGTCCATGCTGGCGCGGATGCGGACATCGGCGCAGGTGCCAAGCTGGCTGAGCGTTGGTTCGACGCAGATGACCTGGCCGGGCTCGCCGTTACTGCCGCGGCGGAATGCACCATACGCGACCTGGGTGGCGGTATCGCCGTCCGCCAGGAGGTCGGAGCCGAAGGCAACCAGGACGCTGGCCTTGGCCAGGTTCCAACGCGGCACGCTGCGTTCACCCAGGACGATCTGGCGAGCGGCGCGGGCGCTGTCGGCAGCCCACGGGTGGTAGGCGACATGGCTCAGTCGTTCGCCGAAAGCGCTCTGCAGATCAGCCAGATGGGCCAACCGAGCAGGTCCATCGACCGGACCGGTGATCAGCAAAACGCGACCTGACTTCAGAGCGGCGCCGACGCTGCTGTCGAGATCCGCCCAGGTGGTGGTGACGAACGCTGCGCCATCGCGACGCTTCGGACCGTCATGAAATACCTTGGGCTGGGCGGGATCGATGCCCCCGCGATCCGGATCATAGAGATCGAGCAGCGCCGCTTGGGTGCGCGCATCGCTGCGGCCGCGAACCAGCGGATGATCGGGATTGCCATCCAGCTTGATCGGCCGGCCGTCGTAGGCCTTGGCCATGACCGGTCGGGCAGTGCCGTTTACGCGCACCACCGTCGAATACCACAGGCCAACGCCGAGGGTCGAACCGTCGGGCTGCTGGGCGTACGGGACCAGGGTATCGGGATGCGGGTCGCTGCAGCCACTGACTACCGCCAGCACGGCAGCGGCGCCGGTCAGTTGCATGAAGCTGCGCCGGTTCACACCGGAGAAAGCGAAGTGCAGGTCGTTACGCTGGCTGTCGACCTGCTCGGGGCAGTCGGGCGAGTCGATCCCGCCGCGTGCACGCAGATCAGCGATGGCGGCAGCCACGTCCGGAGCGAACTCGTCGCGCGCCGGAGCGCCGTGGAGGTCGGCTGGGTCTGACCAGATTTTCTTCATTGGTGGCACGTGCTGCAGTTGGTTGCGGCGTTCATCAGACGATGCGAATCGGGCAGGTCGGCAGCCCGCCACACTGGCAGGTCCTTGACCTTGGCGGCGAACTGCGGGTTGACGGCGAGGAAGGTGGCCAGCCGTCCGGGCGCCTGGGTGTCCGGAGATGCGGCCCCCGCATGTTCGTGCGGGGCGGTTCCCTTGACCTGGCGCTCACGAAAGACCACCGTCGGATCGGCGACTTCGCGATCACGAACGACGTCGTAGTTGCCAACCCCAACGCTGAAGGTGGTTGGATCACCCGGCTTGGCATCCGGTCCGCCGACGTAATTGGTCTTGCGATGGCAGTCGAGGCACCAGCTCATGGTCAGATCGCTGTGCTGCCGCATCACCACCATCTCCTCGACCGGTCCATGGCAGGTCTGGCATGAGACGTTGGCGGCGACGTGGGCACTATGATCGAAATAGACGTGGTCAGGCAGCTTGTGCACCCGGTTCCAGTGCACCACGCCGCCTTCGCGGACCGAGCCGTCCACTGCAGTATAGCTGCCAGTGGCTGCGATATCCGCCAGCTTGCGGATATCAGGCTTCTCGCTGGCGACGACATTATGGCAGCTCATGCACACTGACATCGGCGGGACGCCGGCATGTTTGCCACGCTCAGCGTTAAAATGGCAGAAACGGCAATCGATCTTCAGATCGCCGGCATGCTGCTTGTGGCTGAACGCAATCGGCTGGACCGGGGCATAACCTTGGTCATGGAAGGCGTTTTTGAACCAATAGAACCCACCTGCGGCAAGCAGGAGGGCCACCAGGATCAACGGCCAGAAACGCAGCACAAGACTTGCCGGCCGTGCCTGCGAAGCAGACACGGGGGCAGCCGGAGGTGAAGACGGCTCTGACAACGGACGCTCCATGCGGCCTGCGCCGCGCCGGGGACGCGGGAAGCTAGGCGACGGCTGCCCTGAGCGCAAGGCGACCCCTTGTAGAAGGTTGCACACAAGTGCTACTATATACTTACGAGGTCAACGTACCTCCTCTATGCATCGTATGATAGGACTAGGCATGCGCTCTGCTTATATCCTCCTCTACTTGGTCATTTTGACCAGCCTGTCGGCCGCTGAATCCCCCATGCCACCGCGTCCGGTCATGGATCAGGCGGGCAATTTGCGGCCCCGCCAACAGGCACCTGCTGCGCCAGACAACACACCGGCCACCTCACCTGCTGCTTCATCCAAGTCCGCGAAGGGCTCGAGCAACGAGACCAAACGTCCAATTTCCGCTGCCAATCCGGGCGATCAGACCAGAGAAGCACGCACCGGGCCTGCTCCGGAAGCCATCGAACACGACACCGTTATCCTCCACAACGAGCAGCGCTTTCTGGGTACCGTGCTGGCTAGCCAGGACGATCCCGACTGGGTCGCGATCAATACGGGCAGCGGCATCATGCGCCTGAAGCGCGAATCAGTCGCGCGCGTCGAGTTCGGCCTGACTGCCCGCATGGGTCGGGTCAAGCCTGACGACCTGGACGGCCTCATCGATCTCGCCCGCTGGTGCCGGGCCAACGCCCGCAATCCCCAGGCACTGGCTCTGCTGACCAAGGCAGTGGCCCTGCCAGGCTGCGACCTCGCGACCCGTGGATTGTATGCCCAGCTGGTCGACGAGCAGGATGGCGCTGACAAGGCGCTGCCCCTCTATCTTGCCTATCGCAATGCTGGAGGCACCGACGCCGAGATCCTCGCCCGCCTGAACGAGTTAGAAACGGCCCACAGCGCCTGGGAAGAGCAAATGCGCGCCCTCGGCCTGGATCCTGGCGCCAGTGCCGCTGCCGGATCACCGATGGCTTCGGCCACTGCCAGTTCGGTCGAGGAAGGCTATGAAAAGTACAAGTGGGATCCGGACTCGCTCGACTGGTCCTCGCCGGCGAAGCCGACCCTAGTGACTCTGGTCACTCCAGAAGGTCCACGCCGGGTCATGCAAGTGGATGTCGAACCGCACCCGAGCAAACCCAACGTCGACAAGGCTGCGATCGTCCTGCGCCGCCCACTGACTCTGCGCGAGGGTTCCAAGCTGACTCTGCTGGCGGCAAACCGCGGCAAGAAGGATCTGCGATTGGGTATCGCCGTGAAGACCGGCAACGAATGGACCTACTTCGAAAGCAAGCCGCAGGTGGTGCCGTCCTCTCAGAGCGGACAGGAATTCACCCAACTGTTCTTCGATCTCGGCGCCGCTGACTTCAAAGCCCAATCAACCAATTGGTCCTACGGCGCGAAAATAAGCAATCTTGGGCAGGTTCGCGAATTGCAGCTCCTCATCCATAATGGAACCGCCGCCGGCAGCCTGTGGATCGCAGGGATCGCCTTCGAAGGCGCCAGCGAATAGGCTGACAACACGCCGGTAATCTTCCGCTTGCCTTCGACCGGGGGAGGATGCCAGCATGACGGATCTACCGGAGTCCCACACATGCCTAAACTTTCCATCCTGTTCGCTGCACTTGCCTTGTGCACTGGGATCTCGGCAGCTGACGATCTACGCATCGGTCAGGCCTGTGCCCTCGAAGGCCCAGCCAAAGAGCTGGGCATCGGGATACATCTCGGACTGCGCGCCGCCTTCGAGGAGGCCAACGCCACCAGTGGCATGCATGGCCGCAAGTTGGTACTGATCGCCCGCGACGATGGCTACGACCCTGACAAGTGCGTTGACGCCACAGCCAAGTTGGTCGAAGAGGATAAGGTCTTTTGCCTCGCCGGCTTTGTCGGTACCCCGACCTCCAAAGCGGCCCTGCCAATTGCCACTGAGGCTGGCGTGCCGGTCGTCGGCCTATTCACGGGCGCGATGTTTCTGCGTACACCACCGCAGAAACTGGTATTCAACGTCCGTGCCAGCTACGAGGACGAGACCGAACTGCTGGTCGAACGCCTGACCACCGACCTTGGCGCCAAGAGGATTGCCGTCTTCCATCAGAATGACAGCTTCGGCCAGGCCGGCCTGTCCGGCACCACCAAAGCGCTGAAGAAACGCAATCTGGCCGTCGCCAGCACGGGAACCTTTGAGCGCAGTACGGTCGCGGTGCAGACCGGCCTGGCGATCGTGAAGGCGGCCAACCCTGACGCCATCATCATGGTCGGCCCGTACAAGCCGATCGCCGCATTCGTTCGCGAAGCACGCGCCACAGGCGTGACCTGCCCAGTCGCCACGGTCAGCTTCGTCGGCACTGAAAGCCTGATCGCCGAACTGGGCGTCGCCGCCGACGGCGTGATCATCAGCCAGGTCGTGCCTTCCCCGTCCGACCAGGCCCTTCCGGTGGTCAAGTCCTATCAGGCCGCGCTCACCAAGGTTCAGGCGGATGCCAAGCCCAGCTATGTAACCTTAGAAGGCTATGTCACCGGACGCGTTCTGCTGGTTGGCCTGGACAAGGCCGGTGCCGATCCGACACGCGAAAAACTGGTCAGCAGCCTTGAAAGTCTTAAGGATCAGGATTTGGGCGGCCTGCAGGTCAGCTTCGGACCGGATCGCCGCCAGGGCCTGTCGAAGGTGTGGCTTACCCGGATCGCCGCCGGAGCGGCCGCACCGGTCGACGCTCTGAAGTGATCGTCCCATGAGCATCGCCGGCACCCTCCGCACCCTGATCCGCCGCATGTCGGCGGCCATACTCATCATCGTGATGGCTGCAGTGGCCGCCGGTGGCCTGGTCCTCTGGCTGGTGAACGGGGTCACCAAGACCGAAGCTCCCAGCCAGCAGGCCGCCGCCCGCCTGGAAGTATCCCTGCAACAAGTGGCCGCTGGCATCTCGGCGATGTCGGTTGCCGCCTCTAGCGTGGACTTGGAAGCGGCGGACAGCGCAACCAACGCAGCGATTGCCAAGGCGCACGCCAGCGAAACAGATCTCAGTATCGCGCAGGGACGCAAGACCACTGACACCTCGGCACTCGATACGACCCGCCAGCACCTGCTCAAAGCGGTGCTCGAGCGCATCGTCGCCGGTGCCGCTGCAGCCACGGCGATGCACGGCCTCAATGCCGTCATGGAGCAGGTGACCAGCAAGGTCAACAGCCTCGGCACGGGCTCCAACCTGCGACGGGCCGAAGCCCAACAGGCCCTGGAAGAGGCCCGCACCAGTGCGACCACGGCGAACACGGAACTGCGTCGCCTATCGTCAATTCGTGAAGAACTACGGGAAGTGCGCGCCCTGATCGACCGTCCCGCCGGCATCGACAGCAAGCATCGGTTGCGTCCACTTGAAGAGCGCATGGCTACCACGCTGACCCGCGCCCGCAGCCTGCTTAGTGACAGCAACGAACATGACCGGATTCTGCTCGCCGATCTCGCCGCGGTAGAGTTCGGCTATGCTGGTGCCGATACCGGATTGTTGGCCCTTCGACGTGCCCAGCTCGCAGATCCTGCCAACGACGCAGCGCGCAGCGCGATGTCCACCCGCAGCAGCGAACTGGCGGCACCAATCGATCGCTGGCTGGAGCGCATCATCGAAGCTGCGGATCCGCTTGAGGTAACCACCAGAAAAGCAGCAGAAGCGATGGAAGCGAAGGTTGCCGCCATCAGCGATTGTACGAGCCTTGAGTTGGCCGCGCGCGACTGCGTGCTGTTCGCCCGTGCCTTGGCTACTGAAGCAAACCTGTTTCCGGGCCGCGCCGCCACGCCTGAAGACGCCAAGGTTTTCCGCACCGTAGTGACATCACGGCTGCGCGACCTGCGCCTGAAATTGGGTTCCACGGTGGGGATGTGCGACCGGCTGGCAGCAATCGAGGAGGCAGCATTGGCGCGTGCCGCCTACACCGCGGTGGACGCAGTCGAACCGCTCATCCTCGGTCCCGCCGGCATCGCGGTAGCGGTTGAACGCCGACTGGATGCCACCTCCCGAGCCACAGCGACGGCGACCACAGCCATCCCGGCCGTCAATTCCATTTGCACCCTGGCCAGCGCCGCCGCAGCCGAGGCCCATGAGAACCAGGGTTCCGCCATGGGTCACATCAGTCTGGCCTTGCGTATCGGCGTGCCCACACTGCTAGTGCTCGGCCTGTTTTCCCTGTTCGCCGCCCACCGCATGGGCAACCGCGTCGCCAGCGGCATCCTCGTCACCGAGGCCCATGAACGGGAGCGCACCGAACGACTCAGCTGCCTGCTCGGAGATGTCGACACCTCGTCCCACACGGTCAACACCGCCTCTGCTGGACTGGTCCACGCCAGTGCCAGCCTCGCCGCTTCGGCCAGTACCAGCCGGGACGTCTCTGCTCAGGTTGGTGAAGGAGCCATACGGGCCAACGATGCGGTCAGCTCGGTCGCCGCCGCCGCAGAAGAGATGCAGGCGACGATGGGCGAGATATCTCGCCAAACCAGTCGAGCGGCCGAGGTCGCACGGGCCGCGGTCGGCCACACCACCAGCACTGACGCGGCGGTGAAGCGCCTGGCCGACGCGAGTCGTGAGATTGGCGAAATCGTGCAGGTCATCGCCGGCATCGCCGAGCAGACCAATCTGCTGGCCCTTAATGCCACTATCGAGGCAGCCCGCGCCGGCGACGCCGGTCGTGGCTTCGCCGTGGTCGCCAGCGAGGTGAAGGCCCTGGCCCGCCAGTCCGGCACAGCCTCGCAGGACATCGCCGGCAAGATCAAAGCCATCCAACAAGAAGTCGCCGCCGCCGGCGGAGCGCTTGGACAGATCCGTAGTGTGGTCAGCGAAATCGACGGCATCCAGACCTCGATAGCCGCCGCGGTCGAGGAGCAGACCGCAACCAGCCGCGAGATGAGTTCCTCGCTGGCGTCAGCGGCCGCAACCTGCCGCGAGATCGCCGAACGCATCCGCGCGGTGGTCGTTGCGGTCGGCACTACCTCGGAACAGGCCGCAACCGTACAGCAGTTGGCAGACCAGTTGGCCGCCACCGCGCGCGAACTCGACTCCCAGGTGGTCAAGGGCTGATTCGGACCACTGGCTGTAGCCTGCCGCTGCAATGGATTGCACGCCCCCTATACCGACCATCATGTTGTGCCCATGAGCGGTCCACTCCTCGACCTGACCCCCTCCGACCCACGGCTGTCCGGGATCCTCGGGGACTCGCACCGCCGCTTCCAGACCCTGGTCGACGAGGCCCAGGCCAAAGCGGCAGTGTTTTATGAGAAAACCTTGGGCCGCCGAGCGACCATTGAGCAGGTCATCGACGAGATCTTCACCGCGGTCGAGCGGGACGGCGATGCCGCCGTCATCCGTTATGTCCACGCCTTCGACGGCGCCGCCTTGCCGCCCGAACGACTGCGCGTCGATGCCAGCGATATCGCTGCCGCCACCGCGCGGACGGCCTCGCCGATCCGCGCCGCCATCGATCAGGCAGTACGCCAGGTCAACGATTACCAGCAACAGCTGAAACCGCGCGGCTTCGGCGAACGGCTCGACCAGCCGCTTGGTGTGCGCTGGACGCCGGTAGACAGCGCCGGCGCATATGTGCCAGGCGGAGCCGGCGGCATCCTGCCGTTGTTCTCGTCGGTCATCATGAATCTGGTTCCAGCCAAGGTTGCCGGCGTTCCGCGTACCGTCCTGGTTACCCCGCCGCGCCAAGATGGCTCGATCGCGGATGAGGTGTTGGCCGC
>Ga0105046_10015316_pt1 | contig 11791 bp, 9 predicted proteins | sample MAT03_FD_78385 | JGI IMG/M metagenome (GOLD analysis project Ga0105046, IMG submission 78385) | Freshwater microbial communities from Lake Fryxell liftoff mats and glacier meltwater in Antarctica - MAT-03 (megahit assembly) | ecosystem: Environmental > Aquatic > Freshwater > Ice > Liftoff...
AAGATCTCAAGATCTCGGCAATCGAGTTCCGAACGGACGTTCCAGCCCCGAGCAAGTCAGCTCTATCAATCATCTGACGCACTCGGTCCTTCAAGCTGCCGCTCAGATCGAGTTCATAAGGTGGAGCTGGATCCGGTATCACGATGGCTTCCTCGGTGTGAGTCCGAGTTCTTCAAGGAACTTCATCGCTGAGCCTGGGACATGATTCTGCAACCGTTCTAAATACTCCTCCTCTGTGGTCAATTTTTCAATCTTGACCGGTCCATAAACTTCGTCCCGCAAGGCCTTGCGGTCCGCTTTGACAAACTCCAGACTCTTCGTCAGCCGGACGTTCTCAGACTCCAACTCAGCGATGCGGCGTTGGTAAGCCTCTTCAGTCGAATGGTTCATGAGGATTCTCCTTTCCGCCATTCTAACAGCACTGAAACTGGATTGGCAAGATTGCTTGCTTTCGCTCTTCTCGAACTTCCCGCATTCACTTCGCGGACTCCGGGTTTACAATCTCCCTACTGATCTCTCCTGTCTGCCGGAGTTTGACTCTCATGCTTATTCGGTTTCTCGCCTGCTTAACGCTCACCATTTCCGTCGGCAATGCACTCGCCCAGTTTCCGCTGGTCGCACCGACCGACGCGAAATCGCCCGAGGAGGAACGCAAAGGCTTCAAGCTCCCGCCCGGCTTCGAGGCCCAACTTGTCGCCAGCGATCCGGACATCCTGAAGCCAATGCAGCTTGCGTTCGACCTGAAGGGCCGAATGTTCGTGGCCATGTCGCAGGAGTATCCCTGGGCCGCGTTTGGCCGTAAACCAAAGGATCGCCTGATGGTGCTCTCGGATTTCGGAGCCGACGGCAAGGCGAAAAAAGTCGAGACCTTTGCGGACGAACTGAACATTCCGATCGGCGTGCTGCCCCTGCCAGATTGCAAGACAGTCCTGGTTTCAAGCATTGATCCCGGCCCGGATGGTGCGAAGGCCCCCGAAGGCTGCTGGATCTGGGAACTGACCGACACGGACGGAGACGGCAAGGCCGACAAGCGTCGCAAGCTCTTCGGCCCGTTCGGCACACGCGACACTCACGGCATGGTCAACTCGTTCACGCTGATGCCCGATGGCTGGGTCTACGCCTGCCACGGTTTTTCGAACGATTCGAAAGTGAAGGGCACCGATGGGCACGAAGTCACGATGAATAGCGGCAACACATTCCGGTTTCGACCCGATGGGTCGCGGATTGAAGTCTTTACTCGGGGCCAAGTGAATCCGTTCGGCCTGACTTTCGACACCTGGTTCAATTTCTACACGGCGGATTGCCACTCGAAGCCGATGACGCAATTAATTAGAGGGGCTGTGTATCAAAGTTTCGGCAAACCGCACGATGGCCTGGGATATGGGCCAGACATGATTCGCCACGATCACGGCTCAACCGGCTTGTGTGGCCTGGCCTGGTACGAAGCACCACAATTCCCGAAGGACTACCAGGGAGGAATGTTCCTCGGCAACGTCGTGAATAGCCGGATTAACTGGGACAAGATCAAGTTCAACGGCTCGACTCCCGAAGCCGTGGAGCAGATCGACTTCATGACAAGCGAAGACCTTTGGTTTCGTCCCGTGGACATCAAGCTCGGCCCGGACGGCGCGCTGTACGTTTCCGATTTTTACAACAAGATCATCGGGCATTATGAGGTGCCGTTGTTGCACCCCGGACGCGATCGTACGCGGGGCCGCGTCTGGCGGATCGTCTACAACCCGAAACACGAGACTATTCAAGCTCCGGGTGACTTGACGAAGTTGAAGCATGAAGAAGTCGACAAGCTGCTGGGCAATCCAAATCTGGCGTTGCGAATGCAGGCCACACTTGCACTGATCAATCCACGCGACGAAGAAAAGCAACAAAAGGCCCTGGAAAGGCAGATCGAAGTCAACGAGGATGTCTACGAGTCTCACAAACTTTGGGTGGACCAAGCCAAGCCGATTCAGCGGACTCATCTGGGAAAAATAGACCAAGCGCGAAAGTTGCACAAACCGGATTCACTCCTAGGGGTGCATGAGATGCGATTGAGGACAGCGCGGGCGGAATGGGAAGCGGACGAGGATCGTCGCGGCGATCGAGTTAAACGCGATCGAGTGAGAGACCTCTTCAAGCTCGATGGACATGAACAGCTTTCTCGAGCCGTAGCCGACTGGATGACGGTTGTCCCCGAGGCCGAGAACGTGCTTCCACTCGTTCAGGCGATTGCAACCACTCCCAAAGGAGACGACCACCTCCGACATGCCCGCCGGATCGCACTTCGAGAAACACTCCGCGACCCGGCCGCCTGGACCAAGTTGAAGGGCATGGAACTCGACGACAAAATGACTCGCCTGGTTGCCGAGGTCGCGCTTGGGCTGCAAACAAGAGACTCTGCCGAATTTCTCACGACACACATCAAGGCCCTCTCGGGCGATGCGGGCCGATTGCCGGATTTTGTTGAACATGCTTCCCGTCATGGCGACGGCATGAAGACGCTCTACTCGTTCATCACCACTCACAAGCCGGACGACGTGCGACTGACGGTTGCCTTGTTTCATGCCTACGCTCGTGGGTTGCAACAAAAGGGCGGCACTCGGTTCGACAAGGACGATATGGAATTTGCCGAGAAGCTCGTTGGTCGCGGCCTGGCCGATGCGGACTCGGGCACGATCCAACGTTGCTTCGACATGACCTCCTCGCTGAAACTCAAGAACAGCCTCGAAGCCGTCGTCGGCTTTGCGGCTCGACACGATCGCAACGAGAACCAGCGTGCGGCCGCACTAGTTACGCTGGCCTCATTGGATGCGGAGCGAGGCGTGAAGGAAGCGGCCAAGATTCTCGCAAACCCATCAGAGCCCATCGCCATGCGGGAGAAAGTGGCTCAAGGGTTGGGCTCGCTTGGAACACCGGCTGCTTATGCCGAGTTACTGGGAGTCATCGAGAAAGCCCCGGCGAGATTGCAAACCGTGGTCGCGGCAGCACTGGCTGCAAAAGCCGAGGGTGCCGAACATCTGTTGAAGGCCGTGGCCGCGGGCAAGGCATCGGGGCGGCTGCTTCAGGATCGGGCCGTCAGCACGAAGATCGTCGAAAGCAAGCTACCCAAGGCCGCCGATCGAATTGCCGAGTTGACCAAAGGCTTGCCGAATCAAGATCAGAAGATGGCGGAGTTGATGGGCAAACGCAAGGCCGGCTTCGCCAAGTTCAAGCCGGACGCGAAACTCGGTGCAATGGTGTTCAAGACCAATTGCGCGAACTGCCACCAGCTAGCAAACGAAGGGGCCAAGATCGGTCCGCAACTCGACGGTATCGGCGTGCGGGGATTGGATCGAATGCTCGAAGATATGCTCGACCCCTCGCGGAACGTGGATCAGGCGTTCCGCACCACGGTGCTGAATCTCAAGGACAATCGCACCGTTTCGGGTTTGTTTCTGAAGGAGGAGGGCCAGTTGCTCGTGCTGGCCGATTCGCTTGGCAAAGAGGTTCGCATAGCGAAGAATGATGTTGATGAAAGACGAACTTCGCTCCTGTCGCCGATGCCCGCGAACTTGGTGGAAACCATCAAGGAAGAGGATTTTTATCACCTAATGGCGTTCCTGTTGCAACAGCGTGTGTTAGCGAAGTAGGCGTGAAGTTGGAAAAGACGAGAGGCCAGATCGACAGCGAGGGCGGGCATGACTGCATCTACCCATATGAGACTCATTCGCTAAACTGTCCCACTAACAGGAATTCTCTCTACACGCTCGAATGGAGTACCTGCCGGTGGCAGACATCAAGAACATCGACATTCGCAAGGGCATGGTCTTCATAGCCGAAGACGGTTCGCTGCTACAGTGTCTGGAGCGCGATCTGAACACCCCGGGCAACTGGCGTGCGATCCTGCAACTCAAGGTGCGAAATCTCAAGACTCTGTCGATCACTCAGAACCGCGTCAAGCCGGACGACAAAGTCAAACTGGCGTACCTCGATACGCGGAAGATGCAGTATTCTTTCCGCGAGGGAGAGAATTTCATCTTCATGGATTCTGAAACCTTCGATCAAGTACCGCTTCGAGCGGATTTCGTGGGCGACAAAATCGAGTACTTGAAAGAGAACGACGAAGTTCTCGTGACCATGTTCGAAGGCAAGCCGCTCGACTTCCAACTTCCGGGTACAGTGGAATTGACCGTCGTCGATACTGACCCCGGCATCAAGGGTGCGACCGCCGCTGCCCAAACCAAGCCGGCCACCATGGAAACAGGCTTGGTCCTTCAAGTCCCTTCCTTCATCAACAAGGGCGACGTCATCAAAATTGAAACCGAAGAGAAAAAGTACGTGGGCCGCGTCGCGAAGTGATGTGCTTTTCCCTGAGTATTCCTCACGTATTGCGTGAGGAATACAAACCACACGGGTGAAACGATCTCGGGGCCAATTACAAGAACCTCAATTCTCCTATCGCTGTCTCGGTCGCATCCAGGATAGCCTGCTCCCAATTTGGTTCATCCGGGTGAAATGGGAACGTGATCCCGCGTGAACTGTTGACAATCGCCCCCAGGCCGTCGAGACGGAAAGCGGCGGCGACGTCTCTGGCACTTCCTCCCTGGGCACCGTAGCCGGGCACCAGGAACCAGACGTTCGGCATCGCTTGCCGCAATTCCGCTAACTCGGCTGGGTGCGTCGCACCGACGACAGCACCGACATCACCCAGGCCACACGAACCGAATCCTGATTCGTTCCACTCGTTCACGGCTTGAGCGACGTGCTGATAAAGCTTTCGGCCACCGCAATCGAGTTCCTGGAAGAGGCCCGAACCCGGATTGCTCGTTCGCACCAGTACGAAAAGGCCGCGACCAGATAATCGAGCCGACTGAATGAACGGTTCAACGGCATCGCGGCCAAGATAGGGATTCACGGTCAATGCGTCGGCATTCCAGATCGTGTGATGAACGCCATTGACAGTCAAACCTCCAAAAGCTGCATCCGCATATGCGACGGCGGTCGAAGCGATATCGCCGCGTTTGGAATCGAGGATCACAATCAGACCAAGTTCGCGTGCCCGTCGAACGACCGATTGCAAGGCTATCATGCCAGGAGGCCCACACAACTCAAAGAAGGCGCTCTGCGGCTTCACGATAGGAACGAGTGAAGCCACGAGATCGAGAACGCGAAGAGAGAAAACCTCGAAAGCACACGCAATTGTTGCGATCGACGCCGATCCGAATTGTTCGCGGATCGATTTCGGCAACGACTCCCAGCGCGGATCGATGCCAACGCACAGCGAGTTTCCCTTGCGGCGAACGGCTTCAGCAAGGCGGTCGGCGAAATTAGTCATTTCTTGATCGTCAACAAAATGGGTGCACTGGCATAACTCACCTTCACCACGAAGTTGATCGACACGTGGGCCAACACGCAGATCGGCACATCGTCGATTGGGAGGGCACTGGCATCGACCTTGAGTGTGATGTAGCCGATGCTGCCGGTGCCGAGCAACGTCTTGCTTTTTCCCTCGACGATGGTCACACCCGGTGGGAGTGGGTTGCCGTAAATCTGGCCCAGGTGGCGTAAAGGAATGTCGAGTGAAACGGCCTTATCGTAATCCTGGCGTCGCTTGATCACCACGTCGAGCTTCACTTCTTCGCCAGGCTTCAGGACGAGGCGTTCGGGCTTCACTTGAACATTCAGAATGTCCGAGGCACCCGTGACGGCTACGGACTGCATTCTCGCGCCGAATAGGGCACGGCCCCCGCCCGGATTGTAGATTTCCTCCACCGCGATCGCTCGATGAGTGACCGACTCGATGTTGCCATCGAACGTAATCTCAGCCGTGCCGGTGATCTCGATCATCGCGGCATCCATCGGCGCATCGCTCGCGGCCGAGAAAACGAGCAGCCCTTGCGTCATCGTGGCCGGGATCGTCAGTGGGCTGGCGGTCACTCCGGTCGGCAGACCGCTCACGGCAGCTTTGACCGGTCCCGTGAAGCCATTGAGCCGCGTGATCTGCACATAGTGGGCCGAGCGTGAGCCAGGCCCCATCATGGCCTTGGATGGATCGCACTTGATCGTGAAGTCCGGCTTCGCCCAGTCGGCCGCGAGAAAATAGACGAACCCATCGCCCCCCTTGCTGTTCAGATCACGGACGCGAATCACATACTCGCCATCGACCGGCGGCGAGAAAACCAGTGCCGGATCCTTGCCATTCGCGTCGTCGTTGGACGCAATCACGGCTCCCGATGCGTTGAGAATGTCCACGATGCCGTCGAGCTGCGATGTGAGTTCGGTGCCGAAGCGTCGGGCGTAAACTTCGAACTGAATTGCTTTTCCCTTTGTGCCGTGGAAGACGAAATGATCGAGATCACGCCGTTTTCCGATTCGCCCGTTGACGCCGCCGGGGACAGTAAGCCGATTGGCCTGCGTGACCGTCTCGTTGGGCTCCTGTTCGTACATCAACGATAATTGCGATACCACGATTGAGGTTGGGTTGGTCAGCTGATTGCGGACGCTCAACACGATCGGCTGAATGCCCAATTCGGTCGGGGCCGTGAAGGGTACTTTATTCGCAAGCAATTTTGCGGAACCAACTGGCTCGATGTCCAGGCGTTGTCCCGGATTCATGGCAAGCGGAAAAACCTGCGAGACGCGTGGCCGATCCGTGATTTGCAACGCGTAGGCCCAGCGCGGGTCGCCATCGTAGCGGGCGTCGCGAACTTGAACGATGTATTCACCGTCTGTTGGGATCGTAAAAGTCAGAGCGGGATCCGCGAACTTCGCGTCGTCGCTCGATGCGACTTCCCGGCCCGTTGAGTCCAGCAAAACGAGCATCGGATCCGAGTGTTTTTGCAGATCGTGAATCTTGTCCTGAATTCGAGCACAAATAATCTCGAACGTGAAAGTCTGGCCGGTCTTGGCAGCAAATTTAAAGTGATCCACGTCCTCAGCGAGTTCGATCCGGCCACTCACTACGCAAGGCGTCTGTATTGCTTGAGCCTTTTCGATCGTGTTGTTCTCGCTCGTTTCGAGCAAGACAGGATCTGACACGATCAACAGTTGACCGAGAGTCGAGATTCCCAACGACGAGGCCAGCCGGAATTCGCGGACGCCGAGAAGTGCTTCGGCTGCAACCGAAATTTTCAACTTCGTGAGCTTGGTAGTCGCTCCAGCTTTCGGTTCTGGCACGATCACGCCAGAAACGCCCTTGCCTTCGACGAGCATCTTGTGGACGCCCGCGAAATTCATTTGCCCTTCGACGGTAAGCTCAGTTGTCGTGCCGCGCTGAACGGCCACCGGCGTACAGTGCGTGATCATCGGGTAGGACGTTTGCGCCGATGCGAGAGACGACGTGAGAAACAGAATGGTGAGGAGGCGGGCAGTCATGTATAGGGCTCCTTCGTTTAGCGTTCGAGCCAACGGCTCGAACGAGGGAGAGGGTCGTCCGAGCCGTTGGCTCGAACGCTAAACGAGGGTGTTACGATTTCACTACTTTCCAGCCGTGTAACCCTCGAGTTCCAACGTCGCGTCCTGGGTGCCGAGCGAGAACTTGAGCTTCACGATGCCGATGTCCTTAGCGAACCAATACTCAATCGTCGTCTTGGCGGACCCGATTGCCATGTCCACGCCTTTGACGTGAATGGCATCCTTGTAAGTACCCAGCGGAACGGTCACCGATTCCTTGTCGATTTTGAACGTGCCCTTGAGTTCCTGGCCCGAGACTTTCGCGTTGATGTTCCATTCCTTGGTCTTTTCCAGATCGGTCGGCAGGAACAGAATCGGGGCATCGGGAGCGAGGCCGTTCACGTTGAAACGTTGGACGCCTTCGGCCGTGACCGCAACAGTTTCCGTGGCCGAAACCTTGCTGGCAGCAGACGTTTCGAGTTTGAAGCCACTCACACCACCGACCTTCTCGGTCCCGACGACCTTCACCTTGATCGGCCCGCCCTGAACCTTGTAAGTCCACTCGGCACCCGACTTGAGTGGGTAGTACGGATGCGTCGTGGGAACGGCGGCTTCCTGCGAAGGAGCAGCAACCGAAAGCATCAGTACGGCCAAAAAGCTAAAACCAGCAAGACGCTTCATGAGCGGTTCTCCAGGGATGAGTGCGTGTCTGTCAAGTGAATGTTGTATCTCACGGCTGGGGGGAGGAAAAGGCCGGATCGCCAAGCTTGTCGCCCGCAAGGACTTTCGCAACCGTTTGCGGTTGGCCCAGGGCTTTCCACACCCACTCCGAATTCACGGCCACTTTGCCCGTCTGCCAGCGTGCCGATTTCTTCATGGTGTCGCTCATGCTTGAGAAACCTTCCGGCGTCACTGCCAGCCAGTCGCTCTCGGAAACGGCGGCAATCGTACAGAGTGGCCGGCCTGAATCCGTCTCGAAAACTCGGACTTGCCCGTCGAAACACCCTGCCGCCACTAGCTTGCCGTTCTTGCTGAGCGACACGGAGTACACAACTGAACCGACCGGAATTGTGCGGAGGGAATCGACCGTCTTGGCATTCCAAAGGCGAACGAACTTGTCGGAACCGGCCGAGGCAGCGATCTCCCCGATTTCGCTGAACACGATTTCATTGACTTGCACGTTGTGCCCGTTCGTCCGTTTTGTGCGCTCGCCGGTTTCCGTGTTCCACCAGGAAAGACTGGGATCCAGGCCAGATGTTGCCACCAGACTACCGTCGCGTTTAACGCCCACGGCCAGTACTTCCTGATCGGTGCCGCTGAAAGTTAGCCGGCTTTCGCCGGTCTTCACGTCGATCAGGCGGCCCGTCTTGTCTTTGCTGGCGGTGACAATCCAATCGCCTTTTGGCCCAAACGCGACGGCATGCACGAAGTCCGAGTGGCCCGTGAAATTGACAACCGCCTCGCGTTTCGCCAAGTTCCAGACGCGAGCGGTCTTGTCGAAGCTGGCCGAGGCGAGCAGCGTGCCATCGGGACTGAAGGCAACGGAGCCAACCACATCGGCGTGGCCGGCCAGTGTCGCCGAGAGTTTCCAGTCGGGCGTTTTGAACAAGCGAATGTCGCCGCGAGCGGTAGGCAAGCCCCCCGCAACGGCAAGCAAGGAATTGTCCGGGCTGAAACGTAAGTCGTGTACGGCACCGAGAACGTTCGTGAGGACGACCACGGGCTTTGCGGTTTTCAAATCCCACACGATCACGCGGCCATAAGCCCCGGTCGCAAGAAAACGGCCATCGCCACTGAACACCACGGCCGCAACGGGTGGCAAGGTGCCGATCGCTGCGACGAGTTCAAGCGGTGCTGTTTGTCCCGCTTTCGCCACAGCTTTGGGTATCACCAGTTTCGTCGTAAAGGTGATGTCGGTTCGCTTGCGAGGCGGGGCCACGCTGGGAGCAACAGGCTCGGTTTCCGCAGGCCGCGTGCCTTCCATCATCCCTGAGTCGATCCATTTGCGTAGGATCGCGACAGTTGCATCTGGCAAGGGATCGGCATCGAGCGGCATGCGCCGCGTGGGCTTGGGGTGCCGCAGAATCGCGATCAATTCGCTCTCGCTGCTCCTGCCACTCTTTGCGACTGGCTTCCTTCCTCCCTTCTTGATCGCGTCGAATGAATCCAGCGCGAGGCCTGCCGAAACGTCGGGTTCCTTCAGGTTCTTTTCACTGTGGCAAATCGTGCAGTGCTTGCGGAGGACAGGTCGGACATCCTGCCAGTAGGTTGGCGATTCGGCTGAGGCTCCAACTGGGAAAGCAACCAGTCCAAACACAATCGTCAGCCAATTCAGTGGCCAATGAGTGGAGTTGGAAGGTGAAACCGGTGAAAATGACCTTGCTTTTCGTGTTGCAAATTCCTGCGCGCTATCGGCTTGACCCGCAAAACCCTGGGTTGCGAAAGATCGATTTGTGGTTGTGACGAGTTCGATCATTTTGTCTTCCCCCTTTGCCCGAAGACACGCCCAAATCATTATAGTGTACAAATTGTCACTATTTAAGTCGGAGGGCCACTGAAAAGTCAAAATTCAAAAATGTCTTCAACCGGCAGGAGTTGCTATATTCATCGAATCCTTCCTTCAGTCAAGAGTCGTGGCCATTCATGCGAACGAACATCGTCAAGCGTCTGCTCAAAGAGGGCAAGCCTGTTGTGGGAACATGGTTGGGTTTAAGTAACGTCACGGCCGCTCGCTTCCTGGCTCGTACGGGATTTGCTTATCTCACGGTCGATATCGAACACAACTCGATGGATATGGAGACAGCCACGAACATGTTCGGCTCGATTGCCGACGCGGGCTGTGTCGCCCTGGCTCGCGTGGCGGCCGGGAAGCACGATCAAATCAAGCGTGTGCTCGATAATGGTGCCCATGGTGTGGTCGTGCCAATGGTGAACACGCGAGCCGAGGCAGAAGAAGCTGTTTCGGCGTGCCTGTATCCACCTTTCGGAAATCGCAGCGTGGGTGGCTCGACCCATGCCTTGAACTTTGACACCGATGCGGCCACTTATTTTTCGAAGGCAAACGAAGAGATCCTCATTATTCTTCAATGCGAACACATCCAGGCCGTGCGCGATTTCGATCGGGTTTTCAGCGTGCCAGGAGTTGATGCAGTTTTCGTGGGGCCGAATGACTTGGCGGCCAGCATGAGAACCCCGGACGGCAAGCCTCCTGCTCCCGAGTTGTTCAAAGAGACCTTGGCTGAAATTCTGGCAGGCTGCAAAAGAAACAAGATCGCCGCCGGGATCCACACGTTCAGCGTGGAAGAAGCCAAGACGCGCATGGCCGATGGCTGGCAATTCATCGCGGTGAACAGCGAGATCCGATTCATGATGGACGGAGCGAAGAAGATTCTTGACGGCCTCGGCCTACAACGTGGCGGGGATATGGTGAAGTATTAGCGTTTTCTCCCTGTTCCTTTTCTGGGAAGAGGAGTGTTGCGTTAGCGAATCTCTTTTCCCGCCCCCGGCCACGGTCCGATCGGTTTCGGCGGCAAATCTTCTTCCTTCATTTCCGTCTTAAACAATGTAAATCCTCGCGCCAAATAGTTGTGCAGCGCTGCCGGGTGGTCGAGATCACACGTGTGAACCCACACTCGACGAGCGTTCATTTGCCAGGCCCGTTGCACTGCCTGGGTAAGAGCCCAGCCGCCGATGCCCACGTTCACAAAATTCGGCAACAGACCGAAATAGACAATCTCGACACTCGCTTCAGGCTGCCGCTCTAGCTCAAAATAGCCCGCAGGAACGCCATCAGCGGTGATGATCCAGGTTTCCAATTCCGCTCGATCGAGATAGCACATCCAGTCGCCGTAGGACCAGGGCAGGCGTTCCAGCCAGTACCAGTCCCCGCCCACAGCCGTGTAGAAAAAGCGGTTCAGTTCAGGAGTGGGTTTTTCGACACGAACGATTCCAACATTTGATCGGGAAGTGTCTTTCGGCCGCAGTTCACCGGGGGAGAGCATCTCAAGGTGCGAAATAGTCACGAGAACGGCCACGGATTGTTTTGTCCGAAAAAGGAAGGATGAAAGGTGTTGTAGGCAATTCAAGGCGACGGGAAGTTCAATAATAAGCGACTTCGGCAATAGGCATGACGGCATCGATTGGAGTTTCCGCACCGACTTGTGAACCCGGATCGCTGGCCCAACGAAGTACACGGCGTGTAATCTCCGCTGCCTCGCGTGAGTTGGTAGGTGGGAGTTCGCCACCCGCCGGCAGGCCGAGATCGATGTTCAAATATCTCTGGACTAGTCGAGCAGCAGCAAGTGTGATCTCGCGGTTCGGCTGCTTGGCTGCTTCTCGTAGAACTTCGACCGCCTCGGGACTTTCGCAATGTCCGAGCAAAGCACCTGAAGCAAGCACCCGAAGCATGGTCGGATTGGCGGGG
>Ga0105046_10015319_pt1 | contig 11789 bp, 12 predicted proteins | sample MAT03_FD_78385 | JGI IMG/M metagenome (GOLD analysis project Ga0105046, IMG submission 78385) | Freshwater microbial communities from Lake Fryxell liftoff mats and glacier meltwater in Antarctica - MAT-03 (megahit assembly) | ecosystem: Environmental > Aquatic > Freshwater > Ice > Liftoff...
AGGGCCGGTTCCGGACTGTGGGAGGGCGTCGGCGAAGATCGGACTACTCGCTCTGCGTGTTCGGGCGTTTCGGCCGGGCCGATCGGCTATGTCACTCTCCCTTTTACGGAGTCGTCCGGGCTATTCAACCCCGTGCGGTGCGCAATCCTTATCGCGACGCGGGCGCTCCTGGTCCGCAACGCCGCGCCGCGTGATGGCGGCCCCTGATCCGGTGCGCGCATCGCGCAGGTGAAGCAGGCAGGCGGTGCGCAGCAGCGATGCGAAATTCGCCACCTCGCCGTTCAGATCCAGCGCCCCGTAGTGGAGAACGCACAGGAACTTCGGGATCGAGATCGAGGTGATGCAGCGCCGCGGGCGGTATCGGTGACGCAGCGATCGCGCCCGCAGCCGGCGCGCCGGACAGGGGCCGGCGGATATGGCGGGTTCAGCCAGCGCAGTTTCGGCATTTCGGCGTGTGCGGCAGGACGTCGAGCCGCTCCTCGGAAATCGGATCGCCGCAGGCGACGCAGACGCCGTAGCCGCCATGGTCGATCCGGTCGAGAGCCGCCTCGATCATGCGGATTTCCAGCTTGCCTGTCGTCCCGAGGTCCACGAGCATCTCGTCGTCCTCGCGTTCGTGCGCGGCCTCGGAAGACACGGGGCTGTGCGCGCGGTCCAGCTCCGTGTCGATCTTGCCGAGGCGGGCGTCGAGTTCGGCGAGGCGAAGCTCGAGTTGCTGCTTGCGGTTGGAGATGGCGTTCATTGTTGGCCTCCGGACGACTCGCCCGCAGCATAGCGTCTCGTCGCGCTACGGCCAGCCATGATCGGGATCGATGCGTGCTGCGAATTCGCTCACCCGACCTGGCGCAACCGGTGAATTGTGGTGCACGGGTGGGACCGTCCCGCGCCGAGCCGGGGCCGCCGGCTGGCCGCTAGTGCAGCCGGACGCCGACTTCGGCGATCGACGCGTCGATCAGCGCGTCGGCGTCGGACGCCTGCATGCTGTTGCCGATCACGTCGGCCGCGGCGGCGATGGCGACACCGACGGCGCGGTCCTTGATCTGGCGGATCGCGGCGCGCTCGGCGGCGGCAATCTGGTCGGTCGCGGTCTGGAGCCTCCGCGCAACCGACCGGCGGATGTCGGCCTTCGCCAGTTCCGAGGCCTTTTCGGCCTCCGTCCGGGCGGCGGCGACGATGTCGTCGGCCAGCGCCTTGACCTCCTTCTGCTTGCGCTCATAACCGGCGAGCAGGCTCTGGGCCTCCTCGCGGAGCGCGCGGGCTTCTTCGAGGTCGCTCTTGATCCGCGCTGCGCGGGCGTCGAGCTTGCTGGTCAGCATTCCGGGGACGCCGAAATAGACGAGGACGCCGACGAATATCAGGAAGCCGATGCCGACGACGACGCTGGTGTCGTAGAGAAAGCTCATCGTCTCACCCCTTCAGCCGGTTGGCGACCGCGGCGGCCACGGTGTCGGCGTCCACTGCGCGCGGACCGAAGGCCGCCACGATCTCGGTCGCCGTGGCGCGGGCGACCTCGGTGACGCTTTCGGCGGCGCTCGCCTCGATCTCGCGGATTCGCGTTGTCGATTCCGCCGATTTCGCGGCGATCTCGGCCTCGGCCCTGGCCATCAGCGTGGCCAGCTCCTTGTTGATCTGCGCCTTGGCGTCGGCGGCGATCTTCTGGGACTCCTCGCGGGCGCGGGCGAGTGCGGCGTTGTAGGCGGTTTCGGCCTCCTCGGCGCGGCGCTTGAAGATCGCCGCCCGCTCCAGATCGTTCGAGATGGCGTCGTTGCGCTCGGCGAGGATTGTGACGATGCGCGGCAGCGCCACCCGGGTAAGGATCAGGTAAAGCGCGACGAGCGCCACCAGCAACCAGAAGATCAGGTTCGGGTAGAGCGCGACGTCGAGCTGCGGCATCGCGACTTCGGCATGACCGAGCGCCTCCTCGCCGAGCGTTTCGTGCGGGATTTCCGCTGCGGTTTCCGGCTCCATGGCTCTCCTCCGGGCGCGTCGCGCGTCAGGCCGTGCTCAGACCGCGAACATCAGCAGTAGGGCGACGAGGAACGAGAAGATGCCGAGCGCTTCGGCGAAAGCGATGCCGATGAACAGCGTGGCGGTCTGCTCGCCGGCGGCCGACGGATTGCGCAAGGCGCCCGACAGGAAGTTGCCGGCCACATTGCCCACGCCGATGCCTGCGAAGCCCATGCCGATGCAGGCAAGGCCCGCGCCGATGAACTGGCCCATTTCAGCGATATTGCCTTCCATGATGGTGCTCCTTGTTGGAATGGCGAGAGTTCGTACGCTCGGGGCCTCAGTGGCCCGGGTGCAGCGCGTCGTTGAGATAGACGACCGTGAGGATCGCGAAGACATATGCCTGGATGCAGGCGACGAGCAACTCCAGCCCGAAGATCGCGGTGATCGCGATGATCGGCACGACCGCCCCTATGCCGAGCGCGCCGGCGAAACCCGCAAACACCTTGAGCACCGTGTGGCCCGCCATTATGTTGCCGGCGAGACGGATGGAATGGCTGAGCGGCCGCACGAAATAGGAGATGACCTCGATCACCGCGAGCACGATGCGCAGCGCGACCGTGGGGGCGCTAGAAACCCAGAAAAGTTTGAAGAACCCCAGCCCGTGCTTGACGAAACCGATGGCGGTGACGGTAATGAACACCGCCAGCGCCAGCACCCCCGTCACCGCGATGTGCGCGGTGGGCGAGAAGGAATAGGGGATCAGCGCCAGCAGGTTCGCGAACAGGATGAAGAGGAACAGCGTGAAGATGTAGGGGAAGTACTTCATCCCCTCCTTGCCCGCGATGTCCTCGACCATCTTGCGCACGAAGCCGTAGGTAACCTCGGCGGCCGACTGGGCGCGCGACGGAACCAGCGCGCGTCCGCGCGGGCCAGCGACCATCAGCAGGCTGACCACGACTACGGTGAGGCCCATCCACAGCGTGGCGTTGGTCGGCGTGTACCAGTTCACCTCGGTTCCGCCGAACAGCGGGATGACCTGGAACTGGTCCATCGGGTGGATGTTGAACTCGCCCTCGACGTATTCGCCCGCCATCTGCCCCTCAATGCTCCCCCGGCCGCGAGGGGCCGGTTTTCTTCGCACTCGACGGGCCGCGCATCAGCGCCCCTTCGGCCTTGCCCATCCGGACCTCCGCCGCGGTCCGCATCATCACGCGGACACCCGCCGCGAAGCCCAGCAACACGAACAGCACCAGGAACACCGGCAGCGTTCCGAACAGACTGTCGAGCCCCCAACCGACGCCAAGTCCCAACAGCATCCCGGCGACCAGTTCCGACACCATCCGCCAGGCGAGCGAGCTCTGCGTGAACTTCGCTGCGGCCCGCGAGGGCGGTTCGGCTCGGCTCGCCCGGGCTCTCTCGATCCGGTCCTCGAGGCGCTTTAGGCGCTCCGCGAAGGGGTCCTCGGACATCGCCCGGCGTCTCCCATCGGAACCGGGCGCGAGCGCGCCGCGAGTTTCACTTAGCCTTGGGTGGTAAAGGATGCGGGCAGGGGGTGTCAAGGGCGCGCATATCGCGTCGTTATCTCGTTAAACTGTTTTCGTAAAACGAAAAAGTAGAGATAGATCCGTTCGGGGGCGCAGGTATGTCGGCGATTGTTTCGAGCTTGTGCGGCGGGCGGCAAGGCGCTTGAAATCCTCAACCATACGGTTGAAAATCATTCGAAGGCGTCGCATCGGGCGGGTGGGAGGCGCGAATGTCCGATCTCGACCTGGTCTTCGCGGCGCTCGCGGACCCGACGCGGCGAGCGATCCTGACCGCGCTGCTCGACGACGATCGCACTGTCGGCGAGTTGGCGGCGCCGCATGCGATGTCGCTCGCCGCGATCTCCAAACACCTGCAGATCCTGACGCGGGCGGGTCTGGTGCGGCAGACGCGCGCGGGGCGGAGCACGACCTGCCGGCTGGAGCCGGATGCGCTGCGCGGCGTGGGCATCTGGATGCAGGGGCTGGGCGGCTTCGACCCGGAGGACTACGACGCGCTGGAGGCGCTCCTTGGTCCGTTGCTCGACGGATAGATCGAACCGGCTCCGTGTGCCCTGATTCGGCGGCGTCGATGAACGTCTGCCTGCCTCCGCGTCGGAGCGTTCGAGCCATCGGAGAGCGTCCCCTGCGGCACGACCGCTGATGCGTGGCGCTGGTTGGTGTGCGAATTTCGCTTGAAACTCCCCGATGCCGAGGTGGTGCAAGCGGTTCGGGGCGCGTCAGACGGCGACTTCGACGAAGCGTTCGGCGCCGGCGAGATCGACCGAGACCAGTTGGCTGACGCCGGGCTCCGCCATCGTCACTCCGTAGAGCCGATCCATGCGCGACATCGTGACCGCATGGTGGGTGATGATCAGAAACCGCGTGTCGGTGCGCCCGGTCATCTCCTTGAGCAGGTCGCAGAAGCGCGCGACGTTGGCGTCGTCGAGCGGCGCGTCCACTTCGTCGAGCACGCAGATCGGCGAGGGGTTGGCGAGAAACACCGCGAAGATCAGCGACAGCGCGGTCAGGGTCTGCTCGCCGCCCGAAAGCAGCGACAGCGTCGAAAGCTTCTTGCCCGGCGGCTGGCAGACGATCTCCAGCCCGGCCTGCAGCGGATCGTCGGATTCAACCAGTGTCAGCGCGGCCTCGCCGCCGCCGAACAGGTGCTTGAACAGCGCGGCGAAGTTGCGGTTCACCTCGTCGAACGCCGCGATCAGCCGGCCGCGACCCTCGCGGTTGAGGTTGGCGATGCCGAGGCGGAGGGTCCGGATGGCCTCCTCCAGATCGGCGCGTTCGCCGGCGAGCGCGTCGAATTCCACGCGGACGGCGCAAGCGTCCGCCTCGGCGCGCAGGTTCACGGCGCCCAGCGCGTCGCGGCTGCGGCGCAGGCGCTGGATTTCGCCCTCCAGTTCGGCTGTCGGCGGTATTCGCGCCTCGTCTGCGTTCAGGCGGGCGAGCAGCGTCTCCGGCTCGGCCTCGGCTTCCGTCTGCAGCCGCTCGGTCGCCGCCGCCGCGCGCTCCTCCGCCGCCTCGGCCTGGGCCTCGGTGCGGGCGCGGGCCTCGCGCGATTCGGCCGCCGTCCGCTCGGAAGCGCGCAGCGCGGCGTCCCCGGCGCGCAACGCGGCTTCGGCCACAGCAAGCGCGTCCGCGCCGCGACGACGGCGGGCTTCGGCCTCGACGAGCGCCGCGGCGAGACCTTCCCGGCGAGTTGCGAGCGCGAGCGGTTCGTCCTTCGCTGCGCGCAAGGCCGCCGCCGCGTCGGCCTCGCGCCGGGCGAGATCGGCGAGGCGTTCGGCGGCGGTGGCGCGGCGGGCGCGCCAGCCGTCGAGGTCGCGGGCGATTTCGGTGAGGCGGCGTTCGCGTGCGGCGGCGGCGCGGGCCAGCTCGTCGGCTTGGGCGCGGCGGGTCAGCATGGTCACGCGGGCGGTCTCGACCACGAGGCGCTCGGCTTCCATCGCCTGGCGCGCCGTTGCGGGGTCGGACAGCGCGGCGCAGGCTTCGACGGTCTGCGCCCTGGCGGCCTCGGCGACAGCCAGCTCCTCGGCGCGGCGGACGCGGCCCGCCCGCAGGCCTTCGGCTTTGCCGCGCGCCAGCTCGGCCGCGGCTTCGGCGCGGCCAACGGCGCGCGCGGTCTCGACGGCCGCCTGTTCGGCGCCGCGCCGGGCGGCGCGCGCGGCGGCCTCCCGACACGCCGCGTCGGCGAGCAGCGCCTCCGTGGCGGAGTGCGCGGCGCGGGCGGCCTCCGCCTCGGCGTCGACCCGCGCGAGCTCGACGCGCAGCGCATCCAGCCGGTTGATCTGCTCCAGCCGCTGGGCGGCGGCGCTGGGCGTGGCGTCAGCGGCCAGCCGCAGGCCGTCCCACCGCCACAGGTCGCCCTCGCGGCTGACGAGGCGTTGACCTGGGCGCAGCGCCGCCTGGAGCCGTGACCCCGAGGCCGCGTCCACCAGTCCGACGGCCACGAGGCGCCTCGACAACGCGGGCGGCGCGTCGATCCAAGGGCCGAGCGGCGTCGCCCCGTCGGGCAGCGCCGCGGCGTCGAGCGGCGGCAACGCGCGCCAGCCGGTGGCGGCGCCGGGATCCTCGGCGGAGTTCTCGGCGGGGTGCGACAAGTCCTCGCCGAGGGCCGCGCCGAGCGCCGCCTCGAAGCCGGGAACGACACGCACCCGGTCGAGGATCTGCGCCGTGGCGTCTTTGGGCCGGGCGAGCAGGCGTTCGAGTCCCAGGACTTCGGCCGCGAGCGCCCTGGCGCCGCCGCCGGTCTCGGCCAGCGCCGCGCGCGTCGCGGCGGCGGCGGCCGAAGCGGCGGCGGCCGCAGCCTCGGCGTCCGAAAGCGCGGCCTCCGCCGCGTCGGCCGCGTGCCGCGCGCGTGCGGCGGCCTTCGCTGCGTCGTCGCACGCGGCGCCGGCGCCGGCGTGGTCCCGCTCGGCGCCGGCGAGACCGGCTTCGGTCGCGCGCAACGCCCGGGCGACGTCGGTCGCGCGACGTTCCGCCTCGAGGCGGCGCGCCGTGGCGGCGCGGTGGTCGGCGGTCAGGCGGGCGGCGGCTTCGACCTTCGCGTCGAAGCCGGCCTCCACGCGCCGCAGGGCCGCGGCGGCGGCTTCGGCCTCGGTGCGCGCGGCGGCGGCGGCTTCGGCGTGACCATCGTCCGCCGCGTCGAGCGCCGTGCGTTCGGCGGTGAGACGGGCGTCCATCGCCTCGGCGTCGCCGTCGAGCGTCAACTCGCGGGTCCGGTCGGCGGCGAGTTGGGCGCGCGTCGCTTCGAGCGCCGCGATGCGCCGGGCGGCCTCGGCGGTGGCGGCGTCGAGGCGCTCGCGTTCGAGCGTGGCGCGCGCGAGCACGGCGCCGGCGACCGCGTCCTCGTCGCGCGCGGGGCGCAGCGCGGCGTCGGCGGCTTCGCGCAGGCGCGCGGCCTCGGTCGCCGCCGCTTGCGCCGCCGCCGCCGCGCGCGTCGCGGCCAAACGGGCGGCGGCCGCGGCGGCGCGTTCGTCCTCGGCGTCGCGCCAGAAACGGTAGAGCAGCAGCCCTTCGACCCGGCGCAGGCCCGCCGCGATCTCGCGGTAGCGGGCGGCCTGTTTCGCCTGGCGGCCGAGCGTGGCGATCTGCGTCTCCATCGCTTCGAGCACGTCGCCGACCCGGCCGAGGTTGGTCTGCGTGGCGTGGAGCTTCAGCTCGGCCTCATGGCGGCGCTGGTGGAGGCCCGAGATGCCGGCGGCCTCCTCGAGGATGCGGCGGCGGGCCTGGGGGCGGGCGTTGATCAGATCGGAGATCTGGCCCTGGCGCACCAGCGCCGGCGACTGCGCGCCGGTCGCGGCGTCCGCGAACAGCATCGCCACGTCGCGGGCGCGGGCTTCGCGGCCGTTGGCGCGGTAAGCCGAGCCGGCGTCGCGGGTGATGCGGCGCACGACTTCCAGCGTGTCGGCGTCGTTGAAGCCAGCGGGGGCGCGGCGGTCGCGGTTGTCGAGCGTCAGCGTGACTTCGGCATGGCTGCGGGCCGGGCGCGCGCTCGAGCCGGCGAAGATCACGTCCTCCATGCCGTCGCCGCGCATCGCCGAGGCGCGGCCTTCGCCCATCACCCAGCGGATCGCCTCGAGCAGGTTCGACTTGCCGCAGCCGTTGGGGCCGACCACGCCGGTCAGGCCCGCCGAGATCACCAGTTCGGTGGGATCGACGAAGCTCTTGAACCCCGTGAGGCGCAGGCGCGTGAACTGCAACGGCTCGACCTCGATCGTTTCGTCCGAGATTCCCGCGATAACGCCGCCAAGTCAACCGGCATCCACCGAATATGGCGCCCGTCGCGCGCATCGGCGCAATATCTCGAAACTGCCTGCGGTGGCTTGCCGCAGTGCGTCAAGGCGTTAGATTGCCGGCGAGGCGGAGGAGGAGCGGATCATGCACGACGGCGAGGCGAGCGGCGACCGGCCACGGCTGGTGGGGATTTCGGGCAGTCTGCGGCGCGGGTCGTCCAACACCAAGCTGATGCACGAGGCGGTGCGCGCCTTCGGGCCATGCGACTTCGCGCGGGGCGACATCCGCCTGCCGCTCTATGACGCGGATCTCGAGGCCGAAGGGATGCCGGCGGCGGTGACGACGCTCGCCGATCTGATCCGGGGCGCGGACGGCGTCGTGATCGCGACGCCCGAATACAACAAGAACCTTCCCGGCGTGCTGAAGAACGCGCTCGACTGGCTGAGCCGCACGAGGCCGGCGCCCCTGGCGGGCAAGCCGGTGGCGATCGTCTCGTCGGCGGCGGGCGCCGCCGGGGGCGCGCGGAGCCAGTTCTCGCTGCGGCATTGCCTGACGCCGTTCGATCCGCGCGTCCTGCAATCGCCCGAGGTGCTGATCGCCGGGGCCGATGCTGCGTTCGGCGAGGACGGACGGCTGAAAGACCCGGCGAGTTTCAAGTTTCTGGGCGCGCTGATGGCGAAGCTTCGCGCCGAAATCGCGCGCGTCAGGGCCTGACCCGCGCCGCCGCGTGATCGGCGACGGCGAACCCGGGCGGCAACGGGGGCGCGTGGCCTTCGACCATGTCGGCGAGCGACTCGCCGATCGCGTGCGCTATCCCGAACCCGATCTTGAACCCGCCGCCGGCGATCAGCACGCCCGTCCGGCCCGGCGCCCATCCGATCATCGGGTCCGGGCGCGCGGCGCGGGGGCGCAGCGCCGCCCAGCGCTCGATGACGGGCGCGCCCGCCAGCGCCGGGCACAGCGCCCCCGCCTGCGCGATGACCGCGTCGAGCCGCGCATCGACGCGGGTCGGATCGTCCCAGTCGTCCTCGCTGGTCGAGCCGACGGCGACACGGCCCCCCGGCTGCGGCACGACGTAGACGCCGTCGGCGGTGATGAGCGGGGCGCCCGCCGGCGCATCGGCGCGCAACAGCGCCGCCTGCCCCTTGACCCCGCGGCAGGGCAGGTCCGGCGTCAGGTCGCGCCCGCCGACCCCCGCCGCGACGATCACCACGCCGGCGGCGATCGATCCCTCATCGAAACGCACCGAGCGATCCTCGACGGCCAGCGCGCGCCAGCCGCAGCGCAGGCGACCGCCGCGCGCCGTCAACGCCGCCGCGAGCGCCGCCACCGCGCTCCTGGGCGTCAGCCGCGCCGACAGCGTTTCGAACACGGCGCCGTGGGGCGCCGCCTGCGGCGCGAGCCAGCCGGAATGCCGATCGGCCGGCGCGACCGTCCAGCTTCCTGCGTCGCGCCAATGCGTTCGTGCGCCCTCCGCGCGCGCCTCGGCCCGCGCCCGCGCCGCGTCGTCGGCGAGCGGGATCAGGCGGCCAAGGCGGACATATCCGGAGCCGAGCCCGCCCGCCGCCGCCACCTCCGCCCAATGCGCCGGCGCCGATCGCAGCGCGTCGAGCTGGAACTGCTTTCTCGCGGACCAGGCCTCGGGTGGATGCGGCGACAGCGCGCCGACCACGCCGCCGCTCGCCCCGGCGCCGGGGACCGTCGCCTCCGCGACGATGACGCGCATCCCGCGGCGCAGGCACGCCCAGGCGCAACTGAGGCCGAAAACGCCGGCGCCAATGACCAGAACATCCGTCTCCGGGGCCTTTCCCATGCCGCGCGCCGTCCCTATGCTCGACCAGGCGGTCCCGATGGTCCCGGTTTCACCGTGGTCTTCGTTTCACGGGCGGGTAGAACATGGACGCGGCGCAGATGCAAAACGCCGGGCTCGACTGGGGCCGCGACGATGCGCCGATATCGCGGCGCTTCGGCGATCGGTACTTCTCGGACGGCGACGGGCTGGCGGAGACGCGCCACGTGTTTCTGGCGGGCAACGGCCTGCCCGACCGGTTCCGTCCGGGCTTCGAGATCGCCGAGCTCGGATTCGGGACCGGCCTGAACGCGCTGGCGGCCTGGGCCGCCTGGCGGACACGCGGGCTGGCGGGCGACCTCGGCTTCACCAGTTTCGAGGCCTGGCCGATGGCGCCTTGGGACATGGCCCGGGCGCTGGCGTGCTGGCCGGAACTCGCCGGGTTGGCCGAGCCGCTGATCGCGGGGCTCGCGACCGGCGCGCGGGCGCTCCGGCTGCCTGGCCTGCGCCTGACGGTGATCGAAGGCGACGCCCGCGACGCCGTTCCGTGCTGGGGCGGGCGCGCCGACGCGTGGTTCCTCGACGGGTTCAGCCCGGCGCGCAATCCGCAGATGTGGGAGCCGGGGCTGCTCGCGGCGGTCGCGCGCCGCACGGCGCCGGAAGGCACCTGCGCCACCGGGTCCGCCGCCGGCGCCGTGCGCGCGGCGCTGGTCGCGGCGGGTTTCGCCGTGACGCGGGAACCCGGCTACGGGCGCAAGCGACACATGACGCGCGGCGTCCGACCCGAAATGCTCGCATGACGCGGGGCGTCCGCCCCGCAGGCGTCGCATGACGCGCGGCCGCCGCCTCGAATGACCGCGCGCAGCAACCCGCGCCTCGGGATCGCACTGATGATCGTGACCTCGGCGCTGTTCGCGCTCCAGGACGGCGTGTCGCGGCATCTCGCCGACGACTACAGCGTCATGACCGTGGTGATGATCCGCTACTGGTTCTTCGCGGCGTTCGTCGTGGCGCTGTCGATCGCGCGCGGCGGCGGGCTGCGGCGGGTGGCGCGCACGAAGCAGCCGGGCCTGCAGATTTTCCGTGGCGTGCTGCTGGCGGCCGAGATCTGCGTGACGGTGCTGTCCTTCGTGCTGCTCGGCCTGATCGAGACGCATGCGATCTTCGCCGTCTATCCGCTGCTGATCGCCGCCCTCGCCGGGCCGGTGCTCGGGGAATACGTCGGCTGGCGGCGCGGGATCGCGATCGGCGCGGGTCTGATCGGCGTGCTGGTCATTCTGCGTCCCGGCTTCCGGGTCTTCAGCCCCGAGGCGCTGATCCCGCTGCTCGCGGCGTTCATGTTCGCGCTCTACGGCCTCATGACGCGCAAGGTCGCGGCGCTCGACAGCGCGGAGACGAGTTTCTTCTGGACCGGCGTCGCCGGCGCGGTCGCGATCACGCTCGTCGCGCCGTTCTGGTGGACGCCGATCGAAGGGGCGGCAGACATCGCCTTCATGGCGGCGCTGTGCGTCACCGGCGCGACCGGGCATTTCCTGCTGATCAAGGTCTACGAGGTCGCCGAGGCGGGGGTCGTGCAGCCGTTCTCGTACTTTCAGCTGGTGTTCGTGACCATCCTCGCGATGAGCCTGTTCGGCGAGCGCCCGGACCTGTGGACCGTCGTGGGGGCGGCGATCATCCTTTCGGCCGGTCTCTATACGCTGATGCGCGAGGCCGGGCTGCGGCGCGCGCGGCCCTGACCGCCGTGCCGGGGCCCTCAGCCCGTGTGCTCGATGTCGGCGGCGAGGCGGATCGGCGGGGGCGCGCCCGCCAGCCGCGCGCGATAGACGTGCAGGCCCTCGAGTACGCGCATCACGTAGTTGCGGGTCTCCTCGAACGGAATGCTCTCGATCCATTCGATCGGGTCCGCGCCCGCGCGCCGGGGGTCGCCGACGGCCGCGAGCCATTCGTCGACGCGGCCGGGCCCGGCGTTGTAGGCGGCGGCGGCGAGCACATAGGAGCCGTCGTAGGCGTCGAGCATCTGCGACAGATAGGCGGTGCCGAGCCGGGCGTTGTACATCGGGTCCGCCGTCAGCGCCCGGGCGTCGTAGCCGATCCCGAGCACGCCCGCGACATCCCGCGCCGTGCCGGGCATCAGCTGCATCAGGCCGCGCGCGCCGGCGGGGCTGATGGCGCCGGGGTTGAACTCGCTCTCCTGCCGCGCGATCGCCAAGGCGAGTTCGGGCGGGACGGGCCAGACGGCGTCGGCGATCGCATCGACCGGATAATACTGGTTCGCGAGCAGC
>Ga0105046_10015320_pt1 | contig 11789 bp, 7 predicted proteins | sample MAT03_FD_78385 | JGI IMG/M metagenome (GOLD analysis project Ga0105046, IMG submission 78385) | Freshwater microbial communities from Lake Fryxell liftoff mats and glacier meltwater in Antarctica - MAT-03 (megahit assembly) | ecosystem: Environmental > Aquatic > Freshwater > Ice > Liftoff...
GACATTGCCCGCTTCCTGAACGAGCTTCATCAAAAACTGGAATCGGCCACCGAGCTCGAAGAAAACTGGAAGGTGCAAAACGCAGAAGTCACCACTCGTGCCCGCGAACTGGAAGACCGCTTCAATAAACGCGATGCTGCCCGGGTGCGCGAGTTTGAAGCCAAGACGACCAAACTTCTCAACGAATTTGACCGCAATTCGCGCGCCACCATCGAAGACATCAAAACATCGAGCGACGCCCGCAAGGCCGCCGATCAGGCTCAGCTCAAAGCCGCCAAATTCAAGCGCGAATTTCAGGCTGAAGTGCAAAGCGCAATCCGGCCTGAGGGCCAGGCAGCGGTTACCACTGGGCCAAAGCTAAGCGTTGGCGTAAAAGTGAGGATCGAGAACGTCCGCGAGCCGGCCCAGGTGTTGCGCATCTACGACAACGGTCGCGTGGAGGTGCAGGCCGGATTTCTTAAAATGCAGGTCACACGTGACGAGATCCTTGAGGTGCTCTCAAACGCTGCTGCCACCAAGAAACTGCCTTCGAACGTCCGTTACGAGCCCGGCCCCAGTTGGGACACCCCCACCAGTGAGATCAATGTCATTGGGCAGAATTCAGAAGAAGCTCTTGAAAACGTAGACCGCTTCTTGGACAAAGCCTCGCTTGGGTCAATCGCCCGTGTGCGCATCATCCATGGACACGGCTTCGGGATACTAAAAAAGGCCATACAGCAGATGCTGTCCAAGCACCCCCATGTGGCCCATTACTTTGTAGCAACTCCGGCTGAAGGCGGCACTGGTGCCACCATCGCCGAACTACGTTCTTAACCTGTATAAGCGATGCAGTCGATTTCGACTTTCATCACCGGGTTGGCAAACCTGCAGCCAATCGTCGTCCGTGCTGGACGGTCTTTACCAAAGAACTCGATGTAAACCTCGTTCATTTTGGCAAAGTCCCGCTCATCGGCCAGGTAAACATTTACCTTTACGACATCGGCCAGTGAAGAGCCAGAGCCCTCAAGAATCCGCTGTATGTTGCCCAGCGTCACTCTGGTCTCGTGCTGAATATCCCCGTAGCTCATCTCGCTGCCAGCCGCATCCATGGGGATCTGACCTGAAACGAAAATGAACCCGCCAGCCTTGACGGCTGGCGAGTAGGGGTTCTTCGGGCTAGGTACTCCGGGAGGAAATAGCCGCTCGATCACGCTAGTCGATCTTCCTCTTGCGCGGAGCGCGTGTGGAAGTAGCAGCGGCTTTCTTGGCTGGGGCCTTGCGGGGCCGCACAGCTTTTTTAGCCTTGACGGGAGGAGGGTTCGGCTCACTGATGCTGGGCTGGCCTTCAACATAAGGCTGCACCTCATCGTATTCGCTGTAGAACTCTTCTTCCTTCTTCACCTTGGGTGCGGGTGGGGGGAAGAACTCGCGGCCAAGGTATACAACAGGGCCACGCTCCTGGTCATTCTTCACTTTGACCACGCCACGCTTTTCAGAGAAGACCAGGAACTCATACATTCCCGGGAATCCATAGTTATGAACCTGGAAACCGGGATGTTCAGTAGCGATCCACTCTTCAAGACCGCTCGACTCGACACCGTCGCCCATCTCCATCTCGTAGCGATGAGCTTCAAGTGCATCACGCAACAAGGGCAAGGCCTCATCCGGTTCGGGCAAAGGACGGGCATTGGCCCCGCCTCTACGCTCGATCGTGAGCTTTCCGCCCGAGCCCTGCACTTCGATCAACTCAGCCTTGTTCAGCTTGTCGATGAAATCGCTGAAGCTCGAGGAACCAAAGCCACGTTCGTGGAAGGTTGGGTCCAGTTGCATCATTGTGCTCTTAAGCAAGCCCAGTTGAGCCTGCACACCACGGCGCTCGAGAGTTTGCAGAGAACGCTCCACCAAGGGCAGAGCGGCTGTGATCTCCTGGGTCACGCGCGGTTCGTTGGACTGTTGCGGACGGTCTTGACGCGGTTGATCCTGACGGTCAGGACGGTCGACACCACCACCACGACGGCGGTCACGGCGTTCCCAACGGCTTTCGCGTCCCATTGCTGCCGGGCGCTCACCAGTGAGCGGTGGCACAATGATCGGCCCACGCGGGTCGACTGGACGTTCTGCGGGTGGAGGAGCAGCCACGGGGGCCACACGATCACTGGCAACACGATCACCGGCAAGGCGTTCACCAGAAAGGCGCTCACCCGGCAAGCGGTCAATACGGTCGGCGAGGACAGCTACTGCTAACGGTGTTTCTGTCTCAGGCTCGCGATCACGATCACCACTATCGCGGTCGCCTCTATCGCGGTCACGGCCACCGCGTGAGCGGCCGCCACGGTCATTTCGGTCTCGGTCCCGCTCCCAACGGTTGCTAGCGGGTTGCTCGGCTCTGGACATGGAATCGGATAATTCTTGCTTGAGCCGCTCCAGGATCGGGCCGTTTTCTCCACCGTCAATCCGCGCAGCGCGGTCCATAAGCAGGTTTTCGTAGGCCACAAACTCGTGGCAATTGCTCTGGAGAATGTTTGACGTGAAGGCTTTGCCGCCGACAACGTATACGGTCTTACCGTACTCTTTCAATTTGTTTACCAGGGGGATGAAGTCGCTATCGCCACTAATAATGGCGAAGGCGTTGACGTGAGTGTGGGTAAATGCCATTTCCAGCGCGTCGAGCGCCAGATTGATATCTCCCCCATTCTTGTCCCCGCGCGGGCTAGGCAGGCGCTGTACCATCTGTACGGCGTTTTCAGCCATCTGCCGTGCCGCGCCTTCTTGGCGGCCCCAGTTTGCGTAGGCGAACTTTGCAACAATGTCGCCACGCTCTTTCAAAGCATCTAGACAAAGCGAGACGTCAAATTCACGTCGCACGGTCGTCTTTAGTCCAATTTCGATGTTGTCATAATCGACAAACACCGCAATATTGATCTTGTCTATGAGAGGCATTCAGCTCCTCTTGGTTTCAAATATCGTCAGGCGGGGATGTTCGCCGAGCCACGGATAAATTCCACTACCGATTCGAGTGAAGTTCCGGGCTGGAAAACCGCCGCCACTCCCAACAGCTTGAGTTGTCTAGCATCATCTTCGGGGATGATTCCACCAACAACCACCAGCACGTCTGACATTTCCCGCTCCTGCAAGAGAGTGAGCACCCTGGGCACGATTGCCATATGCGCGCCGGATAAAATCGACAGTCCAATCACTTGGACATCTTCGTCCGAAGCAGCACTAACGATCATTTCCGGCGTCTGACGCAATCCGGTATAGATTACTTCCATGCCGGCGTCGCGAAGAGCTCTAGCAATCACTTTGGCCCCACGGTCATGACCGTCGAGTCCCGGTTTCGCCACTAATACGCGTATGCGGTTCAAGGCCAGACGCCTCCAGTATAGTTCTTTTTCCACCCATCACTTTACACTGGGTTCAGTGACTTGTTTTCGACTATTTAGTTTATGCCTGCTTCAAGCAGCCAATTACCCGGAATGGAAGGCCGTTGGGCCGTGGGGTGGCGCGGCCCGCGTGATCCGCCTGGACGCTCAAAAACCCGATACGCTGATGGCGCTTGCGATGCGTGGCACCGGCGTCTTTCGCAGTCGTGACGCGGCCAAGACCTGGACAGCCTTGCCGGCTTTCCCTGAGTTGCCCAATGCGCGTTTGGACAGCGGCCTGATCCTCCCAGGCAAATGGCTTGTGGGGGCGGCCCCAGGTGGGCTCTGGCGATCCATCGATGAAGGTGAAAGTTGGCAGCGAGTGCCTGGCACTGAAAAGCTCTCCTTCTTTGCGCTCACCGCCTGGCCACGAGACCCGCGTGTGCTGGCCGCCGGCACCAACGAAGGCGTCTGGATGTCGAATAACGCGGGCGACACCTGGCGCCGCATCAGCCCCAAATCCATTGACGACCTATCGGCCATCGTCTCGGTGGCCTTTGACCCGCAAAAGGCAGGCATTTTATTTGCTGGTACGCCACACCTTCCCTGGAAAACGATCAACGGCGGCACCAGTTGGCAGAAGGCCCACATCGGTATGTTTGATGATTCAGACATTTTTTCGATCGTCGTTGACCCGACACTGCCCGGGCGTGTTTTTGCCAGCGCCTGTAGCGGCATCTATTGTTCTCTCAATTCAGGTGCTGCCTGGCGGCGCGTTCAGGGCATCCCTGGTACCAACCGCCGCACTTATGTGGTCACTCAATCTCCGCATAACCCCAAGCTTTTATTCGCTGGGACCAGCGCAGGCATGTGGACCTCGAGCGACGGCGGCTCGGTGTGGAAAAAGCTCAACGAGTATGTTGCAACCAGCATCAGCTTTCACCCGAAAGACAAAAAGCTCTTCTATGCCTCTACGGAAAGACATGGAATCTTAAAGACGCTTAATGAAGGCGCGTCCTTCGAGCCCGTCAACACGGGCTTTGCCAGTCGCAGCCGCTTTGAGCTGCAAGCAGAGCTTGAAAAGTTATATGGCTTCGTGCCACAAAACGCGACTGGCTCAGATTGGTTTGAGACCGCAGTGAACCCCTTTAATCCCGACGTTTGGCTGCGGGCTTCCCGCGCAGGGTTGAGTCGTTCAGAGGACTCCGGCAAAACTTGGCATCAGATCGAAAACGGCATCGGCAAGGAGTGGATTCGAAGTATCTCTTTTCATCCGAAACGCAAAGGCCTTTGTTTTGCTCTAAGGCAGCAGCGGGTCTTTTGGTCTTCTGATGCCGGCGAAACCTGGTATTGGCTGCCTGCCAAAGAAGAAGCTCATTTAATGTTTGATTCTCTGAGAACGTCGGAAGCATACCCAGCTTTACTTTTTGGTATCACGGCCAGCAGAGGAGTCTATGTGCAGAACCTACCCGATATCCGTTAGAATGTATTAATTAGGCTCTCTATATTTATGAAATTTAACAACTCCGCAATTGCGCTGGCGCTTACTTTTGTGAGCGGACTGAGCCTGAGCGCTCAAACAGCCACTAAGAAAAATTCCACTGACAGCGCCGCAAAGTACGAAATCAACCTGTTTGGTGGCGGAAACTTTTACAACCGTCAAAACATTCAGCCCCACCAGGACATGTCCAATGGCGGCGTGGGCGGTTTTCGTTTTACTCAAAACTTCTGGGAATACATCAGCTTGGAACAGACTGGGATGGTACATGGCGTTGCCAATGCTGTTTACCGTATTCCGGGCACCGAGAGAGAATACTCTTTCGGTGCCCGGTTGCGCCAGTTCCACGTCAATCCCGTATTCCACTTCAAGCCGCGTCAATCCAGGATCCGTCCTTTTGTGACGGCGGGTTATGGCCTGGATTATTTCGGTGTTACCGAAGACGCTCGCCGCCAAATCGGCAATGGTGTAAACACTCCTTTTCAACAACTCACCAATCTTGAGTCTGGTTTCAAGCTCGCTTTTAACTACGGTGCTGGTGTTAAGGCTAAGTTGACCGAGCGTATCGGCCTCCGCTTCGACGTACGCGGCTTCTCGACAGCTTCGCCTAGCTTTGGCGTAAAGGGTGCGGGATTGCCCAGTGCGATTACTTATACCCGAACCACGCCAGTCAGTTCAGTGCAAACCACCGGCGGCGTTGTTCTTTATCTGGGTGCAATCGATCAAGGCCCGGTTTGTGAATTCCGCCCTGGCTCGATTGAACCTTCGACCAAGACGATTTGGCTCACCGAAGGTGCAACCTTTCAATTGCCGGTTTCAAACACATGTCTTGGTGTGACACCAAAGTACAAATGGACTGTTGATGGCCAGCCGGCTGTTGGCGATTCTATGCTGGCTGTAAAGGGCTTGACGGCGGCTGACCACCAGATTAAGGCCATTGTCGAAGCCGACACGACCAAGGCGACTGACCGCAAGACGCGCAACTTCCTGAAGAAATTTCCGATCCCCGCTGCTGAACGCAGCGCAACCCTGACGGTGAAGCAACCGAAGATCGAACTCGTCAGCGTGACGATGGATCCTGCCACCTTAAGCTTCAGAGGCTCCTCACAAATCACTTCGGTCATCAGCTACGACGGCCCCGCTGAAGGCGAAGAAGTAACTGTAGTCTACACTGCCACCGACGGCACGCTTGCCCCCACAAAACCTGGCCCCAACACCAAGGTTTCGGCCGATGGTAAGACTGTCGAAGACAAAGTTTTGCTCAAGCCAGGCAACACCACCGGCTCTGTGATCCTTTCTACGGATGGCATCCTACTACAGCCTGGCGGGCCTTCGCGCAGGATTGAGGTCAATGTCACCGTACGCGACAAGAACGGCAAGGTAATTACAAGCAAGTCACCTCCTGGTGGCGGCGCAACCGTTATGGCCCCGCCTGCTCCTGCTGCGCCTCCTGCTGCCGCGCCCCCGCGTCCGCAGCCCGTGCAGTTGGACGACGTAGTGTTTGGCAAGGGCGCTGCCCGTGTGAACAACTGCGGTAAGCGCATTCTCGATCAGGCCTACGAACGGGCCGCTTCGATGGGCGACTTTGACGTGCTTCTCGTGGGTCACTATGACGCCGTTGAGAAGAACATCAAGGTGCGTGACGCCAAGGCCAAGAAAACGCGCCTGCTGGACGAAGAGCGCGTGCTTCAGGTAGCTGCCGTGTTAAGCGGTGGTACTGAGCCTTGCAAGCGCCTGGATCGCAATCGCATCAAGGTTGCCATGGTTGGTGCTGAACAGCTCTCGAGCTTTAAGACCTCACTTTGCGAAGCAACGGTTAAGGAGCGCGCCACTGGAAAGATCAACGCTAAGGACGGCAATGCCCGCAACCGCCGCGTTGAGATTTGGCTGGTTCCAAAGGGTGGCCCAATGCCCAATGGCATTGCTGGTATTCAGGATGCCCCTGCCGCTGAAATTCAATCCAAGGGCTGCCCGAAGTAATCTATAGGTAGTCATGAGTGAAGCTTTTAACGAACCCCGTCTCGCATTGAACCGGATTTACACCAAAACCGGAGATAAAGGCGAGACGGGTCTGGTGGGTGGCCAGCGTATTGCCAAAGATGCGCAACGTATAGAAGTATTTGGAACAGTGGACGAGCTCAACTCTTTTGTTGGGCTCGTTCGTATTTCTGCCAAAGAAAACAAGCTGGATGAGCTGGAATTGATTTTTGAGCGCATTCAACACGAGCTTTTCAACCTCGGCAGCGTGCTGGCTACACTGCCTGAAGATTTGCATCCCAATCAACCACGCGTCAATCAGGAAACGATTGCGCAGCTAGAGCGCGATATCGACCGCTTCAATGAAGGTCTTACTCCCCTACGAAGCTTCGTGTTGCCGGGTGGCACGCGAATCTGCGCTGAGCTCCATATTTGCCGCACAGTTTGCCGGCGTGCGGAGCGAGCGCTGGTCACCCTTGGCACCACTGAAGAGATTCCGCATGAAGCGATGCTCTACCTGAACCGGTTGAGCGATGCCATGTTTGTGTGGAGCCGGTGGGTGAACCAGGCGCTGGGTGTCGAAGAAGCGCTTTGGCAGCCGAACAAAGGCGCGCGCTAGACCTCGCTCTGTTCCTTGAGAACCAGGCGAAAAGCGTGCATCTTCATAAAGATCTCCTGGGCATGGTCCCGGCTAATGCCGAGCATATGGAATATAGGCTTTCGGTCTTCAAAAATTAGTTTCAGTTCCATGTGCTTGTTGCCATCACGAATATTAGCGTCGCTGAAGGCATTGAGCGGGAACTCGATCTTTTCGCCATTGGCAGTGAAGATGAGTTTGGTCTTTGTGAGCAGGATGTGGCCGACGGTCTTGCGAAATCCAGGCACTCCTTCATGGGCAATTGCTGGCACTGCGTAAACCAGCGTCTGGCCATCAAGCGCCTTGAAGATCGGCTCATGGAGCTTTTCTTCCAGGTCGAAAACAGAACGGTAAAATGCCATGCGATCGGCAAAGCTGTGTTTGTAGTTGGCAACGACACCACGAAAGCGCAGCCCAACCCAATAAATGGTTCCCAGAACCAGAACCACTATCGCCAAGAGGCTGAGATACAAAAAAATACGGTACTCAACCCACACTGCAATCGGGTCCAGGCCAATCAGCGAAACTAGTCCTACCCAATCTGGATATTCGTTCATTTCTTACGGCGAGCCACCAGCTTCACGCGTCGAGGACGAAGTTGGGCAGTTTGAGAGAACGCGGCATCAATGAACTCGGCGAGTTCTTTAGCATGCTGCTTAAAAGAACCGGTTGCCGTAGAGGCAGCCTCTGGTCGGCCGGCGTAGTGTACTGTGCGCCGACTGGAGTTGAGGACAAAGTAGAGCTGCTCTTGCACAAAGCGCCACGGGCCCATGTTGCGAGGCTCTTCCTGTACCCAGATGATTTCAGCCGAGGGCGAGTAGCGTTGCAGCATGTCGCTCAACTGATCGGCAGGGAAGGGATAGAGCTGTTCCAGCCGAACGATCGCGACGTGATCAGCACCGCGTTCTTCTCGGGCGTCGAGCAAGTCGTAATAAACCTTGCCTGAGCAAATCAGCACGCGGGTGATCGAGCTGCCGGCATCGGCGTTAGAATCGCCGATCACTTCGCGAAAGCCGCCCTGAGTGAATTCTTCCGCCGGGCTGGCTGCCTTGGGGTTGCGCAGGTTTGCTTTTGGCGTAAATACGATGAGTGGCTTGCGGAGGCCACGGCGGTCTTCTCCGCCGTGCATCTGGCGACGCAGCAGGTGGAAGTAGTTGGCCGAGGTAGTGCAGTTGGCTACGATCAAATTCTCTTCGGCGCAGAGCTGCAAAAAGCGTTCAATGCGGGCGCTGGAATGTTCTGGCCCTTGGCCCTCATAACCGTGCGGCAAGAGGAGTACGAGACCGCTCGGCTGGCCCCACTTGGATTCTGCGGCAGCGATGAACTGATCGATCATGATCTGGGCGCCATTGACGAAATCGCCAAACTGGGCTTCCCAAAGCACAAGCGTGAGAGGGTCTGCAACGCTATAGCCAAATTCAAAGCCCATCACCGCGTATTCACTCAAGCTGGAATCAACTGCTTCAAACTTGGCCTGGTCTGGTGAGAGATGCTGCAGGGGCGAGTACGACTTGCCAGTCTCAAAATCGACCAGTTCCAGATGGCGTTGCGAGAAGGTGCCACGAGGGCTATCCTGACCGCTGAGGCGCACCGGCGTGCCTTCCAGCACTAGGCTGCCAAAGGCCACCATCTCGGCCGTGGCCCAATCGAGGTTGGCGCCCGTCAGTACCTGGCGGCGCTTGTCGAGCGTGTTGACCTTCAGCTTGGGATGAACAGTGAAGCCTTCAGGCACCGTCAGGTAGCCTTCGATGACGCGATGAAGCGTAGCTTTATCGATGGCTGTATTGCCGTTGCTGAACGGTGGAATCGATGACTGTTCGTAGCTGGTCATCTCGACGGTCTCAAACTTCTCGGCATTGGTCTGAGCGGCCTGATAGCCCTCTTCCATACGCGCGACGATACGCTTTTTGACCGAGTCGAGCTCGGCGGCATTCATCACATTTTCGCGCACCATACGATCCCCATATTGCGTGGCGACCGAAGGATGGCTCTTGATCAACTTGTACATCAATGGCTGCGTGTAGGACGGATCGTCGCCTTCGTTGTGGCCATGTTTTCGGTAGCACACCATATCGATGACAACGTCGCGCTTAAATTCCTGACGGAAGTCATAGGCGATCTGAGCAATCCGGAAACAAGCCTCGGGATCATCCCCATTGACGTGGAAAATCGGGGCTTGCACCATGCGGGCAATGTCAGTGCAGTAGCTCGAAGAACGAGCACTTTCCGGGTTAGTGGTAAAACCAATCTGGTTGTTGATCACCACGTGGATCGTGCCGCCCGTCGTGTAGCCATCGAGCTGCGACAGATTCAGCGTTTCCATCACGATCCCTTGCCCGGCGAAGGCGGCGTCGCCGTGGATCAAGATCGGGATCACACGCTCACGCCTGGTGTCGCCGAGACGCTCCTGCTTGGGGCGAACGATGCCTTCCACCACTGGATTGACACCTTCAAGATGGCTTGGGTTGGGGGCAAGCGTCACCACGATTTCTTTGCCCTTCGATGACGTCCGCACGCTGGAGGCACCAAGGTGATACTTGACGTCGCCTGAGCCCTGCGTCGAATTTGGGTCAATGTTACCTTCAAACTCGCTGAAGATTTGCGCCATGCGTTTGCCAACTGTATTGGCAAGGATTGTGAGGCGGCCGCGGTGGGCCATGCCGATCACGATCTCATGCACGTTTGTGTTGGCGCTGCGCTCGATCAGCTCGTCAAGGATGGCCAGAGTGGTTTCTGAGCCTTCGAGCGAGAATCGCTTTTGGCCGATAAAGCGTGTACCCAGAAATTGCTCAAAGAGTTCTGCTTGTAATAACCGCTCTAAAATTCGCTGCCGTGTCGTCTCATCGAGCGGGGCGTGGCTTGAGGGTGGCTCCATGCGGTGCTGCAGCCAGGCCTTTTGGTCTGGATACTGTATGTGCATGTACTCGACGCCGACCTTATTGCAGTAGGTCCGGCGCAAAGTCTCAAGTGTTTCGCGTAGTGTGTTGACGCCTGGGACATCGCCAAGGCCAGTAGAGGCGCCGAGATTGCCGGTGATGAATTCACGGTCGAGATCCCAGATGGTCAGGCCGTAAGTCGAAGGATCGAGCTCTGGATGATACTGGGCCTCAATGCCAAGCGGGTTCAAATCGGCGATGAGGTGGCCCCGAACACGATAGGCGTGAATCAACTGCAGCGCCGCAGCGGCTTTGGCTGAATCAGAACTTACTTTGCCCGAACTCACGCCGGGCAACATGGTAACTGCTTGATCCGTCTGCCAGGCCACAGGCCGGTAGGGGAGCTTGAGATCAAAGAAGATGCCTTCGTAGAAATGATCCCCACCATTGAGCAGTTCCTGCAGGCGGGCAAGGAACATCCCACTCTCTGCGCCCTGTATGACTCGATGGTCATACGTGCAGCTCATCATCATGACCTTGCTCAAACCGATCATGGAGCGCATCTCGGGGCGCACACCTTGATATTCAGCGGGGTAATCAATCGCACCGGTAGCAATAATGGCACCTTGGCCCGGCATCAATCGCGGCACAGAACCAAGCGTGCCCACGGTGCCGGGGTTGGTGAGAGATATCGTTGTACCCTGAAAATCTGGCAGCGCCAGTTTGCCACTGCGGCCCTTTTTGACCAACTCATCAAATGCGGCAAGAAACTGTTGGAAGTTCATCTGGCCCGTGTTTTTGATGTTGGGCACAACCAGAGAGCGAGTACCATCTTTGCCGGCTACGTCGATCGCGATGCCAAGGTTGATCTGGCCCTTAACCCAGCGAAAAGGTTGGCCTTCGCTCTCGGCGTAAGCGCTATTGACGTTGGGAAAACTCGCCAGGGCTTTGTTGATCGCAAAGGCAATGATGTGCGTGTAAGAGATCTTACTCTTGCCAGACATCGTGCGGCTCTGATTGATCAGTGTGCGGTTCTCATCGATCACCTTGACAGGGATAGAGCGCTGGCTGGTGGCCGTGGGCACGGCCAGTGAGAGATTCATGTTCTCGGCGATACGTGCTGCGGTGCCGCGCAGAGGCACGAGCTGTTCAGCGGTGCCGAGCTCTTTGGGCGGAGCGCTGGCTCGCGCGATGAGGTCGCTTGAGGTGTTGCCGGGCGTTTTGGCAGGTGCGGCCACAGGGGCGGGTTTCGATTCCACTACAGGAGATTCCTTCACTTCTTTGGGCGGGGTCACTTCTTTGGGCGCGACAGTGCCGTTAGTAGTTGCTTTCGCGGCAACTGGTTCTGGCTCGTCGGTGTCGAAGATGCCTTTCCATGCCGTGTCGACGGCACCTTGGTTGTTTAAGTACTCTTGGTACAGCTCTTCTGCGAGCCAGTCGTTGAGCGACGTAGGCGGTGC
>Ga0105046_10015321_pt1 | contig 11789 bp, 8 predicted proteins | sample MAT03_FD_78385 | JGI IMG/M metagenome (GOLD analysis project Ga0105046, IMG submission 78385) | Freshwater microbial communities from Lake Fryxell liftoff mats and glacier meltwater in Antarctica - MAT-03 (megahit assembly) | ecosystem: Environmental > Aquatic > Freshwater > Ice > Liftoff...
ACTTTATGTCCTTTGGAGAGGCTATGGTTTTACCCATAAATGCACTTAAAGCTCCTGCCACAGCGGTTCCTGCTGCTCCGGCCGGAACAGAGGTTTTCATCAGGTAATCAATCGTTCCGTCCAAACCATTGCTTCCGCTTACGGATACGGTTTGTCCACCTGCTTTTACATCAAAAGGCTCGAAACTCACCCTTCCATTTTTTATGATGGTTTTGATCACCAGATCTTTCAAGCTGGCCTCGGTGGGTAAACTGGTTTTGGCCAAAGAATTGATGCCTTTCATGATCTGAAGATCTTTCACTTTTCCATCGTTGATTTTGACGACTCCACCTCCATTCATACTTGGCATTTCGGGTTTCATCGCCTTGTCCAGAAAACCAGCGATCTTGAAAAGGGTAGTAACTTTTCCTTCAACATTTTTCGCTGCCGGCGCCATCACCTGCAATGTATTGAACGTTTGATAGGCTTTGGAAACAGAAATTCCTTTCATATCCATCGTAAAATCGAAAGCCGGCCTCTTCACTACATTCGGATCGTACATACCATTGATTCCAATGCTTCCATCCATGGTGTTGAACTGAAGTCCCTTCATCGTAATAACACCCTTTTTCAAAAACACAGAGCCTGATGCCTGTTCGAGAATCATATTGTCATACAGTATTTTACCAACGTTGGAACTGAAAGTGAAATCAATATTGGTGGGCAAAGCAGATGCTTGCATCGGAACTTCTTCTGCGGATTTGGTTGCGGTTTCCGGAGAGCCGGTTAAGGCCATCAGTTCCGTTGCATTTAATAATGCTGAATTTAATTTGAGGTTTCCTTCCAGGGTTTCGTTCCTCAACACATAAGCCAGGTAATTTCGAATGGCACCCATCATAGCAAAATCACTTTGCCCGATTTTCATCGCCATATCCTTGAGGCTGATTTCTTTGGAAGTAAAACTGGCCGACGCATGGCTGATATCAACCGGTTTGTTCAGATCTTTTGCTGAATAACGGAATGCTGAAACTTCCATGGTTCCTGATGTTGGAAGATTTTCGTATTTCTTCGCATTCACATCAGCCATGTTACCGCTCGTTTTAATATCGGCTTTGATTTTGCCGGTCAAAGTCATGCCTTCCAACGGAAAAATCTTTGTTATTTTAGCCAGATCCACACTGCCTTTGGCGGCAACGTCGTAGGTAATGTTGCTCAGATCCCTCACTTTCGCCTGAACATCAAAGGGTTCTCCGGCTAATTGAAAATGCATTTTCTTCAGATCCACCAATGTGCTCGCCAACTGTCCATCCGGATTCTGAGCCACCATATCCACTTCTATGGCTTCAATAGGTTCCGGAAAATCTTTGGTTTTTACATAGCCTTGTGTCAATCCAACGGCGGCTGAAAGAGTTGGGAACTGTTTTGTATCCGGATTGTACTGTCCTTTGGCAAGCACATTCATCGAAAGGATTCCTTTCATGGTCAATCCTTCCATTGGAAAAGCGGCAAGCACCTCGGCCAGATTCACTTTTCCATTCAGCTTCACATCTACAATCGGCTTGGATACTCCATCAATTGTACCGGAAGCAGAAACCGGATTCTGTCCCAGCTTCAGTCCGAAGGTTTTGATGTTGGTTTTGAGCGATTCCAGACTTCCCTGTGCATGGTTGATTTGCATATCAAGATTCAGGTTTTCCACACTTTGTGACAATCCGGGATATTGAATTTTACCATTTGCGATGCCCATTTTCAAATCAAATCCAGGAAGTGAGGTTGAATCGTAAAAGCCTTTCACATTCCCCTCAAAATTGAATTTACCATCCGCCTTAATGCTTTCAAAATCTTTGGCATACAAAGCGGGTATGAGAGAAAGAACGCCTTTGATGTCGGTTTGTGGGGTTGAAAATGTCAGGTTAAATTCAGGTTTGGCTGAACCCAGATTTACATCACCTGCAAAGGCAAATCGGAAAGCATTCAGCTCCACAAAGTTTTCGCCGAAAGTTCCTTTCATTTCCTTCAGGTTCCATTTCAAATTCATTTCAGATGCGAATTTCCTGTGCAACAAGTAGTTGGTTGAATCCATGGTCAGGCTAAGATCGGAAATGCTGGTTTTGGTTTTCAGATCCACCACGTCCTGGGTAAAATCGCCTGAACCCTTATGATCCAATCCCCGAATGGCTGCCATGGTGCCACTTCTGGCATCAAGATAATCAAGTGAAAGGCCGGTTAGCTCCCAGGATTCGATCTTGACATCAAACTTCGATTCTTCGGAAGGCGTTTCTGGCGTGGCTGGCTCTTTGGATGGTTTGGTAATGTTGTAGTTCGCCCTTCCATCTTCCAGTACATAAATGTGAATCGTCGGCTGGTCAAGTGCAATTTTCCCGATCTTAATCTGACCACCTGTGATTACGGAAAGAAAATTGATGCCCACTTCAAACGATTTAGCATACACCAACGTATCGCCTTCAAATGGGGCTTTATTAATGATCCCAAAGTTATTTACACCAAAAGTGAAGTTTGGAAAACTGGAAAGGAGCGAAAGACTCACCTGATCCGGATCAAGAATCACCGTCGCATCCAGATTTTCGTTCAGTGCCTTTTTAACCTCGGCACTTATTTTGTCTTTGAAAATAAATGGAAGAATCAGGAGTAATAATAGAATCACTCCCAAGCCAATGGCCAGGATTTTAAAGAATTTTTTCATGGGTAGTAAGTAAAAAAGTTGCTGTCTGTTTTTATCGTTGGAGCATGCCGCTCATGCTCAATTTCAGATCGGTCAGTTTTCGTTTTGTATCCCGGGCGAAATCGCCTTTCATCATCCAGTCGTAGTAAGATGGTTCCTGGCGGAAAACGTCTGTAACTACTTTTCCTTTATGTTTACCAAAGTTAAATACGACAAAGCCTTTGTCGTTGTAAACCATTCGGTTAGCCAGATCAAACTGGTTACCTCGGCTTAGTTTATCGAGGACATCTACATCATTTTGAACAGGCACAAAAACTTGCCCCTTTTCATCTTTTCGTTCGTGGTTTTCATAGCGTTTTACCTGTTCGTTCAATACCTGGAACGTAACGAAGGTGTCAAATTCGGCAGAGTGGGCTCTCCCTTCTTCGCTCATTTCTTTCCCGCAATAAAACTTGAAGGCAGCTGCCAGATTGCGGGGCTCCATGTAGTGAAATATTTTCTGAGCATCCACCATTTTACGTTTTGAGAAATCAAAATCAACCCCAACCCGCATGCATTCTTCCACCAGCATCGGAAGGTCAAACTTTACAGAATTGTAGCCTGCCAGGTCACTTCCTTCAATAAAGCTCAGGATCTCCGGAGCCAGTTTTTTGAAGGTCGAACAATCTTTCACATCTTCATCACTGATTCCATGGATGAGTGTGGTCTCATAAGGAATTTTCATTTCCGGATTAATACGGAATGTTTTTGAAGAAGTACTCCCATCGGGCATCGCCTTAAGCATCGATATTTCTACAATTCGATCGTTTACAGGATCTATCCCTGTGGTTTCAAGATCAAAAAAAGCCAATGGCTTTTTCAACTTCAGACTATGACTCATGTTAATAATTATCGGTTCAGAAGGTTTGCTGTAAATGATGAAATGTCTGTGCCATTGAAATTGCCGGAACTCATAAGCAAAAGGACATCGTTCTTATATGGCTTTGAGCTAAGGCTTGAAAACAAAGCAGTGTTGTCGGTAAAGATATGCAAATCAGGACGGCCAAAGGCCTTTTTCAGTTCTTCTTCAGAAATCGTTGCAAGTCCTTTGTGCTTAACAACATCCGGATTGTAGTAAACGATTGCTTCATCTGCTGAAGCCATCGTTTGGTCGTATGTGTGAATAAATTCCTTATTAAGGCTGCTAAATGTATGTAATTCCAGTACGGCCACGATCTTTTTATCCGGGAATTGGGTTTTTACCGCATTGACACTAGCTTCAAGTTTGCTTGGCGCATGGGCAAAATCCCTGAATATCAACAATCCATCTTTCTCACCCACTTTTTCGAGCCGGTTTGAGGCTCCTTGAAAAGACTGAATGGCTTCATAAAACTGATCGTCATGAATGCCTAACTTAGTAAGTAAAGTGCGGGCTCCGTTGGCATTACTTAAGTTATGAACCCCAAAAAACTTCACGGGTATTTCCTTCCCTTCAGCCGTAATCATATATGTCTGGCCGTTTTTCACTCTGTGCTTTGGCGTGCCATATTCTAAAACGGTTACGTCTTCTCTTTCTTTCTTACAAATGACACAAGTAAGAGCATCTTCATCATTGTAAACCAGGATACCCGCTTTTGGCGTTGAATCGGCGAAATGATCAAATTGCCTAACGTAACTATGTTCAGAAGGAAACACGTTGATGTGATCCCAGGCTATGCCAGTAACCAAACCCACATGGTGCTGATAAATCAGAAACTTGGGTATTGACTGGTCTGGTGAAGAATAATATTCATCACCTTCTATCACAATGATGGGAGATTCATCGGTTAGGCGTACGTTATTTTCAAATCCGGGAACCGGTGCTCCCACCAGATAATCAAATTTTCGTCCCCAATATTTCAGCACATGCATGATCATGGCTGTCGTAGTGGTTTTACCGTGACTACCAGCAATTACCACCCGTTGTTTATTCCGGCTGTGTTCAAAAATCAGTTCCGGATAAGACATTGTTCGCAAACCAATTTCTTTGGACTTTAGCAGTTCCGGATTATTTGCTCTGGCATGCATTCCAACTACTACGATATCAATTCCTTTCAGAATTTTCTCAGGAAACCATCCTACCACTTCGGGAAGGAGTCCGGCTGCTTTTAAACGGGAACGGGAAGGTTCAAAAATTTCATCATCAGATCCGGAAACCTCATTTCCGTTTTTTTTCAACGCAATTGCCAACTGGTGCATTGCGCCTCCTCCTATAGCAATAAAATGTATTTTCTGGTTTCGGATAGACATGAACGGTTTTTGTTCGATTTTTACAATTCCCGCAAAAATAGGTCGTTTTTTATTTGAAATTCAGGAAAGAAAGTACCTATCCGAAGGATTCGAATAAATTCAAATCCCTACATGGCTTAGAGTGAATGGATAATAATTTCTTATTTTGCCTATAAATCAAAACTTTATATGTTGAATCGTTGCTTTAATTTTATTTTCTTTCTCCTCACTGTTCCTGCATTTGCTCAACCGGATCTAGACACATCGTACTTTCCCAAACCCGGTAAGACGTTCAGCGGTCGAAGTTTCTCCAGAACCCTTCCGTTACCAGCGATCGAAGAAGGGGCTAATAAAACCTGGGATTTAACCGGACTAGCCCAGAATTACATCACAGACTACAGCTTTTCTTTTCGGATGAAAAACGCTTCAAATCTGGACTCAGCTGTAAAATTCCCTGGAGCAACCTCTGGCTATGTCAGCTTTTTTGGAACAGATTCCATTGAGAATTTCCAAAAAATAAATGGCAATGACCTGGAAGATCTTGGCTATAACCTAAAAGGGGTGGCTATTTCGGAACGATTTTCAATCCCTCGAGTCCTTCTTCGCAAAAATATTGAATTTCAGGAAAGCTTTGTCCAACAATCAAGAAGCGTCAATAGCACAGCGGGGTTTAAAAAATACAATCGGTATCGAGATACCATCACATATGCGGGTTTTGGAACTCTTATAACAACTTTTGGAACCTATCAGAATGTAATTTTGATAAAAAGATTCTTTTCAATTGATGTCGCATTTGAACCAAACGCACCTTTAGAAATGGGATACCTGGGACAAAACTGGTTTTGGTATATTCAGGGATATGGCCTTCCTTTTGTAGAATATAAGCAGGAAGTGGATCTTTTTGTTCCGGATGAGATTATCTACGATGGATATGTTGGTTTTATTCCACCCCCCGTAGCAAACAATCCAACCCTCTTTGCTAAAAACCTTTCTCTGGTTCCTTCTATTATTGATTCGGAAAGAGAAATCATGATTGCAGGTTTAAACAGCGATGTTGATTTTGTCCAAATCTTTAATTCTAAAGGCCAGTTGGTATGTACGGCAAAAGTTCAGAATCAAAAGTTCCGTATACCAAAATTACCTTCAGGCATCTATTCTGTGCTAGGCAAATCTGAAACGATTGCTACAGTTTTAAAACTGGTTATTAGATAGATAACATATATTGATCAAAAAAGGCCGGAAACCATCTGGCCATTTTGGTTTTAGTTCTTCACCATTCGCCGGGTGATTGTTTGGCTCGCAGATTTTGCCCGGACTGTATACAATCCTTTCGGAAGTGAATCCGTTATCAACCGGAAGCCATTGCCAATTTGAGTAGTTGAAACTACTTGTCTCTGAACGAGCACCCCTTTTACATCATAAATCTCCAGAGAATAACGTTGAACAGAACCCACATCGCTGATCCGGAATTCAAGGAAATCGCAAAAAGGATTTGGTGAAAACAACAGGCCTACTTCTTTTTCCTGCTTCAATTTTCCTGTGATGATAAATGCAATGGAAGTGTCGCTCTTACAACCCAAAGCACTTGTTAATATCACCTGATAAATTCCATTCTGATTAGGGATTACAGAAGTATCGGTTCCGGATTGAAGGATTGAACCATTCAGCAGCCATTGATAAGAGGCTCCGGCTACAGAAAAGGTTGTGAGATTGGAACCATTGAATGAAATAACCGGAGCAGCGGGTTTTGGATAAATAGTGGCATTGAAGAAGGTTGAATCGCTTCGGCAAGACGATGAATCTTTGGCAATTATCCAATATGAACCCGATGACGGAACGGAAATTTGGTTCGTCGCCAGTCCATTTGTCCAGATATAAGAATAGGAATTTGGCAATTGAACCGTTGTTCCTGTACAACCCAGTACATCGGCAACCACAGGTTTTGGTGGAATTGGCCGAATCCGGATTGATACGGATTCTGAACTGTAACTCCAGCAACCAAAGGCATTCCGGCTTTGAAGTTGTAGTGTGTAAGAACCCACTGCTCTAAAAACCAACCGGTTTGTTGTATCACCATTCGACCATTTAAATCCGGACAACTGTGCGCCAGATGGAGCTGATAATACGATTGAATCGCCCGTACAAACCGTTTTTACAATCGGCGCCGAAATGATCGGTGTTTGCGGACCACATCGGATTTTCATCAGTTTTCCTCCGGTTGCCGAATACCGGATCGAATAAACTTCATTTTCGTTATCAAGTCCGAATGCGCTCAGCGAACCACCTGCCAGATAAATCTGCGTATTTTTATATACTCCTGCTGAATCTTTCAAAGCCCAGACTTTTTGAGAACTGTAATCTCCATAAATGTAGGCACCTTTCAATTTTGGCATTTGAGAACCACGGTAGACATACCCGCCTGTGATGCTGCTTCCAAACGACCGATTATACGCTAAAATCGGTTTCTCATAATTACTGGTGTCGCAATTACCGCAAGCCGAATACACATTGTTTCCTTCCATTACTTTCCAGCCGTAATTTGCCCCAAGACGAAATGTATCGACTTCCTCAATTACGTTCTGACCAACATCTGCAATCCAGATAGTAGGGCCATCCGGATCTTTTGTGATTTTCCAGGGATTGCGCATGCCATAGGTGGCAATTTCCTTTCTCCAACCTGAAGAGTTATTTGCAAAAGGATTGGTGGGTGGGATGCCATAGGCCGGTCCGTTTTCCGGTACGTTCACATCTATACGCAGTATTTTACCCAACAAGTCAGTTTTGTTTTGAGCCCGGTTTCCAGGGTCACCCCCACTTCCTCCATCTCCTAAAGCGATGTATAAATACCCGTCATCACCAAAAATTATGGAACCCCCATTGTGATTTGAATAGGGCTGAGGAACCTGCATAAGCACTTTTTCAGAACTGGGTTTCAATTTATTCGGATTGAGCGAATCAACTTTAAACCGGGAAATAACTGTGGATAAAGAATTTGGCTTTGTATAATTCACAAATACATAGCCATTTTGGGCAAAGTCAGGATGAAAAGCCATACCCAGCAAACCATATTCTGCTCCACCACCAATTCCGGTTGGCATCTTTGAGCGGATATTAAGAAAAGCAGATGTATCACTGAGGTTTACCAAACCCGAATCTTTGAAAACGATAATTTTTCCGGTCTGCTCCAGGATAAAAATGCGCTTGCTTTGATCCGGGGCGGTGTACATGCCTACCGGGAGATTAAATTTCAGATTTGGCCAGCGGTCTTCCAGATAGTATTGGGCAATGCTGCTTTGAGCCAATCCAAGGAAGCAGAAAATGAAAAAAAAAGAGAATGGTAGAAATCTTGATTGCATAAAAGTCCTGTTTTAAATTGTTGAAAGATTGAAGCCGATAGCCATTGCAGGGATGAAGGACAGGATTTCTCCATTGCTGAAAACCCGCCGCTTGTTAACAAATGTATGAATATTTTGTCCTTGTCGTGTTTGTCCGGATATCCGGCTCCAAACACAATGGGAATATATTGATTCTTTTTTGATTGAATGAGTGAACTTCGGTTTGCGACAATGGGTCTTACTTTCTAAGATTCTTTGAAAAATATGGAGCCCGCCAGTATCCAGAATTTCCTCATTTGGATTCTGAGAAATTGAATGTGTGATTTGCGCTATCCGACCGTTTTTGATTCCGGTATCCGATTCAACCAGGGTGTTCTCGTTCACCAGGGTACCGCCTTTGAGGAATTGGTTATTCATGATGGAATTTTTGAAGGAGTAAATGTCTGCAATTTCGCTTTCCGGTACCATGGATTTTCTCTATTTGCGCATCAAACAAAATCGGCAATGACTTTAAAGCAATCGCAAATCACCGTTGACGAATGGATTAAAACCATTGGCGTCCGTTATTTTAATGAGCTCACCAACACCGCAATTCTGATGGAGGAAGTGGGAGAACTGGCCAGAATAATGGCCCGTGAATATGGCGAACAATCCTGGAAGAAGGGTGCAGAGAAAGAAGATCTGGGCGATGAAATGGCTGATGTGCTGTTTGTTTTGATTTGCCTTGCCAATCAAACCGGCATAGATCTGGAAGAAGCGCTGCTTAAAAACCTGAAGAAAAAAACAAAGAGGGATTTGACCCGGCACAAGGACAATGAGAAACTGGAAGGGTAGGGCTTGAAATGATAGGATATTTAAACTTTATCGATTGGTATCTGCGACCGCTTGCTGGTCTCCAGTTTCAATTTACCTTCGATCTGATAACGAAGAACTTCTGTTGGCTTTTTCACAGATTTCTTTTCGTGGCCATCAAAAAGGTTTTTCAACCTTAAAATTGAGAATCAAATAAAGGGCAGCTCATTTAACTCTGAATTCTCAAATTCCATTCTGGTTTCAAAAAAAACAGCCAGAGCGAATAGTGACTCCAAACGAATCAAGTCCCTTTTTAAAGTGCTTTCAGAACCTGATTTTTCTCCTAAAGCCGAAGGGATTTGTTCTCTATTAGATAACCTGTTTTTTACAAGGAACCGTCAAAAAACATAGCCAGAACCACATAAACGGTTCTGGACAGAATCACCTTCCGGCTAAAATTAAAACCACCAGCCCACCGTGGTGCCAAGCCAGAAGCTGTTCACTTTGCTTTGAGGCACGAACCTTATCTGATCGCGTTGGCGGAAAAACAGACATTTGAAACCCAATTCGAGGTGTCGCTTTCGAAAACTCAATTCTACAGTTGGCCCGTTTATGCCTGATGCCCAACTGGCTGTTTGCACATTGAACACCATAATTTGATAACCCGGTTTCAGCCAAACAGGCCAGTTTTTAGCAAGCTTGAAGGCCAGTTTTGGCTGAAACCAAAAAGATGTATACCGGGTGGTTCGGCTTTGAGTAAACCGTTGGTCGTTTATTGGATTCCCCTGAAAGCTGGTTTCTATGGTGGGAGAAGGAATAGGCTCGAGTGTAAACTGAGATTTTGTACCACTCAAGGTTTGAAAATTTACCGTTTCTTTCCAGGTACTGAGTCCGGCATTTGCGCCAAGAGCAAACCTGGATGTTAACGAACAGCTGGCAAATATTGAACCTTCAAACACAAGGCTATTTTTAATATTTGACAAAACAGGCAGGCTTGCAGCATTCCATTCACCAACATTTCTTACTACAACTACCTGTTGAACAGCACCTAAGGCAGAGGCCGATGCACCGAAATGCCATTTTCTGGCAAAACGATCTTTCGGTTTTTCTTTTATGGGCCCAGTGGGTGCAGGAGCAGTTTCTAATGGAATCAGATTCAAGACAACCGGAATCGATTTGCCAATATAGCCAGTCTCTAAAACAGCCATTTTAATAGGCAGGTAATCTATCGGTTTTGACCCGAAAGTTGGAGCTTGTGGGGCCTGGGTTTCATTTGGTGTCTCTGATACCAATTTGGATTTGGCTTCAAGGTTTTCTGACTTCTCATTAAATGCAATTTTATTTGATTCAGGTTGAAGTGCGTTTGCTGCCATTTCATTGGTTTCTCCTGATTTCGAATCTTTGCTTTCCAATGAACCGGTTGCATTTCTTCTGGACAATACGCCATTTTGCTGTGTTCTTATCTTAAAATTTCGGCCTGACACTGGCTCTGTACGGCCAGAACCTTTTCTTTTATTTTCAGATATCCCCTCTTTATTAAAAGAAGTTACATCACTTAAAATCTGAGGTAGTATGCTTGCCTGGGCAACTGACCTGTTACCATTGCTTTTTGAATTAACCCCAGACTTTTCACTTGGTGCTTGATCTGGCTTTTTATTTTCATTTGGCGGCTCCTTCCGGTTACTGGCTTTGTCGGCCGATATACGGATGATTTCTTGGGATTCGCTTACTGTTAAATCTTTGGTCTTGGCAGATGCAACCGGCTTTTCAATGGCCTGACGCTTTTGTTTTTCAACGGATTGAACTTGAATTTGGTCTGATCCTGACTCGCTGGCGTTCGGCTCGAAACCCACATATTTGTGGAAAACCAAACCGGAGCCAACCAGGAATAAGCATAAGGCCGGAAGCCACCAAATAACCCATTTTCTGCGCTTGTTTGGTTTGTCTATTTTTCCGGTAATTCCCTCCCAAACCAGGTCTGAAACAGGTTCTTCGAAATCGAAAAGTTTGTTCTTAAACTCCTCGTTTTGGTTGTTTTCGTTTTCCATCAGCATGAAGCATTTGTGGTTTCAATGTACTTTTTTTGAAGTGCCAGCCGGGCTCTGGTCAATTGAGAACGGGAAGTACTTTCTGCAATTCCCAGCATTTTGGAGATTTCATTGTGATTATAGCCTTCAATGGCACCCAGGGTAAAAACTGCTTTTGCGCCGAGGGGCAACGTATCGATCCAAAGCATGAGTTGTTCACCGTCTACCTGATTTACCCACGAGTTATCCCCGGCATAGGTTATGCTATCCAGCTCCTCCGAAATTTCTTCAACCCAAATCAATTTTTGCTTTTGTTTTCTGAAATGATTGATGCATTGATTTACGACGATTCGCCTTACCCAGCCCTCAAGCGAACCGCCCCGATATTGCTCAATGTTTAGAAAAACCAAAACAAAGCTTTCCTGTAGCTGGTCCTCTGCTTCCATTTTGGTGGTGGTAAACCTGCGACAAACAGCCATCATTTTTCGGGCAAAGCGAGCGTAAAACTCAAATTGCATGGAGCGGTCGCCACTGCGACATGCTCCAAGCAATTCTTCTTCCGACAAATGATTTTTAGACATCAAATCCTCTTTTGTAGTTTTTCTAAACGATGGAAGGTGAGTTAGTTAAACTTCAATTTTATCCACGCCCTCGTCAATCGGTTGTTTGAATTGGACAGTAAATAGTATGGAAAAATATCCTGATTGGCAGCCAGATTGGTTCTGG